>OQVT01000916.1_pt1 | contig 17913 bp, 15 predicted proteins | sample 1691561 | NCBI WGS metagenome assembly OQVT01 (sample SAMN03418260, study PRJEB22391) | human gut metagenome | biome: human-gut; feature: organic feature; material: feces | host: Homo sapiens | place: Tanzania | collected 2013-01 | reverse complement strand
ATCATAAGCGACATAATTACAAGGATAAAAACGATAATGTCTGTATATTTCCCTATCAATTATTCCGGCTATAACCGCAAACAGTTCATTTTTCTCCATCTTCGGGTCTAATTTCTTTAACTCGTCGTTGATACGATTACCGAGCGTAAAGTGGACTCGACCTTTATTAGCCAAAATACCTGTTTCCATGCTAAGCAAATCATCACGCTGGTTCTTTTGATAATCGGGGTTGTCGCGTTTCAATTGGAACTCTTTCGCCTTTAAATAATCGCAAGGATCATACTCGTATGAAATAGCAACCGGCACAATATTCAACTCTGCCAAATTCGTCAAGATATCGGCACCACCAGCCATATTCAACATTTTCAACACACTGGGCTGCGTCTTATCATTTGAATCTTTGGCACGACCTTCACGCTGTGCTATCCAGATTGATTCTTTTGACTCTTTGATAGTATGATTAATATACTCAGAAAGCGTATGGCTGACATCCAACATTTGCCGGACTGCCACACCACGTTTCACGATAAAACTATTATTTAATCTAACAAAAGTCTTTATCCAAGGACGAATCAGTAAATTGTCACCAATGGCTACTTGGGTCGAACCATAACCGACATCCATAAGAAGCACATTCAAGAAAGATGCATCCAACACGATGTCGCGGTGATTGGAGATAAAAGTGCAGGCTGGTTTCCCTTCCGGCAAACGGCTACGGCCTGAGACAGTGAGAGAAAACGTTGTCTGTTTAGCCACAGTCATCACAGCGTCATAGCTCAATGTCGTTTTGAACTGTTCTTTTGTTTTACAAGCTCGCATAGCAGCAGCCAACTCATCCCAATTCAAGTTTGGCTTGATATAGTGAATTGCCTTCCTGAACTCTTCGGATGCCAGCAACTCTTCAATCGCGACAGGGAATTCATCCGGATTTAGCGGACGGATATCCTCATAATTTGGAGAAACTGTTTCTATATCCATTTTATTTATTTAACTCGTTATCAATAATGTCACCCAGCACGTCTGTAATATTCAATCCAGCAGCCCGTATTTGCTGAGGTATAAAGCTTGTAGCCGTCATCCCGGGAGTCGTATTGATTTCCAACAAACAAGGATAGCCATCCGAAGGAATGATATAATCCACTCGGATCAAACCCTTCGCTCCTAAGATATCATAAATCTTTGAAGTCTCCCGCCTAACGCGTTCAGCTTGTTCTTCCGGAATGCGAGCTGGAGTGATTTCTTGCACCTCACCATTATATTTGGCGTTGTAATCAAAAAACTCATTGGTTGTCACCACTTCCGTTATCGGGAAAATCACCTCTTTCCCTTTGATTTTGTAACATCCACATGTTATTTCCGTTCCATCAATAAAGCTCTCAATAACGACTTCATTGCCTTCGCCGAATGCTTTATCAATGGCTGGCAACAGTTCTTCCCAGCAAAAGTATAGCAGAAGAAATAGTAAGAAAAACAGAGAAACCGGTTGATAAGGTATATTGTATCCTGATCCGTGACGATATGCCAAAATTTTCATCTTTCTGTGTACCGACCGAAGAAGCTATAGGATGGGGAATATCTGTTTGGGCAGTAACTGCCTATAAATGGCCTGCAGAAATAAGAGACACGACTTTGGAACGTACACCAGAAGTACAACAAGAAGCCAGAAAACTTGCACAACGCATCAAAAAGAAATATGACTGCGTTTGGATCATCAATAAAGAAAACGTGGAGGTAATCAAATGAAAAAAGTATCAATCATCATCCCTTGCTATAACGAAGAGAGCAACCTCATAAATCTCTACCAAAACTTAGCATCATTTATGAATGAGCATAGCGAATATCTATGGCAGATACTTCTCATTAATGATGGAAGCCGGGACCACACCTTTGAAATCATCAAGGATATCCGAACAAAAGACAAACGCTTCTGCTACATCCATTTGTCTCGCAACTTTGGCAAGGAGAATGCCATGCTTGCAGGTTTCGACCACGTACACGGAGATTGCTGTATCATCATGGATGCAGACTTACAACATCCTATTCAGGTTATTCCCAAAATGCTGAAACTTTGGGAACAGGGATATGACGATGTGTATGCAAAGAGGAAAAAAAGAGGAAAAGAAAGTTGGTTGAGAGAAAAACTTTCCATCACTTATTATAAGATTTTACAAAAAATCGCAAACGTAGACATTCTTCCCAACGTCGGCGACTTCCGCCTGCTTGACAGAAAATGTATCAACGCACTGAAAGAACTTCGCGAAACTCAGAGATATACTAAAGGACTATACTGCTGGATAGGATTCAACAAGAAAGAGGTAGAATTTGAACAAGGGGATAGGACAAATGGCACATCATCTTTCAACTATCGCAAGCTTTTCAATTTAGCGATAGAGGGCATCACATCCTATTCCATTGCTCCTCTGCGGATATCTACATTACTGGGGATTATCGTGTCTATCTCTGCGTTTTTCTATATGTGCTACATTTTTTTCAAGACCATCATATTAGGTGAACCTGTACATGGTTTCCCTACGCTCATTATTGTCATTCTCTTTTTGGGTGGCATACAACTCCTGTCTTTAGGAATCATTGGAGAATACTTAGGCAGAATTTTTATAGAAACCAAACACAGACCCGTATATATTATTAACGAAAAAGAAGGGGTATGAAACGATTAACGACAGGACAAAAGTATCAGTTAGCATATATATCAACTATAGGAATATTATACTATATCCTATGTCATCTCGCACCAATAACGTTGTCTGATGATGTATTATATAAATTTGTATGGCCTCACGACAACGAGTCATACAACAGACCTATAGCATCAATTCTCGACATTATTGAATCACAATACATCCACTATCAAGTAGTCAACGGAAGAAGTATAATACATTTTTTCATACAATTATTTGACGGAGTAGTAGGCAAAGAAGCATGCAATATTATAAGCAGTATATTATTTGGTTGCTTAATTTGTATGACTACAAGAATGGCATCACAAGGCAAAAACACGCTGTTTGGACTTTCCATCACATCGGCTATGCTTTTTCTGCTTATACCGGGATTTCATAATGAATTCTTATTCTTTGCAGCACTATTCAACTATTTATGGGCAACCGTAGCAACCATGTGCTTTGTTTTCATGTTAAACCATATTAAAGAGAAAAACATGTCAGTATACATGTTAGGCCTGTCAATGTCCTCGTTTTTCTTTGGTTGGTTACACGAAGGTATTACGTTTCCCATAACATTAACCCTTATCATATATTGCATCCTTAACTATCACAAACATAAGATATTCAAATCGCCCATATTCTTTTGTACGGTATTTTATGCTTTAGGAACCTTCGTTTGTCTCTCATCTCCAGGAACCATACAACGTATAGGACAACAAGACTCCTTATGGCAGTTAATGACACAAAAAATCTTTTTTGGTGGAGTTAATTTACTTCATCTACGTGTATCATATCTTATGTTGGCTGTTTCTCTCCTTTTATTCTATAAGAAGAGAACTATTTGGAAAGAGCACTTCAATCGTTATAAGTATTTTTACTTGACATGGATTTTCACATTTATACCTGTATTTGGCAGTGGAGCCACCGAAACAAGAGTGATATTCTATACAGAATTCATCGCTACGATAATCGTTATAAACTTACTTATAAGCATTCATAAATATCAGAAAGGCCTAACCATAGGCTGTAATGTCGCCATGCTTTTGATGTACGTACCCGTCTTGCACTATTCATTAGAAAACTATAAAAATGATCAATACATTCTACAACAGTTGAATACGCCCCAAGTAGAGATTGTCTCTGTGCCTCAAATAAGGCCAGCCTCCAACCCTGTACTCTCAAGTATATTCGACAATTACTTACGAGAGCCTGTTAAATTTGGACCTTTTGAATATGCACAGGGATTCGTACAGAACAACGCATACTTAAAGTGTATAAAGATATTGTTCGATAAAGACAAATTATACTTTCTTCCAAAAGATATTGTAGAAAAAATGAAAAGAAATCAAATAAAAAAAACATTTTTCACCTACAATACGCATAAGGAATTAATGGTGCTGGAAATCAAGGCTAATTGTCAAATTAAAGAAGTTAAACTCTTATTAAAAGACGAAGACCTCAATTCTCTTCCTTTTTACAAGAGAATCTTGGCTTACAGAGAACACTCATACATTGTACCAGAAGGCTATTATGATACCTTGTCGTATCATCAAAAAAAATATCTCATTGTCTGTTGTCCTACCAGAAACATAGCGAGGAGAATCAAGAATATTGCCTACCTTTACAAATAACAGGGGGCATAAAAGCCTTACTGCGACTTCGGGTAACAATCAGTTACCAAATGAGATTTTAGCCAAATAAGTTTGCCATCACATTATATTTCAGTAACTTTGTAGGCATGAAACTAAGCATCATCATACCAGTCTATCACACGCAAGACACGCTGCCAAGATGTCTTGACAGCATCTTGCGGCAATCATTCACCGACTACGAGATGATTCTCGTAGACGATGGATCGACTGATGCGTGCCCGAGAATTTGTGATGAATATGCAGCAAGAAATAAGAATATCGTAGTTATACACAAGGAAAACGGAGGATTGAGCGATGCACGCAATGCTGGAATTCATGAAGCCAAAGGAGAATATATTACTTTCATAGACAGCGATGATACGATAGCAGAAGACACTCTTTCACTCGTCATAGAAAAAATAATCACGTATCCTGAAACAGATATTTTAGAATATCCAGTAATGGAAAGGTTAGGAAACAGTTCCAAAGAACATTTACTGCTTTTTAAAGAAATAGAATATCAAGATGCCATTGACTATTGGCTGGAAGAGAAAGCATACAAACACACTTATGCCTGGAATAAGATATATAAACGTGCTTTATTTGAACATATATGCTTTCCTAAAGGAAAAAATTTCGAGGATGTCCTGACTGTCCCATATCTCATAGGCCTTCTGCCATATCATGGGAGTTTCGTTACTCCTAACATCAGAACTACAAACGTTGGTTGCTATGAATATCGGTGGAATGCCAAAGGCATCACGGCAAATGCAACATACAAGGATTTATACAATCTGTATGATGGTCATACCCAAAGTCTTCAAGCCATTATGAACAAAATCGGGAGTCAAGAGAAACAGATCCAGAAATATAGCCTTTCTCTGCAAATTTTCATGACACAAATTTTTAATGTCTTGCTCGACCTCTATGAGTTATCGGGACAATACGAAAATAATCCACCAGTTATCCACCATGTTGAAAAACTTGGTAAATCGGTGAAAATCAAAGTTTTTAAACTAAGATTACTTAACATTATAGGTTATCATAACCTATGCAGACTCAACAAATTCGTACACAGATTATATAGAAGAAAATAATATGATTGCAAATACACAAATACCTTTAGTAAGTTTCATCATCACAACTTACAACCTGCCATTAGAATATCTTGTGGAATGTCTGAAAAGCATCCTGCAACTCTCTCTCAATTCAAGAGAAAGAGAAATCATTCTGGTAGACGACGGAAGCGATATTTCGCTCATCAACGATTTAGTGGAATACCAAGATGACATTATCTATATACGTCAACGTAACCAAGGTCTGTCTATTGCAAGAAATACCGGACTGCAAAATGCTTCTGGCAAATATATCCAGTTTGTCGACGGAGATGACTGTCTTATCCAGGTAGGGTACGAGCATTGTCTGGATCTCTTACGCTATCACAATCCTGATATTGTACATTTCACTTCTTCAAATAAAACATTTGATAAAGAAGTTCCTTATCAGTATTCTGAACCCATAAGTGGCAGTGCTTATCTATACAACAACAATCTTCGGGCTGCAGCTTGGTGTTATACCTTCAAGAGAGATCTCTTGCAGCAACAACGTTTCACTCCTGGTATTCTGCATGAGGATGAGGAGTTTACTCCTATACTTTTTTTAAAGGCAGAGCGCATCATAACAACAGATACAAAAGCTTACTATTATCGTGAGAGAGAAGACTCTATTATGCATAAAACAGAAGATAAGCGTCATTATCTCAAACGACTGGCCGATACGGAGAAGGTAATTTTCCAACTACAAGAGAAATCAAATTATCTTTCAGAACCAGAGCGTATCGCTCTCAACCGACGAATAGCCCAACTCACCATGGACTATCTGTACAATACTATCGTATTGGCAAAGAACTACAAACATTTAGAAAAAAATATCAAGAGATTGCATGATAAAGGATTGTTTCCGCTTCCAGATAAAAAATACACAAAGAAATATCAGATATTTGCAAAAGCCATCAATAACAAGATTACCAGAAAAATCCTGTTCTACACTCTTTTAAAATTGAAATAAGAGAAAGCCAATGATGAAAATTCTTCTTTTGGGCGAATATAGTAATGTGCATGCCACGCTTGCTGACGGACTTCGCAAGTTGGGGCATCAGGTAACCGTGCTTTCTAATGGTGACTTCTGGAAAAATTATCCACGAGACATCGACCTGGTACGAAAACCAGGGAAGAAGGGAGGCATTATCTATTTAGCCAAGTTGCTGAAGGCCTTGCCCAAACTGCGCGGATACGACATTGTGCAACTCATCAATCCAATGTTCTTAGAATTGAAGGCTGAACGCATATTCCCCATCTATCGTTACCTTCGCCGGCACAACAAAAAAATCATCCTTGGCGGATTCGGTATGGACTATTATTGGGTCAATGTATGCTGCAAAGACAAGCCTCTGAGATACAGCGACTTCAACATCGGCAACCAACTACGTACCAATGCTGACGCCTTGAGAGAAAGAAAAGACTGGATAGGAACAGAAAAGGAACGCCTCAACAAGATGATAGCAAAGGACTGCGACGGAATCGTTACCGGCCTGTATGAATATTGGGTATGCTATAAGCCTTCTTTTCCAGATAAAACAACATTTATTCCCTTCCCCATCCGACCTTACACCCAGCAGGCAGATATCAAAGGTCAGACACCCGATAAAGTAAAACTTTTCATCGGCATCAACAAGAACAGAAGTGAATACAAGGGAACCGACATCATGCTGAAAGCTGCACAAGATATAGCAGAGAAATACCCTGAAAAGGTGGAACTCCGCATAGCAGAAAGCGTTCCCTTTGCCGAATATATTGAGATGATGAACGGTAGCGATGCCATCCTCGATCAATTATACAGCTACACACCTTCCATGAATCCTCTGGAGGCCATGGCAAGAGGAATCATCTGTATAGGAGGAGGAGAACCCGAAAACTACGAGATTCTGCACGAGGAACATCTGCGCCCCATCATCAATGTACTGCCCAATTATGAAAGTGTTTACCAGCAGTTGGAACACTTCATCGGGAATCCCCAGCTGATTCCTGAACTCAAAAGACAGGGTATAGAATACATTAGCCACCATCACGACTATGTGAAGGTGGCTAAAGAATATGAAGCTTTTTATCAAAAAATACTCGCTTAACAGGTCTTTCCGTTATCGCCTTATGCCTGTATCTTCTTTGCTCTTCTGAAGCTGGAGGCGATGCTCCATACACCGAGAAGAATAAGAGGTATGCTGAGAATCTGTCCCATATCCATAGGCAGACCAGCCTCGAAGGCTACCTGAATCTCCTTCGTGTATTCGATGAAGAAACGGAAGGTGAAGATAAGAGTAAGACACAGACCAAAATAAAGACCAGAGCCTACGCTCTTAGGCCCCTTCTTCTTGTAGATAAAGAAGATAAGGAGGAAGATGATGAGATAGGCTATCGCCTCGTAGAGCTGTCCTGGATGGCGGGGATATTGGTCTTCCTTGACAAAGATGAAAGCCCATGGCACATCGGTCACCTTACCGATAATCTCGGAATTCATCAGGTTGCCGATGCGGATAAAGGCGGCAGCTATGCCCGAGCAAATGCCCATATTGTCGAGCACTACCCATCCTTTTACCTTCAAGTTACGGCAATAGAGCCAAATGGCTACAAACAAACCAATCACTCCTCCATGGCTGGCCAATCCCTCATAGCCAGTAAACTTCCAACTGCCGTCAGGAAGATGGTGCATAGGAATCAGCATCTCTACAACATGATCCCACTGACTGAGAAAATACTCTGGCTGATAGAAAAGGCAATGTCCCAAACGTGCACCCGCCAATATACCGATAAAGATATAGATGAAAAGTGGTTCAAACTTCTCATCGCCTATCTTCTGCTGTCTATAAAGGCGCTGCATCAGCAGATAACCCAACAGCAAGCCTACAAGCCAGCAAGTGGCATAGTAACGCAATGCTATCGGACCCAAATGAAACAGAATGGGATCTGGATCCCAAACAATATAATTGAGCAGATTAGCCATCATTTCTATATTATAATAGGAGTGGTGAAAAACGCGCAGGGTTAATCACCACACATTATACATTATATATTATTATACATTGAATCTGAAGTGCATGATGTCGCCATCCTGCACAACATACTCTTTTCCTTCGATACCGAGCTTGCCTGCCTCACGTACAGCAGCCTCAGAGCCATACTTGATATAGTCGTCGTACTTGATCACCTCGGCACGAATAAATCCTTTCTCGAAATCGGTGTGGATTACACCCGCACACTGTGGAGCTTTCCAGCCCTTGTGATAGGTCCAGGCCTTCACCTCCATCTCGCCGGCTGTGATGAATGTCTCCAGATTCAGCAGGGCATAAGCCTTCTTGATGAGACGGTTCACGCCACTCTCCTCCAGACCGAGCTCCTCCAAGAACATCAACTTGTCCTCGTAAGTTTCGAGCGATGCGATGTCTTCCTCTGTCTTGGCTGCGATAACCATGCACTCGGCGCCTTCCTCCTTGGCCATCTCCTCTACTCTCTTGCTGTACTCATTGCCGGTCTTGGCCGAAGCCTCATCCACATTGGCAACATAGAGAACTGGTTTGGTTGTGAGAAGGAAGAGGTCGTGAGCCACTTTCTGCTCCTCTTTGCTCTCGAAAGTCACGGCACGGGCATTCTTTCCCTGCTCCAACACTTCCTTATAAGCTTCGAGCACAGCCACCATCACCTTGGCATCCTTGTTTCCTGCTGCTGCAGTTTTCTGCTGCTTGGAAAGCTGAGACTCAATAGTTTCCAAGTCCTTGAGCTGCAACTCAGTATCGATGATACTCTTGTCCTCTAATGGATCTACGGCAGCACCACCTTCACGAACAATATTGTCATCGTCAAAACAACGTACAACATGGATGATAGCATCACACTCACGAATATTTCCCAAGAATTTATTTCCAAGGCCCTCACCCTTGCTGGCACCTTTTACCAATCCTGCGATGTCTACAATCTCGCATGTAGCAGGAACGATACGACCTGGATGAACTATCTCTGCCAATTTGTTAAGGCGCTCATCGGGTACGGTGATGACGCCCAAGTTTGGTTCGATAGTACAGAAAGGGAAGTTGGCTGCCTGTGCCTTTGCACTCGACAGACAGTTGAACAATGTGGATTTTCCTACATTAGGAAGACCCACAATACCACATTTTAATGCCATTTTATCTTTAAACGTTTAAATTTCTTCGTGCAAAGGTACATTTATTTGCAGACACTACAAAATAATTCATGGTAAATAAATGAAAAATAATCATAGGGATCTTGCGTACTTCAGAAAGATTGTTGTATTTTTGCGCTTATGAAAAATAAAATCATCATCACCATATTGACTCTCTGCATCTGCAGTTGCCAGTACAAGAGTAGTCACACATCCTGCAACACGCCACAAGGTTCTGTTGTCCAAGAAACAAAGTTGATAAGCACAACCCCTGTCAAGAATCAGGGCAAGAGTCCTCTATGCTGGGCATACGCCATGCTTGCCACAATGGAGAGCGAGCACATCATGAAGGGCGATTCGGTCAACCTGTCTGTGGCTTATATTGCCAGGATGATGCTGCAGGAGAAGGCCGTAGAATACTACTTTTCTAAAGGGACCAAGCCCATCAGCATGAGAGGCATGGCGCCCATGCTGATACATTATATAAATAAGTATGGTATAGTTCCCTACGACAGTTATGAGGACAAGAAGGATATCGACATGAGAGTTCTGTGCCGCAAGGTGGAGTTTCTGTGCCGCAATGCCATTGCCCAACAAATAGGTATAGAGAAACTGAAAAGCAGGCTCAACCGTCTTTTCGATGACGAGATGGGCTACATGCCTGCCAAGACTGTATATATGCTCGGTGCAGAATATACGCCTGAAGAGTTTGCCAACAGCGTATGCTTCCCTGGCGAATATGAGATGCTCACCAGTTTCACACATCATCCCTTCGGCGAGAGATTTGCATTGGAAACACCCGACAACCAGACCCAAGAAGTTTTTCTTAATGTGCCCATCGACCAACTGATGCAATACATCCGTAACGCCATCAGCCACGGACATCCTGTTTGCTGGGAGGGAGACATCAGCGAGGAAGGTTTTCGTCATCCCCGACATGGTTTTGTAGACGTTCTGCCTTCTCAGCTTCCCACCACACAGGCATCACGCCAAAGAGAGTTCGAAAGTCTGAGAACCACCGACGACCACGTGATGGAAATCATCGGCATGTTCAGCAAGAACCATCGTAACTACTATGTATGCCGCAACTCCTGGGGCAACCATTGGGGCAAGACAGGACAAATCTGTCTCTCGGAAGACTATCTGCGCCTTAAAACCATAGCCGTAGTTATCAGCAAAGAAGCACTAAAATAGCTGTTTTTGCTTGTGTGCGCACACAAATAGTTGATTTAGGTCAAAAAAATGGCGTTTTTCTTGCTTTTCCCATCAAATGTTTTGGCAGTTATCTCTAATCGTCGTACCTTTGCATCGTCAATAAGACAAAAGGTTATTAGGTTTTTAGGTTAAGATTGTTAGTTGTTTAGGTTTTAGTTAGTAAATTTAAGGTAGATTAAAAAGATTGTTTATTCAAGGACAACAGGTATTAGAAAAGTAAGGTAAATAAAAGATTGTTTATTCAAGGACGACAAAACAGAGTGTGAAACTTGCGAAAGCAGAACACTTTTTGAGTTATGAAAAATTTGGGAATATAGTATTCTAAGTACGCAATTTCGACAAAGTTCGGAGTTGCGTATTTTTTTATCATTTTATTTTGTTTAACCAACGAAAAGTCGTATTTTTGCACATAACATTAAAATAAGATATGTATTATGGCTAAACATCCCCTTTGGAATGAAGAATACTGGCTCTTGCTGTTACAATTGTATCAGAAGAAGCCCATGGGTGTAAAACCGCTCTATTCGAAAGGTATGGTAGACCTAAGCCTGGAGTTGCACATACCACCCACCTACCTGCATGAGCAGATGTTCAAACTGAGAATGATGACACCTCGCATCACACGGCTATGGGAGAAGTATGCCAACAAGCCAGGCAAGCTGTCTCACGACATCAAGATGCTCAGAAAGATGCAGGGCTACGGCAATGCAGAGGCATTCTACCAGGGAGTGAAGCTCAACGAAACATTCGAGCGCGACTGGGAACCGCTTGAGGCTGACCCCACCCTCACGCCCGTGAAGCTCATCATCATACTCGACCTCTACTTCCAGCTCACCCCTATCACCATGGTGGCTGAGACGCCAGAGATTATCGATCTTGCCAAACTGATACATACCACACCGGAGAAGATAGCCGACGTGATGAGTATATACATGTTCTGCGACCCGTATCTCAACCGAGAAGACGTGCTCATCAGTCCTCTGCTCAACGACTGCAGTGCCATCTGGCAACGATATGGGAACGGCAATCCCGACAAGCTCTATCAGCTTGCCACAGAACTGAAAATTTACTTCAAAAAACAATAAATATAACTCACACCAAGTAAAAATGGCTCAGAAACTCATTCAGACACAAGAACAGAAACTTCAACAGTTGCAAAAGCTCTCTGCCCAGCAAATGTTGCAGGTGAAACTCTTGGAAATGCCACTTACCGAATTAGAAGACAGCATCAATGCTGAGCTGGACGACAATCCAGCCCTGGAAAGCGAGAATCCAGACGACATGCTGGCAAATGACACAAACGAAAACGATCATTTGCCGGAAGACAACGACTCGCATAACAATGACGAGGAGGACGACTACGAGGCACAGACAGAAAAGGAGGAAAGAGAAGATGCTCTCGACTCGGCACTGGAAAACATCGGACGCGACGACCTGATGCCCGACTATAATTCAGACCGAAACAACAAGCAGGACGCCGACTACGAGGAAATGGTTTACGGCGACACCACCTCCTTCTACGACAAGTTGAAGGAGCAGATGGACATGCAGATTCTCGACGACACCGAGAAGCAGATCATGGAATATCTCATCGGATCACTCGACGACGACGGCCTGTTGCGCAAAGACCTCGACAGTATTTGCGACGAACTCGCCATCTATCAGAATATAGACGTCAGCGAACAGAAGTTGGAGAAGATATTGCACATTCTGCAAACCTTCGACCCTGCCGGCATCGGAGCAAGAAGCCTGCAGGAATGTCTGCTCTTACAAGTGAAACGCATGCCTAAGGGCGTGTTGCGAAAGTCGATGGAAGAAGTATTCACCGACTACTACGACGAGTTCACCAAGAAGCATTGGGACAAGATAAAGACGGGACTTGAACTGAACGACACCCAGCTCGCCACCCTGCAGGAAGAGATACGCAAACTCAACCCTAAGCCGGGAGCATCGTTAGGCGAGACCGAAGGCAGAAACCTGCAACAGATAACCCCCGACTTCATCGTCGACACCAACGACGACGGCACGGTGACATTCTCGCTCAACCGGGGCAATATGCCCGAGCTGACCGTCTCCACCTCGTTTACCGACATGATAGACACCTACAAAAAGAACAAGGGAAACATGAGCCGGCAGGACAAGGAGGCACTGCTCTATGCCAAGGAGAAAGTTGACAAGGCACAAGGATTCATAGAAGCCATCAGGCAACGCCGACACACACTCATCGTCACGATGAAAGCCATCATCGAAAGGCAGAAAGCCTTCTTCCTCGATGGCGACGAGGCCGACTTGAAACCTATGATTCTCAAGGATATAGAAGAACGTACAGGGCTCGATAAAAGTACCATATCGCGTGTCAGCAACATGAAATATGCCCAGACGAAATGGGGCACTTTCCCGCTGAAGTTCTTCTTTACAGACAGTTACACCACCGAAGACGGCGAGGAAATGTCGACCCGTAAAATCAAGTTGGCTCTGAAAGAACTGATAGAGCACGAAGACAAGAAAAAACCTCTCAGCGATGATGCCCTTTCCAAGGTGCTGAAAGAAAAAGGGTTCCCTGTAGCCCGCCGCACGGTAGCCAAATACAGAGAGCAGTTGGGCATTCCTGTAGCAAGGCTTAGAAAATAGATGCAAGGCTTAGAAAACAAAAAGATTGTTATGAAAGAAAAGAATATCATATTGACAGCACGCATCATGAGCATGCTTTTCACACCGTTCTATCTGCCCTTGGTAGGACTTGTGGCATTGTTTCTGTTCAGTTACATGTCGCTCCTGCCTATGGCTTATAAGCTGCCCATGCTGCTCACCGTCTACTTGTTTACCATTCTTCTGCCTTCGGTACTTATCCATATCTACCGCCGATACCAGGGATGGAGCACTACCGAACTGGGCAAGAAAGAGCGACGCATCGTGCCCTACATCATCTCCATCGTGTGCTACTTTGGGTGCTTTTTCCTGATGGAATACCGCAACACTCCCCGTGTCATCAGCATCATCTTAGTGGCTGCTTTGATTATACAGATGGTGTGTGCCTTCATCAATATATGGTGGAAGATATCCACCCATACAGCAGCCATAGGCGGTGTGGCAGGAGCCTTACTGGCTTATTCTATCAGTTTCTCGTTCAACCCCATCTGGTGGCTCTGTCTGGTACTCATCCTGGCAGGCATGGTAGGTACAGCACGAATGATACTGCGCCAACACAGCCTGTCGCAGGTTGTAACAGGATTCTTCATCGGACTCGTCTGCGCCTTCCTCGTCATCTGAGGAAAAAGAACTGTCAGCAGGAATAATAGAAAACGAATTCAGTAAAATTATAAATATAAGAAAACAATGAAACCATTAGTTAGCATTATCATGGGCAGTACAAGCGACCTGCCTGTTATGGAAAAAGCATGTAACTGGTTGAACGACAACCAGATTCCTTTCGAGGTAAATGCCCTCTCAGCACATCGCACCCCCGATGCAGTAGAATCATTTGCCAAGGGAGCCAAGGCTCGTGGTGTGAAGGTCATCATCGCAGCTGCCGGCATGGCTGCAGCCCTGCCTGGAGTTATTGCCGCATCTACTCCGCTTCCTGTCATCGGTGTGCCTATCAAGGGTATGCTCGATGGTCTTGATGCCATGCTCAGTATTATCCAGATGCCTCCTGGAATCCCTGTAGCTACTGTCGGAGTCAATGCTGCTCAAAATGCAGCCATCCTTGCTGCCGAGATGATTGCTCTCTGCGATGAGGAAGTGGCTCAGAAGGTAGAGGCATGGAAGGCTGGTCTTGGTGCCAAGATTGAGAAAGCCAACAAAGACTTGGCGGAAGTGAAGTTTGAGTACAAGTGCAACTAACATGGTAGACTTATTCAATTACACTCGCCGTGCCTCTTCTGTGGCTCATATCGGATCGCTCGACTTAGGCGGCGACAACCCCGTGCGCATCCAGTCGATGACCACCACCAATACCAATGATACCGAGGCTTGCGTACGTCAGGCTGAGGAAATCATCAAGGCTGGTGGCGAGTTGGTACGCTTTACCACACAAGGTTCACGGGAGGCAGAGAACATGAAGAACATCAATGCCGGCATTCGTGCCGACGGCTATCAGACACCGCTTGTAGCTGATGTTCACTTCAATCCTAACGTTGCCGACGTTGCTGCCCTCTACTGCGAGAAGGTGCGTGTCAATCCTGGCAACTATGTTGATCCTGCCCGCAAGTTCATCAAGCAGGAATATACCGACGAGGAATATGCTCACGAACTGCAGAAGATAGAAGACAGATTCGTTCCATTCCTCAATATCTGCAAGGAGAATCATACTGCCATCCGCATCGGCGTGAACCATGGCTCGCTGTCCGACCGCATCCGCAACCGCTATGGCGATACTCCCGAAGGCATCGTAGAGAGCTGCATGGAGTTCCTCCGCATCTGCAAGAAGCAGGATTTCAACGATGTGGTTATCAGCATCAAGTCGTCCAATACCGTGGTGATGGTTCGCTCTATGCGCCTCTTGGTCAGCGAGATGGAAAAGGAAGGCATGAACTATCCGCTGCATTTGGGTGTTACCGAGGCTGGCGAAGGCGAAGACGGAAGAATCAAGAGTGCTGTGGGCATCGGTGCCCTTCTGGCCGATGGTATCGGCGACACCGTGCGTGTAAGTCTGAGCGAGGAACCTGCTGCAGAGATTCCTGTAGCCCGCCATCTGGTGGATTATATCGGAAAGAAGCAGGGTCAGCTGCTGATTCCTGGCGAGGCTTGCCCCCAGTTCGACTGGCTCCGTCCTGTGCGCAGAGAGACTCAGGCTGTAGGCAATATTGGCGGAAATCAGGTTCCCGTAGTCATCAGCAACCATATCAATGGCGAGAGCATGATATGCGACAATGAGGATGCCAAACCCGACTATATATATATAGGTGGAAAGAAGCCTCAGCAGTTTGTGGCTGGCCAGAGCTACATCGTAGATTATAATGTCTACAAAACCCTGAACAGCAAACCAGAGACCACGGGTGCCAAGCTCTATCCTGTCTTCCCTGCCATGGCTATGCCGCTCATCGCCAGCATCAAGGCTGACCTGAAGTTCCTCACCTTGCAGTTTGGTACTCCAGCCGAAGAATACATCGCTTGCTTGAAGAATCATCCGGAGGTGGTAGTCATCTGCGTGAGCAATCACCAGAACCGACTTGGCGACCAGCGTGCCCTGGTACACGAGATGATGAATGCCGGCTTGAAGAACCCAGTCATCTTCGCAGAGATGTATCAGCACAGCAAGGAGGAGAAGAGCGACTTCCAGCTGGAAGCCGCAGCCGATATGGGAGCCTTGATGATAGACGGTCTGACCGACGGCATCTGGCTGATGAACAATGGCGACATCCCTGCCCAGACCATTGATGAGACCGCTTTCGGTATTCTCCAGGCTGCCCGTCTGCGTACCAGCAAGACCGAGTATATCAGTTGTCCGGGTTGTGGCCGTACACTCTACGACCTGCGCGAAACCATTGCCCAGATCAAGGAAGCCACCAAGCATCTGAAGGGCTTGAAGATTGGTATCATGGGCTGCATCGTGAATGGTCCTGGCGAAATGGCAGATGCCGACTATGGCTATGTAGGTGCCGGTCCTAACCGCGTGAGCCTCTATCGCAAGCAGGTTTGCATAGAGAAGAATATTCCTCAGGAAGTAGCGGTGGAGCATCTGCTTGCCCTCATTGATGGGGATAGGAAATGAATCCACACCATCATCAACCTAAGAACTGATGCCCCCAGATACTTTTCTCCATGTCTCGGCAGAGCATGGAGAAAGTGTCGAAAAGGGACTCCGACCACTTCTTCATGCCAAAGATTTTCTTCTTCTCCAAGAACATCTCCTTGTCCCACTGCGTATAGTTGTACTCGGAGAATACCCTGATGAGGTTGTGGTGCTAATTTATTGAAAAAATAAGCAGAAAATATGGGATTATTCTTTTTTTGTGGTAAAGTTTACATCGTGATGTATTTTTTGTATCTATAAGATTTCATATCAGATACTTTTTGGATTTACCATTGAGCATGTGCTCATACGTAAAAAGTTTTTTATGAAAAAAGTGTCAAAGTATCATTTTTGGCTGAACGTAGAGATAAATTGCTGATATATAATAAGATAGAAGAATGATACTTTTTCGTTTATTTTACAAGAAGTATCATAGAAGTATCATAAATCTGATAGAAGTATCATAAAAAACGTCATCTAAGTATCACAAAATCGTCATGAGGCATTATGCATAAAAGCAAAGCCGCAGATCTGCAAGGAGTGCCCAAGAATTGCCTGACTTTTGGGCACTCTGTGCACACCGCATGGGCAATCAATGCCCATCGCTTGTTCTATTGATGCCCGACGCTTGTTCAGTCAATGCCCGTCGCTTGTTCACTGAGTGCCCACTTGACGGGCAAGACAGGCCACCTGATGGTCTCTTACAGAACGGCTTATGTGATTTTATTCCTAATCCAACTTGTCAATCTTTCGTAAGCGGCTCCGCGTTTATACCATTGTAGCATTCTCGTTTATTCGTACCTTTGCACCATAATTTTAAAATCACATGAATTATGATAGCAAACGAACGTTATGAGAAGGCCTGGGATTCCTTTTTGGTCTATCTGAACCGAAATCCCAAGGCTCAACTTGCTCCTTTCTTGAAGGAGAGACATGTAAATCATCGCACCATGATGAACTGGATGAGTGAAAAAGGATATTCAGTTTTGCGTGCCAAACAGGAAATCCGCCAAGCCCAGGAGGCTGCCCGTAGAGAAAAGGCAGAAGCATCAACATCAAGTACAGGTATGATGTTCGTGCCAATGGAGCCTCCTACCATAGAACTTCCTATGGAGAAACCCCTTTATGGCATAAACATAACCTTTCCAAATGGAACTGTAGTTTCTGTAAAAAAAGGATGTGCCCAGTCAGTTATGGAGTTAATTAAACTTTATGAAAAGGAGGATGCGGTATGTTTGGATTGAATGAAAGTACCCAGTACTATGTCTGCCAGCGATATGTCCGAATGAACATGGGCATAAATGGCTTGTATCAGATAGTGAGAACCGAGATGGAACTTCCGCCACTTGGTGGTGCGGTATTCATCTTCTTCTCCAAGAACCGCCAGCAGGTAAAATTGCTCAAATGGGATGGCGATGGTTTC
>OQVT01000914.1_pt1 | contig 17919 bp, 12 predicted proteins | sample 1691561 | NCBI WGS metagenome assembly OQVT01 (sample SAMN03418260, study PRJEB22391) | human gut metagenome | biome: human-gut; feature: organic feature; material: feces | host: Homo sapiens | place: Tanzania | collected 2013-01 | reverse complement strand
TTTTATTCATAGCGAACCTCCTTTATAAGCACATTATATTTCATCAAATTTTCTCCTCTCAAGTTATTGTAATAATTATCTTTCAAACCGTTTCAGTTAAGCTGCGAACGGATATCTTGCAAGATAAGCACTTACAATATTGTTATAGTTCGTTGAGAGAGCAGCTGTTCCAGCAGTCTCGTAGAAGATTGTCTGTGCGTTGCCCGAAGCGTCAACATACTGAACGAAGCCCATGTATGTTACGTCGTTATTAAGTGTTGAGTGGTTAGCCTTAATGATAGCACCAAACTCTGCATCAGCAGTGTCGCTTACCTTACTGATGTAATCAGTTGTAGCTGCTGTATAATCAGCATCGGATGATGTGCCTGCAACAACTTTCTTAGCTGTTTCAGCGTCGAAAGCAGCAGCGCCCTTGTAAGCTACCATACCTACAGCTGTGATGTAATCAGTTGTAGCACCTGCAACACCTGTGTTCTTGAAGTAAGTATCCCAATCAGAATCGCTGATCTTGGATATTACTCTGAAGCTGAACTCGTCAGCAACTGTTGTTGCGCTTGTAGCGGTCATCTTAACCTGGCTCTTAGCCTTAGCAACTACAGGACCTGCAGGAGCAGCGGGCATGTTAGCCATGATGTTAGCCTTTGAAGCGTCGAATGTTGAAATATAGACAGGAGTATTTGTTCCGTCTGTTTTCTTGATTGTTTGCTGTGAATTGTGTGCATCACAAATCTTGATGTTCTTGTTGCCGGAAGCAAGAGCTGCTTCATCACCTGTAACATTAAACTTAAATGTCATCTGAGCTACTGAAACACCAGCAGCATCTTCCGTTACAGTGAAGCCCCACTTGTTTGTACAACTTTTACCTGAATCAGCAAGGATCTGTTGCATAACACCGCTGTTATACAGAGCCTTTTCATCTTCTGCCATTGTTGAAGCTTTCATAACAGCAGCAGCATAGCTTGCATTGATATTAGGCTTTGTACCATCTTTTGCATAACCAGCCAAGTCGCCCACAAATGTTCTTGATGTAAGGTCAGGAGTGTAGACATTCTTGTCATAAAGAAGACAAATCTTCATATCACTCATTTTCTGGCTAAAGTCAGCCATTTCAAATGAAAGTGTTACTGTTACAGTAGCACCGGGAACGATTTCCTTCTCGGTTTTATCCGATACCAAAATCATACCGAATTCCTTACCGTCTTCAAGAGCAAAAGCATTAACTGCAAACATGCCGAAAAGCATCACAACAACAAGAGCAACACTTAAAACTTTTCTCATCTTAAGCATAATTTAATCTCCTATTTGTTTAGTTTTTTATTAAATAAATTACCAAGCAGCATTAAAAACTCCAGCCATTTCAGCCTGTGAGGGAAGTGTAACAAGCCAAGCATCATGTGCTTCAATATCACCGGCATCCGAGCCGTCAACACTACCATCGCCGTTTACATCTGCTGAATAATATGCTGCTGTGTCCTCATTGATTGTAACAAGCCAAGCATCATGTGCTTCAACGTCGCCGGCATCCGAGCCGTCAACAGCACCATCGCCGTTTACATCGCCGAAGTAAATGAATACATAAGTAGCTACTACTTTGCCTGTAGCATCTTTAAGAAGAATTGTAGCTCCTGTTGACATATTGCCGTCAGCATTTGCAACAACCTCTATTGAGCCTACAGCTGTTGTAACGAAATCTTCAATATTTTCGCCGTTAGCTGTATCTATACCGAATACACAACCTGCAAATTCGCCGGTTCCTGTGCAAAGGTCTTTTCTGATAACTGCACCGTTATCCGCTTGTTTAAGTACAAGCTCGGGTGTGCCTACTGCGCCGCCTTTGTAAGAAATTGTTGCAGAAACTCTGTTAAGAGTCTGACCCATTTCTGTAAGCTCGGCAGTCTTAGGATTAGCGCTGTCGAACGAACCGCAGTAGAATTTACCGCCAATGTTAGCAGCAGTTTTCTGGTCATTAGCGATTGCTACTGTGCCTGAGCCTGTTGAGCCGATAGCCTTAAGCTTGAATGTAAGCACAGTAAGGTTTGCTCCGTTAAGGTCGGGAGCTGTTACCGCACCGCTTGTCGAAGGAGTGAGTGCAACTGTAAGCTTACCAGCATCTGCCTTAACAGCAGATTTGGTTGTGCTTTCACCATAAATGTTTGCAACTGTAGCTGAATCTGCTACATACTCAAACAATGATGCGTCATACTCAATCGGGAGCGACATAGGTCCGGCATAGAAAGTTTCTGTAGCGTTTGCTTTAACAGTGATTGTAACTTCATCCCCTGTTGCAACCTCGGGAGCCGAAGAAGAAACAGTAAATGTAGCTGTGGGGGTTGTCTTTGCGGCAAATACGCCCATAGTCAACACACCTAAAGCCATTACAAGAGCTAAAGCAAGGCTAAGGATTTTCTTTGACTTAACCATTATTAGCCTCCTTATTCTGTTTTCCCAATAAATATACACTTAATCAGCGTAAATGTCAATACATTTACGTTATTCAATATTTGAATCAGCGGAAATTTCAAAAACAGCTATCACTCTGCTTTGGAAAACCTGTCGGCTGTGGTGCTGCCTAAAGGCACCGCCGAAGCCATATGAACAAGCCGATTAAATGTAAGCGATTTTTTAATTTCCGTGAGGATGTCGAGCCGGTTGACCCGACACCCCCGTTTTTCAATCAATAACTGACTGTGTCAATTATCTTGTCTGAGAAATTACGTTAGCGTTACCTACAGATGCACTCATGATCGGAGTCAAGTCTGCAACTGAGATTTCGCCGCTTGCGTCAGCGTCTGCTGCCTTTGCATATACACCGTCAAGAGCTGCAAGGCTGTTAACGTTCTTATCAACTGCAAATGCGTCGAATGCATCAACTACGCCGTCGCCGTTTACGTCGCCGTAAACAACAACATAGTAAGTTGAGAGAACACCGATGCCGTCAACAGAAACCTTAACTGTAGCGCCTGTACCAAAGCCGTTTGACTTAGAAGGTGTAACAGCAAGCTTAGCTGCCGGATTGGAAGCCTTAACGTTATTAAGGATAGCCTCAGCTGTTGTAACAGTACCCGGAACGATACCCTGAATGTATCTAACATCCTGTGTTACCTGATTTACAACGCCTGAATCGTTCTTATCAAGTGTTACGCTCGATACGAAGTTGTTGAGAGCTGCCTGGAGTTTATCGCAAGCTGCGTCAACCTTTGCCTTTTCCTTATTGGAGTTAAGTCTGTCATATGCTTTGAATGTAAGTGCTGAGTGGTTGTAAAGAATACCTGTGTAATCTGTACCGTCAACGGTTACGTTGTACTCAACACCGAGAGCCTGAACAAGCTGCTTCCAAGCCTCGGTAGCGTCAACGCCATCCTTAACCTTGAAGTACTCGTTGAAGTGACCTACAATTGTGTTAGCCTGTTCAATGAGTGTTGCAAGCTCGCCGTCAAGATAACCGTTATCCTTCATCGAAGCGTACTTCGGAAGGAGCTCGTTCTGAGCCTTCATAAGCTCGTACTTAGCATCAAAGATTGCCGACTGATGAGCCTTTGCGTCAGCTTGAACAGCCTTTGCATCAGCGAGAGCCTTAGTATAAGCTGCCCATGAATCTGCGCTGTAATCAGCTTCCTTGTAACCCTGAGCCTCTGCGATTGAGATTTCCTGATTAAGGAAGTCCTTAATAACAGGAGTTCTCCAGTTAGCATCCATGAATGTGAAGTAATAATTAAGTCTTGCGATTGTATCCAACATGTAAAGAGCTGAATATGTAGGCTCTTTCCAGTTAGCGTTTGCATCGTTGTACTTGTTCATAGCATCCTCGGAAGGAGTAGAAACAGTAGCATCGATACCTGTCTTAATGTTGCCACCCTTATTAGCTGCAATAGCCTCGATAACTGCCTGTGAAAGGTTTTCGCCATCAATGTAGTTTTCAGGCTTAGCAGGTCCGTTATAAGAGTTGATAATGTCAAGGGCAGTTCTTCTTGCCTTATCGAACTGGAAGAACTCATAGAGCTCATGATCCTGATAATCAATATCATTTGCTCTGTCAACATCGATAGCGTTTACAGCAGCCTTAAGTGTATTAACGTCAACTGCTTCAACGATTCTGTCGAATTTAGAAAGTGCTGTGTAAGCATTTTCAAGATTTGTAGCAGCATCTTCCATAAGTACCGCCACATCATCATAGAAGGTTTCTGTCTTGGGAGCATTTACAAGCGAGACAGCTTCTCTCAAAGCCTCGTCATATGCATTGTATGCATCCTGTGCTTCGGGGCCGTAGTCGTCAGCTGTCAATGACATTGCTACATACTTCTCAATTGCGTCAGCAAGACCGAAGTCGCTGTAGTAAATGAATGTCATATCCCAAGTGTCTGAGCTCCAGTAGTTTTTATCGCCGAGAACACTTCTGTGGTGAACTGTATTAACGGTAACCTTAATCTGACCGGGGTCATATACACCGTAAGTAATATCAGCGTTTGTAACGCCTGACTTTGCTACCCAGAAGTTACCGATTGACTCTTCATCCTTACCGTTTGTCCATTCGGGAGTCCATGAGCCAGCCAACGGAGCGATATCAAAGTACTGTGCAAATTCAGCTGAGGGACTTCTGCTGTACTTAACTTCGCTGACACGCTGTGAACGGGATGAGTCTTTTTTCTGGTTAACAGCAACCTGGAAGTTTGTGACAGAACCAACAAGGTTCTGAGTGAATACAAACTTGTTGTATGCTGCTCTGTCCCAGTCATCCTTTTCAACCTTATCCCACTGCTCATTTTCCTGGTCGAGGGAGGAAGCTACACGAGCATAAATAACCTTAGTCTGTTCACCGCCGAGAGCCTCGCCGTTCTTGCCTACATATGAATACTTAATTGTAACCTTTGTTACAACGTCATCTGCAGGTACTGTAGCTGTAAACTTAACAGTTGCACCGGGTTCAACGGTTGCTGTGGTGTTATCAAATGTAACGCCGTTATCAGCCTCAACAGAAGAAATGTTGATTGTGTAAGAGCTATCTGCCTTATCCGAACCTCTGTGTGTCTCAAGCATACCTGATGAGTTGTTTACGAAGTTCAATGTATTTGTATACTCAGGATAAAGGTATGATTTACCTTCGCTTGAAGCAAAGTAAATAGCGGGGTCAGCATAAGACTGAGCGCCTGTTTTCCAACCAAGGAACATACCAACTACCGGCATTACCGGATCCAAAAGTCCGTTCTGACCGATTGTGTAAAGCTTACCGACAAGTGCACCGACAAGCTTCTTGATGTTTGTCTGGTTAAGAATTGTATCAAGTGTTGTGTATGTGCTGTCGGAAATCAAGGTTTGATTTCCTACAAGCTTGTAAACAATAGAGTTAAGAAGCTGTCTTACAACAGTAACAACCTGTGTAAGAACATTACCGTTTTTGAGAATTCCGTCCGGAATCTTGAATGCGCTTGCAACCAACGGAAGATCAAAGCTGTTGATACCGTTTACAAGCTTACCTCTGACAATGTTCTCAAGCCATGTGTTGCTTGCAGTTGTAACGCCACTTGCATTGAATACCTGATCAAGGGGAAGAAGCTTAAGAAGAACTGTGTTGAGCTTAACCCACGGATCCTGATATGTAGCAAGATTAACTTCGCCGCAGTCAACGAGCTTCTCGAACTTCCATGTCCAATCCTCCTGAGAGCTGAGACCCCAGTCGATAACCCAGTCAAGCTTATACTGCCATGTCGGAACGCCGTCTATATAAGTCGAATCCTTAGCATACACAAGTTTTGAAGCGTCGTTTGACGGAATTGCGCCAAGCTTATTCATTACCTTGTAGTAGCCGTTTTCGCTGTCCTCACCGATGTCGGTAAGTGCACGCAAGTAGAACATGCCGAGATCCATACCCATTGTAAGAACTGTATCAAGCCAGTAGTTAGCGTCATACTTAGTTCCTGTAAGGATTGTCTTTGTGCTGTAATCAGCATAGATAAGAGCATCAAAGTTGTATGAGGGCATAAGCTGTGTGCAAAGCTCACGAACAACAACTGCACCAAGTGCAAGAACTGAAACGTCGTCAGTGCTGTCTGTACCGACTGTCTTGCAAAGCTTAGCTTCTGACGGAAGCTGTGCCTGAGGCATAAGAAGCTTAATGCCTGCACAAGCAAGACCTGTAAGAGCCTGCTTAACTGTACCGTTCATCATCATGTTGTAGTACGGTGAAAGCTTAGCGTCATTGTAATACTCGTCGAAGATTTCTTCGGGAGCAATGCTGAATGCATATCTTGCTGCACGAAGAACGTTGTTAACGAGCTTATCAAGTCCGCCGTTCTCCCAGCCAAGACCTGTTCTGAGGTTGTAGGTCTGACCCTTAACCTCAAAGTTTTCAACAAGAACAGTATCGATTACCTTGTAAACAAAAGCGTTGAGACCATCAAGGATGCTGTCATAGCCTGCTGCAGATTTACCGATTGATGTTCCGTTTACTGTCGGGATGAATTCATTAACGAAGTCGTCAGTGATCTTCCAATCCCAGTTGAACATATAGTAATATGTTGAAAGGTTTGCGGGAAGTGTACCCTTGAAGTATGTATCCTCAAAACGATAATAAGGAACACCGTCGATTACTTTATAATCAGAATATTCCCAAAGATAGAACTCCTGAGCCTTTGTGAAGAAATCGCCTGCTGCTGCCAAGCCTTTAACGGCATTAACTTCAGCTGCGGTCATTTCTGTAAAGCTTACACCGAGAGCACCTGCAAGGAGCTTCTTAACAGAACCGTTAAGAACTACGGGTGCCATCTCTGCAAATACATAAGGAATGAACTTGTAGAGAAGTGTAAGAGCACTGTCTGCACCGTTTACCGAGAATGTAAGAGCACCGCTGTTGATAGCGTCTCTTACTGACGGAAGAAGATAGCCTTCATTGCCGCTCTTATACCATTTAAGAGTCTTATCTCCTGTGTAATCTTCGGGAGCAGCGAATACATAAGTATCTCCGCCCTCAGTTTCAAGAGTCTTGGTATAAGTAACTGTCTTTGTCCATTTGCCTGTAACGCCGGTTGTGCCCATAAGGGGAGCGAAGTTGTAATCATACTGAGTTATCTGTGTGCCATCTTCGCTGACGGTAAAGTATCTTGAAGTCTGCTCAGCAGCCGTCGGAAGGGCTGTGGTATAACCAAGGTCAGCACCTGAAGCGTTTACTCTGTATGATGTCCAAAGCATCGGCTTTGTAAAGAGAGTCTGTACAAAGTTATCAAGAACTGTAAGAACTCCGCCGTTACCTGCTGTGTTTGTGTATGTTCCCATCTCAGCTACCGTTGAATCCGGTCTTGCAAGAAGCGGGAACACTGCTTTTTTAACAGCACCGGGAACATCCTTAACAAGATTGTTTATCGGAGTAAGGTCAAGGCCTTTAATAAAGTTACCGATAATACCGAGCTGAAGTCCATTGTCAAAAACATCCTCTATCGCAGTCTGGTTTCTTGAAATAAGCTGAAGAAGCTGCATTACAATTTCAACCTGAGCTGTTCCGTCACGGCTCATACCGGTCTTCCAAGAAGTAAGATCCAACTTCTTAACAATACCGAGGTTAATACCTGCTGTCAAGAACTTAAAGCTACCGCTGGTAACAGTATTTTTAACTGTATCCAATGATGCGCAAAGGTTATCAATAGAAGTAAGGTTAAGAGTAATCTTAAGCGCACCAACATCAACAACCGTTCCCATATTGATATTAGCTTTACCCAAAATAATATCAAGCTGGTCAAAAAGAATTGACATTCTCTCCTCGGTTGTAAGTCTTGTTACAGAGCCGTAAGGGCTATATGCACTCAAAGCCTTAAGGTCATCTACTGTCTTGTAGTTTGTCCTTGCAGCGAAAGACGCAACCGAAAGAGATGAGAAAATCATAAGAATTGCCAAGATTACACTCAACAATTTTGTTGACTTTTTCATTTGTTTACCTCCTAATTTTTTTTACATTAGATATTCACAATTAAATATTTAATGTCCGCACCCCGTTAATCGAATGCCGACGGGGGTGCCACATCGGCTGTTTGCGACTGCAGTTTGTTTCTTGCCTCTGACCGCCCCTTTAAGGGAGGAGTCCGCAAACGCTGTCTTGTTTAACTCGGTAGCCTCCCACCATTCCCACTTGTTAAAGTCGGTGGGAGACGATGATACACACCCGAGTAATATTACCAAAGGATGTGTATCAAAACAGGCTTTTGCCCGCCAAATATAGCGAGGGCATAACGACCGTATCTAAAAAATTCGATACTTCGCCCATTACACCATTCCTATGGTTATTAAAATTATAGAATTTTATTATAAAAAAGTCAATAAATTATTCACGATTTAGTACCGTTTTTCCGATTTGAACAAATAAAATTGTTATTTTTGGGCAAATTCATCAAAGAATTTTGGCAATATTTCCACAAAATTATGAACGAAATGTGAACATTTTAGTTTTCGTCGTTTTTTGAACAGAGTTTTAGTCAATACGGGCATTTACTGAACATTTTATCGCATTTTGTCGATTATTTTCAAAGTCACAACATATAGTATTTGCCTAAAATCGCCTGTCGAAATGTAGTTTTGGCATTAAAAATGCTAAAATGCCGTCCATCGACACTCGTTCTCTTAAAAATATCGCCGTAGTATAAAAAAGCACCTCGAACAAGCTTTCACTCATTCGAGGTGTGATTTATTTTATCGGGGATATTTTATTTGCCGACGCCGCCGATAATATCGCCGCCGATATCACCGATGTCGCCGCCGTTTTCGATTTTGTCTGCAATGTCATAGAAGAAATCCTTAGCGGTATTTCCAAGACCTTCAATGGTATCACCTGCGCCGGAGATATCAATATCACCCATTCCGCCGATAAGACCTGAAAGTGTATCCATAATTCCGCCCAATGCAGAATCGCTGCCTGAAGATGACGCTTGCGTTGTGGGAGCCTGTGTTGTGGGAGCCTGCGTTGTGGGCGCCTGCGTTGTGGGCTCAGTTGTGGGAGCTGCCGGAGCTGCAACAGTAACAATCTGAGTTACTACCGGAACATTTTCCTCAACCTGCTTTATTTTGTGACCGCCCTTTGAGCCTGCCGCATAAACTGCAACAGTGATTGCAAGTGCACAAACAATAGCACCTACTCTTGCCCAGCCTTTTCTGGTCTTGAGCTTCTTTTCAGCAAGCTCTTCAGGAGTTAACTGAACTTTCTCTTTCTTTGCCATATTAGTTGCCTCCTAAGAATTAGTATACAAAGTTAGAATATTTTGCGTTTGCATCAAGGTTACCTGTACCTGTGATGCTAAGTCCTGCCTTGAGTTGAAGCTCTGCACTGGCAGCGAATGAATATTCAAGGCTCTGAAGCTTGCCGTCTGTGATAACAGCCTTAACCTTGATGTTCTTGTAGTTAGCATTAAGTCCTGTAACTGTAACTACCGATACGAAGTTCTTGATTTCGGTGTTAACCTCATCGAGAACAACTATATCATTTGTAAATCTTGAAAGAGCCGTATTACCGCTTCTGTCGGGATTTGATGAATCAGCAAGTGTGAATTCATATGTATCGCCGTTTACCGAAAGGTTCTGAATGTCATTCGGCTGAAGATTTGTAGCTTTAAGAGTGTAGTTTGAACCGTGATAAAGCTTCTCTGTTGTGCCGTCGTCCTTCTTTACGTCGATTGTGTCAAGAGTCATACCCTTCGGGCAGGTCTCCTTCTTATCGCCTCTGCCGAGAAAGCCGCCGACAACCGAGTTCAAGTCTGAATTGGAGTCAACGCCCTGAATAATCTTGTTAAGAACGCTTGTTGCCGAGCCAACGTCAATATTGTCAACTGTGCAATGTCTTTCCCAATCGTAGCCTGCTTTTGCGTCAACAGCAGCCTTTGTAGCGTTGTTGATAAGTGTAGCAACTGAAGCAGCGTCGCTTGAGCCTGCATTTGCCGAGCCTGCGTTGTCTGAGCTTGCAGGTGTTGATGCGTTGTTTGATGAACCGCTGTTTGATGAGCCGTCATCCCATGAGCTTGAGTTTGATGCGTTAGCAGCACCGCCGTTTACAGCAGTTGTGGTCTCGTCGCTTGAAGCAGGGCTGAGGCCCTGTGAGCGAGCAAAAGCGAATACGCCTGCAACGATTGCGAACGAAAGGAAAATAGCCCAAAAGCGAGTCCAACCGTTCGATCTGCGAATTTTTCTGTCAGCAATCTCCTCAGGAGTTAACTGAACTTTCTCTTTCTTTGCCATTTGAGTTTCCTCCTAAGAATTAATATACAAAGTTCTTGTAGCTTGCAGTAGTATGGATAGCACCTGAACCGTTGATACCGATACCGAGTGCTTTAAGTGCAAGCTTAGCGCTTGTTGATGTCTCATACTCGAGAGAAACAAGCTTACCGTCTGTGATTGTGCCCTTAACCTTGATGTTTGTGTATTCGCCGTCAAGTGAGTTAACCGTTACAACGGAAACCTGAGCCTTAATCTCAGCCTCAACCTCATCCTTTGTGATGATGTCGTTTGTAAATCTTGAAAGTGAGTTTGAGCCGTCCTTTGCGGGAGTGGTTACGTTGTCAAGTGTGAACTCGAAGCTGTCACCGTCAACCTTGAGGCCCTTAAGATCCTCGGGCTTGAGTGATGTAGCCTTGAGAGCATAGTTTGTGCCGTGGTAGTCGATAGCAGCTGCTGCGTCTTCACCCTTCTTGATTGTGAGGTTTTTATCGCCTACTCCGAGGAAGCCGCCGACAACAGAGTTGAGGTCTGCGTTTTCGTCAACCATGTGAATAACCTTATTAAGTGTGCCTGTTGCGTTACCAACGTCGATGGGAGTTGTGTACTCACACTTTCTTACCCAATCGTAGCCTGCCTTTGAGTCAACAGCAGCCTTTGTTGCGCTGTTGAGAGCGTCAGCTACCGTCTTAGCCTCTGAAGCATCGGAAGCGGGAGCGTCGCTTGATGTGTTTCCGCTTGAAGAAGCTCCGCCTGCTGTACTGCTGCCGCCTGCGTTTGAGACGCCCTGAGCCGCACCGCCGTTACCGGCATTCGAGCTACCCTGTGTAACAACCTTCTGCTCGATTGTCGTACCCTGTCCGAATGCTATGTAAACTATTGAATAAACAAGTACAATAGACATAAGAACTGCGAGTGATTTAAAGAAGGTCTCTCCGAAGATTTTTCTCTTCTCTTCCTTCCTTGCATTTTTAGCTTCCAACTCCTCGGGAGTCAGAACAGGTTTGTTTTTTGCCATCTGAAAAATATCCCCTTTCAAATTCTTCTTGGCGTATAATTGCACATTATCAATCGATACATATAAAATTTACAATAAATTTCGCCGATTGTCAATCAAATCTTTGGTTTTTATGTAAATTTTCAGTTTTTTTCTTTACTTTTTATTCATTTAGCACTAATTTGAGTGCTATTACCGTAACGTCATCCTTCGTTTTTTTGCTTCTTTCATGCTTTGACACCTCGGCTATTTTCTCCGCAAGACTGTCTACGGAAGCGTCTTTTTCAGATGAAAGCAGCTTTTTTGCCGTATCGAGAGAGTATTCGAATGCGCCGTCGCTTGCCATTACGACTGTATCGCCCTTGCGAAGCTTGAATTGTGTTGATACGAAATCCGCTTCGTCGAGAATTCCCAACGGCATTGACGCACGGTTTACAGCCGTCACGCTTTCGTTTTTACGCACAAGCGTTGCCACAGCACCTGCCTTACACAGCGTTGCGTTACCCGAATACAAATCTATGGAAAGCACATCAAGCGTTGCAAGCGACTCTTCGGTGGATTTCAAGAGCAGTGCGGAGTTTACAAGCCTGAATGCCGCAGAGTGTGAGAAGCCCGAGCGCAAAAGCTTTGCCGTCATTGAGCTTGCAAGTGAGGAATCGACGGCAGCCCTCATTCCCGTGCCCATTCCGTCGCTTAAAACAACATTGAAATTGCCCTTGCCGTCATAAAAGCTCTCAAAGCTGTCTCCGCAATATTTATCCTTGTTTGCCGTGCTCCTTGAAGCCGCCGCCTCCACTCTGAAAAACGTCTTTTCGCAAAAGCAAACGCACGCCTCATCGCCCGAGGCTGTAATCGACGGTCTGTCAAGCTGCACCCGACAGGTCTTTTCAAGTGCCTTTCGAAGCTCATATTCGTTTATTTTTTCATTAGTCTTTATAAATGAAAACTCTATTTTCAGCCTGCCGTTCTCTGAATTTCTGCACACAAGCGCAGACGGTGTAATGTTAAACGAAGAAATAAGAAGCTCCTCGATTTCAGCCGAAAGCTCATCCGCAAAGTCAATTTCCTTTGTGAATTCTTCGGATATTTCGGTAAGCATATCGCATATGCCGCCGAATTGACGTGAGGATACGCTCCTCATTCTTTCGACCCTTTCCTTTGCCGCCCTCGACGAGACAAAGCTTATGTAGAGCTTATTAAAGCTGTCCGTCAGCTCGTCCGATTTCACGCAGCAGCCCTTGAGAAACGGCGGAAGCTTATTCGGATTTACTACCCCGTTATTTTTGAGTGCTTCGCTCATAGTATCAAACGCCTTTTTACAGTCGGCAAAATTCTTGCTCCAGCAAAACGAATTTAACCGACATCCCGTGCAAACGCTTGCTCTCACTCTCGAATAAACATCGAGCTCCGTTTCGGGGATATTGCTTTTGAGAAGCGAGGAAGCAGCATTCACGGTCTCCGATACCTCCTCGACAGCCATCGACGCATTTTTAAGCCTTTCAAGCAATGCAAGGCGTTGAGAATTAATATTTACAGGCTCTCTTTTCTCATAGAAGCCGCCTGTAATGACACGCAAATACTTTTCAGGAATACACAAAAACGCAACGCAGGCAATAGCGAATTCAACAATTAGATAAATTTTATCTAAAGTGCCGTTTTCAAATAAAAGCACCGCCAAAAAGGCAAGAAGTCCTGCCGCCGTACCGGCAAATCTGTTGAAGCGTGAGAACAGACCCGAAGCAAGTCCGACAACGGCATAGGAAATGCCCATTGCACCTACGCTTTGACTTAAAGAAAGGGAAAGACCGAGTTCAACCCCGAGGCTTGTCCCTGCCGACTCCTTGTAAATGAAAGATATCAGCAGCAACAAAAAAATTCCGATTATCCTCGCCGGCGAAGCAGAAAACACGGTAATCCCCGAAAGCGACAGCAGAACAACGGACAGTAATGCGCCCACATTTACAATATCTCTCGCCGTAAATCCGCCCTGTGAGGAATAGACCGTCAGGGCATCAAACGCAGACGAGAACACGAATGACAAGGCAAATCCGAGAGTTGCCTCGCTTAAAAAGATAAAAAACGACCTTACGGAAGCCCCGTCTGCGAAAAGCACCGCCATACTTGTCAGGAACAACGACATAAAGCTGATACATGACGGCAGCAACCTGAATTTTTTAAGCCTTTCAAGCTCATTTGTGAGCCTTATCAAAATCACCGAGCAGATTATCGCCGCTATGTACCTAAGTGCCGACAGGTTGTCCTGAGTTAAAATATAGCCTGCCGCTGCGCCCAAGCCTGCCGAAATTGTATATTTGCCCGATACAGCCGTTATAAATGCAACCGCAAACGGCGAAAATGCATTGAGCTCATTTATCGAGCCGCATAAAAGTCCGAGCAGGAAGCACAGCATTTGAGCTATGATCCGCTTTGATATTCTCTCTATTTTTTCGGCGTTTGCGTCGAGATATACCCGTCTTGCCGTCTGTGAAGCCTTCAAAAAAATCACCGTACCTTATACATAATTTTACAAAAAAATTATATCTTCGGTACGGTGAAAACCGTGTCGCCTTATGCTGTTGTTTTTACGAAATCGCAGACGTTTTCGGACGAAATATGAAATTACTGCTCAACATTAAACGGCTCGTCGGGAATTACAAGAGCACATATAATATAGAAAAGAATTCCGGGGAAGCCTGCCGAAAACATTGAAATAAGAACATAAACAAGTCTTACAAGGGTTGAATCTACTCCGATATACTCCGCAAATCCGCCGAGTACACCTGCGAGCATTTTGTCGCTGCTGCTTTTATAAAGCTTTTTCTTCATATTTATTACTCCTTTTAATTTTATTTTTATTATTATTTATTTTAACTAAAAATCAATATCTGTCAAGAACTCCCATTCGACAAAGCGTGCCTGCATCCAATTGTCGGGTGCTCTTTCGTCGAGATACTCTTCAAATTTGGTTTTAGCCTCAAATCCGTAATGTCTCTCGCTCCATCTGTATATGGAAGCTGCGGTCATTATAAAGTTTACCGCCATAAACACGCTCATTGCAACACAGGCAATATGCCATTTCTTGCCCTTGAGTCTTTCAAGAATCACGTCGATTTTAGGGCAAAGCTTACAAAAAGCCGTGCCTGCAAGTCCCCACATTATCGAAAAGCCCAAGCATATTATGCCCTGATAATTCATAAAACTGCCGTCATAACTCCACGCACGCATACCGAGAACATCTTTTAACAGCAGTCCGCAAAGAAGCTCCAATATTGTCGCCACAACGGAAAATACCAAAAATTTCTCGAATTTAGGTTTGCAATCTAATTTATCCGCCGCAACATAAAACAGGACTGCCGCCGCACCGTAAAGTATGTTGAAAGAGCCGTAAACCGAAACCACGTGGCTTTCCCAATGACCCTTTGCAATTTGGCAGAAAACGCCTTCGATAATCACGCCCAATATACTGCCTGCAATAAACAGCCAAAACAGCTTATCGTATGTGAACTGCTTGCTTTCCGTCCCCTCTGTCAAAACAACCTCTGTATCGAGCTTGTTTTTTCTCTCCATAATTATCCCATCCGTTAAATACACTTTGTATTTTCTATATCTATACCGTAAACGCCTTAATCGTAATCATACATATCGTAATCATCATCAAAATCGGGCTCGTCAAGGTCGTCGTCATCCGGTGCATCAAACCTGTTCTCAAAATCATCCTCAAGCCTGTCAAACGCTTCCTCTATGCTCATATTGTTCCTCGAAGCAAACGCTATAAAGTCGTTTCCGAGCGCCGCCGTAAAGCAAAGAGTTGATATAATCGAAGCTAAAAGGACAACCGTTGTTATAATTATCAGCTTTTTCATATCCGTTCCTCCTTATATTCCGGCTTTGCGGAAGCTCAATCTTAAAAGATAGGTCATAACCGCAAAAGCAAGCAAACCTGCCGAAAAAAGCATCACGCTAAATGAAACGAGAAAGCCTATCATCGCTCCCGTAAACGGTACCGCAACGGAAAAAATCGAGACTAACGCAACCGCTATCGGAGAAAGCATAAGAGCCACCGAAGCAGGATAAACGCCGAACGCACACAAAACAAGGAATATGAACATTAGCATCCACAAGGTTTTGTTGCGTCTGTCAAAATTCGGTTTTTGAGCTGTCTGCGAGCCGACATTAACGGTCGCCTGACTTTGCTTCGGCTGTTCCTTTGCACAATCAGACGGCGAAGCCTGCTGCGAATTTACATACTGCATAGCACAGCTGTACGGAGTACCGAGTTCCTCGCAAATCTGCTCTTCGCTTTTTCCAAGCTCAAGACCGGCGGAAAAATGCTCCTCAAAGTCCTGTATTATCTCATCACGGTCCGCAGGCGAAAAGCCTGAGAGATAATTATATAATTCCTGTAAAAATTCAACCTTGGTCATTACCGTCGCCTCCTAACAAATTTGAAACACAAAGGGTAAATTCGTTCCATTCCTTTTCAAGTGCCGCCTGTGTGTCGCAACCCTTTTTGGTAAGTCTGTAATATTTCCTCGCAGGTCCCGTAGGCGACTCCTTGAGGTACACTTCAAAATATCCCTCGTTTCTTAAACGCTTCAGCAACGGATAAATCGTTCCCTCGGAAACATCTATCTGCTTTCCCACAGCGTCTGCAAGCTCATAGCCGTATTTGTCTCCCTGCCGCAGCTGTGACAAAACGCAGAGCTCAAGCACGCCCTTTTTGAACTGCGTATTCATTGCGTTTCTCCTTTCCGCACTATCCGCATTACTGTCTTTATTACAATTACAATATATCACATACTATCTTGTAATGCAATATACTATGCAATGTTTAACACTTTGTTAACAAATCGGAAAGAATTTATAAACAAAAGAGCAGACCGTATAGATCTGCTCTGAAATCAATTTATTTCTCCTCGAAGAATGTCTTGAACGCTCTGTATGCCATATAAATGTCAAGCTTTGAGACAACCTCAAACGGAGCGTGCATTGAAAGTACCGGAACACCGAGGTCAACAACATCAATATCAAGTGCCGCAAGATACATTGCAACCGTTCCGCCGCCGCCTGCGTCAACCTTACCGAGCTCGCCCGACTGCCATACGACCTCCGCACCGTCAAGCATACTTCTTATTTTGCCCATATATTCAGCCGAAGCGTCGCTTGTACCCGCTTTACCTCTTGAGCCTGTATATTTCGTGATAACAACGCCCTTGTTGATATAGGAAGCGTTTCTTCTCTCGGAAACATCGGGGAAGGTAGGGTCAAACGCAGCGTTTACGTCAGCCGAAAGGCAATGAGTGTTTGAAAGCACGGTATGATAATTCACGCCCTGCATATTTGCAAGGTCTGCAACAAAATATTTGAAATATGAGGAATTAAGTCCCGTGTTGCCGTCAGAGCCGATTTCCTCCTTGTCGGTAAGAACGGTAATTGCGGTATATTCGGGATTTTCAATGCTAAAAATAGCCTCTGCGGCAGGATAAGCGCAAACTCTGTCGTCATGTCCGTAAGAGCCTATCATACTGCGGTCAAAGCCTATATCGCAGGATTTGAAAGCAGGGACAGCCTCAAGCTCCGCCGAAAGAAAATCGCTCTCGATTATTCCGTATTTCTCAAAGAGAATGTTCATAATATTGAGCTTGACCTTTTCGCTTGCCTCGTCATCCTTGAACGGACGTGAGCCGATTAAAATATTCAGCTCCTCGCCCCTTATTCCGTCTGCAAGGGTACGCTTCATCTGCTCTGCGGCAAGATGCGGAAGAAGGTCTGTCACAACAAATTTCGGGTCGTTATCATCCTCGCCGACATTTACATAAGCCTTTGTTCCGTCTCTTTTTACAACTACGCCGTGAAGTGAAAGCGGAATTGCCGTCCATTGATACTTCTTAACTCCGCCGTAATAATGTGTCTTGAAATATGCGATTTCCGTATCCTCATAAAGTGGATTTTGTTTCATATCAAGTCTCGGAGAGTCAATGTGCGCCGCCGAAAGACGGGTACCGTTTTCAAGTCCTTTTTTACCGATAACCGCAAGGATTATCGACTTGCCTCTGTTGTTATAGTAAACCTTGTCGCCCGTCTTGAGATTCGTGACCGTCGTGACTGCTCCAAGATCCTTTCCGTTCAAGGTGACTTTGTCAATTTCTTTCTCTGCGTCCGGCGTAATCGTCAGTGTTCTTCCGTCGCTTGAAAGCGTAGCCTTACCGCCGGTGCCGCAGGTAATCTGTGGTGTCTGCGTACGGCTGTAATGGCCGCCGCCACCGGAGGAAACTGCCGTCCACTTGGCAGTTAAAGTCATCGCTGTCCGTGTAACTGTATCCGTTTCAAAATCCCACTTTTTCTCACCATTGTACCAGCCGTCGAAGCGAAGACCTGATTTCGTCGGGTCATCTGGCTTACTAATCTTTTTTGTATTTGGATCAACATCTTGTGTGGTGATGCTTTCCCCATTATTTGGGTCAAATGTAACAATCAATCCGTTCAGAGCGCCATTGAACGTGCCTCCGTTGATGGTTCCGCCATTATTAGTTACCTCACCTTTAAATGTACCGTTGTTGATGATACCACCCGATTTGTTGGTCACCTTGCCTTCAAAGATGCCGCCCGCGATGATGCCGCCGTCTTCATTCGTCACTTTACTCTTAAAAATACCCTTTTCGATGATGCCGCCGCTCTTATTCTCCACCTCGTCATTAAAGATTGTGTCGCTGCTGTTGATATCACCGGTAATTGTTCCT
>OQVT01000912.1_pt1 | contig 17950 bp, 20 predicted proteins | sample 1691561 | NCBI WGS metagenome assembly OQVT01 (sample SAMN03418260, study PRJEB22391) | human gut metagenome | biome: human-gut; feature: organic feature; material: feces | host: Homo sapiens | place: Tanzania | collected 2013-01 | reverse complement strand
AAATATATTCATTTTCAAAATCTTTCGTGTAAATCCCAATATCAATTCCTTTTGCATGAATAATTTCCCTAACTATTTTATTTGCCATCTTTATTCCTCCACCATATTCTCCATCTTCTCCAACTTCTGCAATGCTTTCATATACGCCATCAATCTTTTATACTGCTCATCTCCAAGGCTATGAATCTGTTTTAAAAGCTTAATATCTGCCCTGGTGACTTCGTAGTCCACATCTTCATCATTATAGTCCGGATCAATTCCTTTTCCTGTCAAAAGCTGTTCAGACGTAATTTCCAATGCATCGCATATAGATAACAGGCAGTCCGCTTTGGGATTTGTCTTTTTCTTCTTCCAGTCACTAATGTTACTTGTTGCAATCCCAGTCCTTCTTGAAAGTTCCAACTGGGTCATGTCCTTCTTTTTCATCATATAAAAAATTCTTTCACTGATAATCATTTTCTCCTCCATCAGCACTTTCCACATCCGTATTTTCATATCTTTATTCCGTATTTACGGTTATGATATCATGCAGTAGCTTTTATTTCAATAGGTAGATACTCATAAAACAGTATCAACCAACAAACTGAAACAGGGTAGCTGTCATACAGGGTGCAACGAAAAACGGGTAGGAAGTCTAACAGCTTCTTGCCCGTTCTTTAGTTCTTTATGTCCTGTGGAACGATAGAATGGTATTTTGCCGCCCCAGAGGGTTATGTATTACCTACCTCGTTTTCTCACTCTGCAAGCCGCATAAATCAAGGAAAAATCGCCCCTAGTGCGTAACATTCCATCATGGATAGAGAGTGCAAGCGGTTTATCCGATTGCGTTCTCTTGGCTTTGCTACCTGTTGCCGGTCAAACCGGAACTGCAAGACAGCTTTTATAAGCTGTGCTTTCAAGCAATCTTTAATATTATTATTGATATGCCCCTGATATTCGGACAGATATTTCATGCTTCTGCTTTCTTCCCAAATCCCGGTATGCGTTGATTGCTTTATTGCGGAGAACTGTTTTGCAAAAGGCATAAAATCCATTTCTCTTACTGTTCCATTTCATTCACATTGTTCCTCCAAACACTTCAAAATAGGCTCAATATATTTCCTATCCGAAATATCATAAGACGAAGATATGATTTTTATCATTTCTTCATCTTCCGCCGTCTTATCTTTCTTTGCCTTGAGTGATTTAATAAATATTTTCATCATTATTCTTGATGGAGCAGACATTTTTTCATAGTTAAATCCGCCTGGACAATAGAACACATTTACTCTGTTTAATTCTGACTCACTGAAATTCTTTTTAAGTGCAGGTTCAATTTCCGGATTATCTAACGGACTACCACCAACACAAAATGCAATCAGTTTTTTGTCCGTCCACTTATCTATATTGGTTTTGAACCAACTGAGTTTACTAATACTTCCTGCACACGCCCAACCTCCAAATACGATTGCCCCATATACGGACAAATCTTTCTTCTTCGCTTCGGATAGTTCAAAGCAATCAGCGTCCGTTGCTTCTGCTATCCACTTGGCATAGCGTTTTGTAAATCCTGTCTGCGAATTATATATTACTGCTGTTCTCATTTATGTGTTCCCCTTTCTAATGCCACTTTCAAAAAAACATGATATTGTTTAAATTCTATGATTGAATTGACTTCTTCATCAAGCTTTCTTCCAACCTTGATACAGTCAGGCTCATAGAATATAACCTTGTCAAAGAGCTTCTTTAATACATCATGCATGACTCCTCTCTCCTCAATTTTTATCACAAGCAAGGGTGAATCAATGCTTACAGACTTTGAAATAATTACATCATTTCCACATATTTGCATAAATCTCGTAATTTCCACAAATATCTTTTGTAACTATGTTTGTTTCAACTAGATAATTTATACACTCTTTTATATAACTTTTAGAAAATCTTTTTGCTTTGTCCTCCGACCATTCCTTAAAACACTTAACAATATCATCTTCGGAAATTGGATTATTCTTTTGAACAATAAACAGAACAGTGGCAACTCCCTCCAATTTTTTGTCTGTTGCAATTTGATTAACGTAAGATGTTGCTTTATCAATTGCTGGAAGTAATTTTGCTAGTTTTTCCTCTGTCTTTTTACTACATATTACATTATATACTTTGTCGTATGTGTCGCGTGAATTAGTTAAACCATAATATTTTTGATACTCATTCAGAGATTTTGCAACAATGTCTATTGAATGTGCATATGGTCCATACTTCCATTTATCAAACTTAAAATACTCTTCATCTAAAAAATAGTTTGTAAAATAACCAGCTTTTTGTAATCTTAACGAATTAAACTTTTTTAAATGCAATCGTATTTGCAATAATACCAGTCCTGAAACACTTATATCCGGTGCTTGCTTAGGTATAGCTTTATAAGAAATAGATGGTTCATATACTAAAAAAGTATATCCCTCCTCAAAGCTTTGCAATTTATCAATAATAATCCGTTTTACAATATTCCAATCAAGACCACCATTCCCACATCCTAATGGTGGAATTGCAATTACTTTAGGTTTGTATTCTGCAATAAATTTAACAAGCATATCCAAACCTTTTTCAATGTAATCTATCTTAGATTTTTCTCTCCATTTATCTTTAGTCGGAAAATTTACTATCCATATACCGTCTTCTTTATAATAATGAATAGTACCTATCCTAAGCTTTCCTGTTTTACATGCTTTAACATAATCCAGATTATTTTGCGGAAAACGTAACTTAAACTGATACGCAATCCCCTTTCCCATAAATCCTTCACAATTAACCGTATTTATAAGACAATCTGCACCAGAATCAAAAATATTGCCTGTAACAAATTCTATCATGGCAACCTCCTTTCTTCTTGAATTTTAAACATTAAACCAAACTTCTTGAATGTATATATTGGGTGGCGGAAAATCAACTCCATTATCATTCAAAATTCTAATCACTTTATCTCTTACTATATCGGACTTTACATACATACAATAAAATTCATTAATATATATCGTCTTCTCGGTAAGGCACTCCGCCATTTTTACCTGTTTTGCATATCCATCGAGTCTATTCTTTTCTTGCAAAGTTTCCCAGTCAATTTTCTCAAATCCTTCATCATAATTATACAACTGACACTCGCTAACCGAAAGTGGATGTTTAGGTAAAATTTTATAATTATCAAGTTGCGCTTTTCCTCTAGTAATACAAAGGTATATCATATCCTCATTTTGATATTTATGCTTTACCACAACATCAAATGCTGAATATGGATGAAAATGAAATGGAGTATAAATATCCAAACCAAGTTCCTGCCTTTTTGATATTATTTGTGCATCCGCAATATCTCCAAATCCAAGTCTCTGCTCTATTACTTTTCTTCTTGGTAGCATTCCATGGTCAATAATTGATTTCAAATTACTCAGTTTTGTTAAATGATACAATAAATTTTGATTTTTTACTGTTTCAATCCCCACTAATATACCTCCTTCTATATTACCTTAAAATACCTCAATGCATCCTTAATATACTCCACCTTTTCCTGCGGACACTGCTTTACCTCAGGATTCTCTTTCTTAGACTTATTGTAGTTCTCACCCATGTCCAGACCACACATCCGCTTTACCTGTGCAATATAAGAAGTATGCACATTCACACCATACTTGTCTTTCACATATTCCTTAATCTTTGAATAAGTAGCCTTTTCTTGTGGTGTATAATTACTCTCTTCATCAGGCTCCATTGTAAGCTCAATCTTAGGTGTATCTTTTTTGAGGGATAAATTGACAACCGTCTCCACATTCGCTGTCCAGGGGAACTGATCCACTGCCACTGCCTTTTCTACATGGTATCCATTCGCAAGGAAAACCTCCAGGTCGCGTACAAGGCTTGTTGGTTTGCAGGAAATATACACCAGCTTCGGGATTCCATAAGCAATGATTTTCGTTAATGCCTTGGGATGTATTCCATCGCGCGGTGGGTCAAGGATAATCATATCGGGTTTATCTGTAATATCATCCAATACCTTTAATACATCACCCGCAATAAATTCGCAGTTATGTAAACCATTTAGTTCTGCGTTTATCTTTGCAGCCTCTACCGCTTCTTCCACAATCTCAACACCGATTACCTTCCGGGCAACAGGTGCCATCAGCTGTGCAATCGTTCCGGTTCCGCTGTATAAGTCAAAGACAACATTTCCGTCCCCCTCAAGATTCCCCACATATTCTCTTGCAGTTTCATAAAGCACTTCTGCACCAAGGGAATTTGTCTGGAAAAAGGAAAAAGTAGAAATTTTGAATTTCAATCCCAGCAGCTCTTCCTCAATATATTCACGACCATATAATACCCGTGTTTCGTCACTCTGTACAACATCTGCCACAGAATCATTTATAATATGTAATACACCTGTTATTTTACCGGCTAAATCAAGATTTAATAACTTGTCTTTCCATTCCTGAACGGTTTTGTCATGCTCAGGCTTTTCTGAGGTTGTAACAAGTGCAACAAGAATCTCTCCTGTTTTCTTTGCCTTGCGCACCAAAAGATGACGTAGGAATCCTTCATGTCGTAAACGATGATAAAAACTGCAACCCGAAAAATGCTCCCTCGTTAATGTCAGGATTTTACGATAATCTTCATCTACAATCTTACAATTTTCTACGGATACAATATCATAAAAGCTTCCTCTTTTATGCATTCCAAGAGAAAGAGGTCCATCCTTATATTCATTGCCAAATGAGAATTCCATCTTATTCCGGTACTCATATGGCTCCGGACTTCCTTTTATTCCCTGGAACTCCCAGCTTTCCTCCTGCTGATTAAGAACACTGTCCAATAATTTTTTTACCTGCTGTTCTTTTATTTCAAGCTGTTTCTCATAGGGAAGAGAAATATAAGTGCAGCCACCGCACTGTCCAAAATGAGGACAGGGACTGTCGCATTCCATAGGAGAATGTTCTTCCAGTGTCAGCATTCTCCCCTCCGCCTTATTGTTACGCTTCTTTTGTATGACAAGTGTTATTTTTTGTCCCGGAAGTACATTTTTAACAATACATGTTCCTTCCTGCGTAGTTACTACCCCTTTATTCGGGAAGTCTACCCGTTCTACAACACCCGATAATACTTGTCCTTTTTTCATGGTTTACTCCTTTATATGATGCTTTGACCGAAAAAAACAGGATGTGCACCTGCACATCCTGTCATTTGATACACCATATCTTTCTTTATTCTTCTTTTTCATCATCTACAAAATGGGAATCCTCGTCATCATCCTCATCTTCAAAGAAATCATCCTCAAATTCATCGTCTAAATCATCATCAAAGTCTTCCATATAATCCGGAATCACAAAACGATATACGGCATATGCAATTGCTGCTACCGCAGCTATAATTCCAATGATTGCAAAAATGCACAAAAGTACATTTTTCTTTTCCTTCTTTTCTTCTACTTCTTCCTTATGATTAAGTAAATCTTTTAATTCTCTGATATCATGCTGTTTTGCAAAATTAACCCATTCTTCCACTTTATTCATATCCTCACCATATCCTTTCGTAAAGATTTTCAAGTTATAGTATAACCTTCTTTTTATTTAATATAACATTTCTAACAAAAATTAACAATATGATTTTTAGATTCGAACAAGCTTGGCAAATGCTGCATACATAATCTTCTGACCGGCATCGTCAAAGTCTACGGTTACCTTATAATCTCTTGGTCCCGGTTCAATATCCAGCACAAATCCTTCCCCATATTTTACATGCTTTACACGGTCGCCTATATCATAGTCCGGTTTTCCTGCGGAAACATTCCCTACGCCCTTCGAAATGCCAAGTGCTCCAAAAGAACCGACTCCGCCACCTGCGATATATGGCTTATTTTCGATTGCCGTACGCTTTGGCATCGGTGTGGCGATTGGCTTATATTTCGGCGAAGGTATCTTGTTATCCATCAATTCTTCGGGAATTTCCTTAACAAACCGGCTGACCGCATTCATCTGTGTTTCTCCGCGAACCATACGCATCTTGGCATAGCAGAGTGTCAGGTCATCTTTTGCCCTGGTAATTCCAACATATGCCAGTCTTCGTTCCTCTTCCATTTCTGCGGAATCATCAGATGTAATGGTCATATAACTCGGGAAAATTCCGTCTTCCATACCGGCAAGATACACATGGGAAAATTCCAACCCCTTGGCACTATGCAAGGTCATCAATAGCACTCGGTTATCATCCTCTTCCAAATGATCAATGTCTGCTACCAGTGCAACCTCTTCCAGGAACTGTCCCAGCGTCGGCATATCATTTTCTTCCTCATATGATGTAATCTTACTCAATAATTCCTCGATATTTTCAATACGGTTCTGAGCATCCTCTTCGTCATTTACATCCATCTCACGAATGTAGTCTGTCGTATCCAGGATATCTTTCATAAGTCCTTTTAACCCATATGTCGGCAGACTGCTGCGAAATACCTGAATCATATTTACAAAGCCACGTATTTTCTCCGCTGCTTTTCCAATTCCGTTAATTTCATCGACACGGCATAACGCATCATAGAAACTGATTTCATGCATTTCGGCATAATCCTGCACCTTTGCAATCGTTGTCGCTCCAATTCCGCGTTTTGGGATGTTGATGATTCGTCTTACCGCCAGATCATCCCTTCCATTGTCAATGGTCTTCAAATAAGCAAGTAAATCCTTAATTTCTCTTCTGGCATAGAAGTTCGTTCCTCCTACGACGTCATAAGGGATTCCTTCTACCACAAAACGTTCCTCCAAAAGACGTGCCTGTGCATTGGTACGGAATAGTACCGCGCAATCCCCCGCCTGTACTTCGCCATTTTTTACTTTCCGGCTTACATCATCAGCAATAAATTCCGCTTCTTCATATGCATTATCAAACTGTCGGAAATGAATACGGTTTCCGGCTCCCCGGTCCGTCCATAACGTCTTGCTTTTTCTTCCAACATTGTTTCGTATTACTGCATTTGCAGCATCTAACACATTCTGCGTAGAACGATAATTCTGTTCCAGACGGATAACTGTTGCATCCGGATAAACCTTTTCAAAATCCAAAATATTCCGGATATTTGCACCACGGAATTTATAAATAGACTGGTCATCGTCACCCACAACGCAGATATTCCGGTGTCCTTCTGCCAGAAGGCGGATTAACTGGAACTGCGCGGTATTCGTATCCTGATATTCATCCACCATGATGTATTTGAATCGACGCTGATAGCTTTCCAACACGTCCGGGCAGGTACGAAACAACTCTACGCAATTCATAATTAAGTCATCAAAATCCATAGCATTGCTTTTCTTCAGGATATTCTGATATTCCTTATAAGCAGCTGCAATCTTCTGCTTGCGAAAATCTCCCATGGTCTTAATATCATACTCATCCGGTTGTATCAATTCATCCTTTGCTGACGATATTGCCGAAAGAATTGTCCGCTCCTTCATCATTTTGGTATCAATCTGAAGTCTTTTGCAGATATCCTTCATAACGGACTTCTGATCATCCGAATCGTAAATTGTAAAATTATTATCATACCCCAGCCGGTCTGCATATCTGCGAAGAATTCTTACGCAGGTAGAATGAAATGTGGTTACCCAGATGCTGTCAGAACCCATTCCAACAAGGCGCTCCACACGCTCTTTCATTTCTCCGGCTGCCTTATTTGTAAAAGTAATTGCCATAATGTTATAAGCATTTACGCCCAGTTCATCAATCAAATAGGCAATACGATGCGTAAGAACGCGTGTCTTACCGGAACCGGCTCCTGCAAGAAGTAATACCGGTCCTTCTGTCGTAAATACACCTTTTTTCTGTTCTTCGTTTAATGTGTCATAAATGCTCATAATTAAGGCAAACTCCTGTTTTCATTTCCAATTATTTCACTTCTTCAATATTGCTAAAAGTCCATGCATAAATGTTCAACTCCACAATTGGTGTTCCACAGTATGCACACACCTTGCTTCCAAGTCCTGTAATCGGAGCACCACAGTTTGGACAGTTGAGTCCTAGCGAATGGTCTGTTTCCTTTTCTACCATATTACGATCCTGTATATAAATCACACTGGTATTATATTTTGACTGGGTATATAATTCACTGCTTCCTGCAAGAAGCTTTCCGTTCCTATCGGTTTTCGTATAATAATACTGAAGTGCAGTCTGAAACGTAATAATACATCTTCCGTTTCTTTTCTTGTAATCCGCCAGTTCTGTGCGATGCAATTTGATTTCCTGATAGCTTTCACGTATTCCCGCATCTCTTAGCATGGAAATTTTCATGGCAAGTTTATCCTTTAATTCCTGCCCCCCCTCACTCAGAAGTGAAGCCTGCATTCCATTAATCGCTAACAGATAAGAAGTCAGGGCATTCTCTGCCCTGACTTTCATCTCATCATATTGAAATTCAGGAAAATCCTTTTTTATTTTGGGCAAGTAAAGACTTGTCATAGCTGCAACAGATTTCGGAGATGTGGAACTTTCGAGTTCCACCTGCTTGAGTCCTTTCATAATGTCATCCGTTCCAAATGCCATATTGGAAAAGGACTGCACTTTCTTTTTTACCTTCCGGACAGTTACAACTACTGCCACAAAAATAACCAGGAAAACAATCGCACTAAATGTTATACCGATTGCTGATAAAGACATACTTCTCTCTCCCGTTATCTCAAATTCTACTGAATATCATTGTCATCAAATGGATCACCGCACTCCGGACAGAATTTTGGTGGATTCTTAGGATCTTCCGGTTCCCATCCGCACTTGTCACACTTATACAAAGGGGCACCTGCCGGTTTCTTTGCTCCACACTCGGAACAGAACTTTCCTTTATTTACTGCACCACAGCTGCAAGTCCAGCCTGCTTCATCTGCTGGCTTTGGTGCTCCACATTCTGCACAGAATTTTCCGGTATTACCTGCTTTTCCGCAAGAACAGGTCCAGCCTGCTGCGGCTGCCTGAGGTGCTGCTGCCTGCTGAGGTGCAGCCTGCTGCTGTGCTCCGCCCATTGCAAAAAGGTTCTGAGCATTCATTCCACCTGCCATATTTGCCATGTTCATTCCTGCAAATGCCATCATAGGACCGGTAGAAGTATTTGCTGCTGCAGACTTCATAGCTTCTGCCTGAGCACCAACAAGTGTTGCTGCTGCCATATTCGGGTTACGAAGAACAGCACTCTTCTGAAGCTCTTTAATCATTGCTTCATCTTCTTCAGATGCCTTCATGGTGTTGATACCGAAGGATACGATTTCAAGACCACGAAGCTGTGCCCATTTTTCAGAAAGAACTTCGTTTAACGCATCTGCCAGCTCCATCGTATGAGCAGGAACTGCACTGTAACGGATTCCCATTGCAGAAATCTTTGCAAATGCCGGCTGTAAAGCAGTCATCAACTCTGTCTTTAACTGGCTGTCGATTTCACTTCTCTCATAATCGTTTACTACGTTACCGCATACATTGGTATAGAACAGAATCGGGTCAACAATGTGATAAGAATATTCACCATTACAACGAATGGAAATATCAATATCAAGACCGATGTTTTCATCTACTACACGGAATGGAACCGGATTTGCTGTTCCATATTTGTTTCCCATAATTTCCTTTGTATTAAAGAAATAAACTCTCTGGTCTTTTGCGGTTTCTCCACCAAAGGTAAAACGCTTTCCAATGGTCGCAAAAGTCTTTTTAATATTTTCGCCCAGGCTTCCGCAGAACAAACTCGGCTCTGTAGAAGTATCATACTTAAATTCACCTGCTTCTGCACAGAATTCAACAACTTTTCCCTGATCAACAATAATCATACACTGTCCTTCATTAACAGCGATCACGGAACCATTGGAAATGATATTGTCTTCTCCTTTATTATTTCCGGCACCACGTCCCTGCTGCCGCTTATGTCCTTTCGTAACAAGTACGTCACTGTCTAAGGAATCACAGTAAAAATACTCTAACCACTGATCTGCTACCACGCCACCAACTGCGCTCTTAACAGCTTTAATCAATCCCATATTTCTTTCCCTCCATTTTCTTCTCGAGTTATGTACTCACTTCTTCCATTATACATATTTTGTCGTGTTATGTCTATACATTTCCCCGTTCATCCATTCACCATTTTCCTGAAACCTTCATAATATTAAACCATCACGATAACGCCATGCCACCCAAAAGGCATGTGCATCGACATGGAGGTATTATGAAAAAGCAATCCAAAACAATCGCTACCCTTCTGCTTGTCAGCGCGGCGCTGTTCTCATTACTCATCGGCTGTTCCAAGGCAGAAACCGGCACTTCTGACAATGGTTCCAAAACCACGCAGGTAACTTTAAACGAAGTTGCACATTCCATCTTTTATGCTCCAATGTATGTTGCCATCGAGCAGGGATACTTTGAAGAAGAAGGCATTGACCTTACACTTGTTACCGGATTCGGCGCAGACAAAACAATGACCGCCGTTCTCACCGACGAAGCCGATATCGGTTTTATGGGAAGTGAATCTACCATCTATACTTATGCAGGCGGTGCTTCCGATTATGTTGTTAATTTTGCCCAGCTTACACAGCGTGCCGGCAATTTCCTGGTTTCCAGAGAACCGATGGATGACTTTTCCTGGGATATGTTAAAAGGAAAAACCGTTCTTGGTGGAAGAGCCGGCGGTATGCCTGAAATGGTTTTCGAATTTATTCTGAAAAAGAATAACATTGACCCGAAAGTGGATCTTACTATTGACCAGTCCATCGACTTTGGTTCTACTGCTGCCGCATTTTCCGGAAATCAAGGGGACTTTTCGGTCGAATTCGAGCCTCATGCCACTTCCCTGGAAGAAAAAGGGGATGGCTACGTTGTTGCTTCTCTCGGTGAAAGCTCCGGCTACGTTCCCTATACGGCATTCAGTGCGAAAAAGAGCTATATTGATGCACATCCCGAAATCATCCAGGCATTTACCAACGCACTTCAAAAGGGCATGGACTATGTAAACAGCCATACTCCCGAAGAAATTGCCAAAGTCATTGCACCACAGTTTGAAGAAACTCCTCTTGAGACTGTTACGACCATTGTAAACCGCTATGCTTCCCAGGATACCTGGAAAGAAAATCTTATTTTTGAAGAAGATTCCTTCATGCTTTTGCAAAATATTCTTGAAGAATCCGGTGAACTTCCTGAGCGTGTTCCCTATGAAAAGCTCGTTACCACAACCTTTGCCAAAGAAGCTGCAAAATAAGAACCTTCTTATATATAAAAATCAATATACTAAAAAAGGAATCGGTTCCTTCGTGGAACAGATTCCTTTTGTTACTTCTGCTATGCTTCTTCTTTTTTCTCTTTTGGTGCTTTTTCCTTAGCCGGCTTTTCTTTCGGAGCCTTCTCCGGAGCCGTTTCCTTTTTGCCTGCAATTTCCTTATAATTGTCTACGAGTTTTTCTAATAAAAGCTTTTTAACATAGACATCATATCCAATCATAAAAATAAAGGAAAACATTTGAAGAATTTCCTTATCCTCTTCAGGAACATCCGTAAAGGTGTTCTGGGAAATTTCAAATTTTTCTACAATATCTTTTTTCAAATCATCAATTCTTTCCTGTTCCATGCTGAAAACTTCTTCATAAATACTGGAAAGATTCAACTGACCGCCTTTTTGAAAATACCGCTCGGCAAGAGGTCCTAACAATGTCTGAATATCGTTAATCGAAAGCATTCCCTTGCAATAATAGATAAATATCAGCATCAGGATATGCTCTTTGCTATACTTTTTCTTTACCGGAGGTGGAAGCAAATCATTCTTTGCATAGTTGTTAATCATTGTTTTTGTAAGAATCTTGTCCTCATCCGGTTTTCTTGTCGTAGAGCGAAGTTTGCGCTCCATAAAAGTAGTCACCTGATCCATATACAAATCAATATTGGGAATATCCTCCAGCTTAATACTCTGGATTCTGCCAATGCTCTCCAATATGCTGTTTAATAAATCATCTTTATCTATAGTCATCTCGCACCTCACATTTATATCTAATTATATAGTATTTAAAACCACATGACAAGTATTCTTCTTCTATATATTTTTCTATGGACTTTAAAGCTTTAATATGGTAAAATTGCACTGTGCGAATATGTTATGACTTAGTATTAGTCAGGAGGTATTTCTTATGAATAAAAAAATACAAACAGAAGCCGTAGATCATTTATTTGAAGCAATCCTTTGTCTGAAATCAAAGGAAGAATGTTATAGCTTTTTTGAAGATTTATGCACAGTAAATGAGCTTCTTTCTCTTTCCCAGAGATATGAAGTTGCTTCCATGTTAAAAGATCATAAAACCTATTTGGAAATTGCAGAAAAGACCGGTGCATCCACTGCAACCATCAGCCGTGTAAACCGTTCCCTGAACTATGGAAATGACGGTTATGAACTCGTATTTTCCAGATTAGAATCTTAATTCTCAGATGGATAACTGACGAAACAGCAAAACGGATAGGCAACTGCCTATCCGTTTATTTCTATCATTGACATCGGGTCAATATACTCTTCATTCTGCATAATCTGATAACCAAGCTCCTGATTATCTTCTCCAACCGTAAAGAGAATATATTCCTTTCCCAGGCTGTCTCCTGTTTTCACAAGAGGATCACCGCTATTGCGGTAAACAGAGCAATATCCGTTTCCATGGTCAATAATAATTTTGTTTCCAAATTGCTGGTCAGCATCCACACTTAATACCGTTCCGGTTCCGGTAGATACTACGTTAATTCCTGAAGATGCTGTAAATTTCAGCATTGGAGCATCTTCATCTGTTGTTTCTTCCATCGTTGCTGTTCCGCTTAACGGGAAGCCTTTTGGTAACGCGTTCTCACTCTCTTCCTGGGAAAGTGCATCCTCTGTGGCAACCTTTTTACTTACGGTCTCACTAAGTACGGTTATTTTGCTGGTTAATGTTGCATTTTCTACTGTCAGCGATTCATTTTCATCTGTAAGGTCATTAATCTGACCAATCTGTTCAATCATTTTTGCTCTTGCATCTTTAATGGTTATCGTATCATATATCATCCGACAAACAATAAACACAAACAGAACAAACAACGCAATCGCTACAGCTTCTATAACAGCTGCACTAATGACATGCTGCTTAATCACACCATCCGTCTTCTCCGTAACAAAAATCAAAGCAAATTTGCTCTTCCGCTTCGGTCTTTCCGGGGTAGGCGTTTCCGGTGTCTGTGGCGTGGAATTCTCCTGCACCACATTCTCTGTATTTGATTGTTCCATAATTTACACCTCCGGTCAATTAGGGTCATTCTACCATAATTTTCTAAATTACACAACTTTTATTGCGAAAAAGAAATGCCTTTACAATTAAGAAGTCCTGTGATATTCTGAATTTGTTACAGATAGTAACAGTACTATTATTTATTTTCTTGGAGGTATCTACAATGAACAAAGGTACAGTAAAATGGTTTAACAACCAAAAAGGTTACGGTTTCATCTCTGATGAAGCAGGCAATGATGTATTCGTACATTACTCAGGATTAAACATGGAAGGCTTCAAGTCTCTTGAAGAAGGAGCTGCTGTTGAGTTCGAAGTAGTAAATGGCGAAAAAGGACCTCAGGCTGTAAACGTAACAAAGTTATAATTCCTGCTTAGGAGTTCATAACACATTAATTCAGTAACACGATGTGCCTGTTCTTAAATATAATGATTATATTTTATTTAGAATTTGCTATTGTTTTAAGGAATTAAGGAAAATCCCCATCTTTGTGGATGGGGATTTTTTTGTACGCTCTTTTCTTCTCACTTGATATCCTATTATAATACTGCTACTTTCTCAAAGCTGATATTTCCCCCAAACAAATCCAATGCACTTCCTATCGTTACATCAATCTTTTCTTTGCCAAGCACACGAATTTTTTCCAAATCTTCATAATTGTGTACTCCGCCTGCATAGGTTGCCGGAATCGGACAGCTCCGTCCCATCAGCTCTACAAGCTCCTCTTCTATTCCTGCCGCTTTTCCTTCCACATCCACTGCATGAATCAGGAACTCATCGCAAAAAGCCGACAATTCGCATATGGTTTTTTCCTCCAGCCTGACATCCGTATATTTCTGCCAGCGGTCTGTCACAATATAATAAGCATCATCTTTTTTCCGGCAGCTCAAATCCAGAACAAGATGCTCTTTTCCAACTGTTTTTAACATTTCCTGCAATCTCTCTTTATGAAGTCTGCCCTGTGAAAAAACATATGAAGTTACAATCACATGGGAAGCACCTGCTTCGAGATACTCCAATGCATTTCCGGGCTGGATTCCTCCACCGATTTGCAAGCCACCTGGATATACATTCAAAGCCTGCATTGCCTGTTTTTTCGTCGCCTCAAAATATTCTGAAGACGCTGGATTTAATAAAATAATATGTCCGCCTTTTAAATTTTTATCACGGTAAAGTTTTGCAAAAAAAGTGGCATCCTGCTCGGATACGAAATTTTCTGCCGCCGAATTTCCTTCGTCCTGAAGGCTTCCTCCTACAATCTGTTTTACCTTTCCGTTATGAATATCAATGCATGGTCTGAATTTCATTGTTCCATTCCTTTTTATTATTTTTTCAATGTTTTTTACAGTATAGCATATTTTCTTTTTCTTGGGACATACTATCTTCAGAACTGTATATTTGCAGTTTTAAAAAAGAAACAGGAAATAAAAGGAGGACATTATGAAGGCAACAAAGAAATGGCTTGTATTATCTCTTGTGCTTACAACACTTTGTCTGCTTACCGCCTGTGGTAGTGACAAAAATGCAGACAATAATACAAACAACGACACCGTAAATGATGCCACAAATGGAAACGCCGGAACAAACGACACCACAGACACCAATGGTACCAACGATACCAATGGCGTAACTGATACAGACAACGGTATGATGGATAACAACGATACCGATAACGGTATGAATAATGATTCCATCATGGATGGTGCCGGTGACTTAGTGGATGATACCGGTGATGCGGTCGGTAATGCCGTTGACAAAACAGGCAACGCGGTCGGTGATATCATTGATGATGCGGGCAATACCGTAGGCGGCGTCGTAGATGACATTGCAAACGGAGTTTCCGATATCACAGATGATGTCGTTGGCGGCAACGACACTACTACTACCGGAAAAACAACTACCGGTACAACTACTGCCCGTTAGTTTCGAGGCAGCATACAGAAAAAGAGGGTGCTTTTGCATCCTCTTTCTTTCTGTCCTTTTTTATTTTTCAACAATCGTACCATCGCGGTATGCCTGAAGCAATAATTCCAGTTGTGAAATACGCTCCTTAAGCTCCGTTCCAATATCGGTATCGGCTACCCGGATTCTGACCGGTGCCACTTCGATAATCGTAGAGTCCGAAAAAATATCGGATTCATGAATAATTGCTGCTTCTCTTGATTCGAATGGTTCGTGTGCAACAAGACGCATTCCATGAGAACTGGCAACCAATGTATATCCGGCAATTCCAGTTTTACTCTGGTAAGCCTTGGAAAAACCACCATCGATAATCAAAAGCTTTCCGTCACATTTGATCGGGCTTTCTCCCTTTTTCAATTCTACGGGTACATGCCCGTTAATAATATGAGATTTCTTAGGTGGCAGTTCAAATTCTTCCAGTATCCGGTTCAGAACCTCTTCATTATCCAGCAAAGAATAGTACGCATTTTTTGTTTCCTTATGCGTTTCCTTATCTTCGATAAAATAACGCTCAAATGTCGTCATCTTGTCCTTGCCAAATACCGGAGAGTTCTTTCCTGCCCAGATATACCAGATATAATCCTGTGCCCGGCGCATACCGGACGGATCATTTTTGGCATAATATCCTTTCCGGGCGTAATTATCCAGAATGTCATAAAGCTCTCTGCCTTTATATTCTTTTCCGTCAACATTTGCTGACAGGAAATTTCCCTGTTCATCCATTGGTACACAACCATGATAAAGAAGATTGGAATTATGAACCTTATACAATCCTCCATTGGAAAACAGAAAACGTACATGCTTCTGAAGTTTTTCGCACTTCAAAAATGCCTGCCGGATTCGCTCCATAACCTGCTCTTCATCCGGAGTAAGCATATATGGGTCCTCGGGGTTCACCGTCGGAAAATCCGTATCCTTCATTGGATATTCTTTTCCATATGCCATTATGGTCTTCTTTTCATAATCAATTTTATCAAGCAGCAACCGGTCATCCATATCAAATTCCGGATGCTTTTTAATCAGTTGTCCCTCCAATTTAAACTGAATAATCGAAATCGCCTTATGGATTTTCATATCCAGGCTCAAATCTTTCGTATTATAATCAGTGTTAAACTTAATGGAGAACACATCGCAATCTGCATCTGCATAGGTATCCAATGCAAACGTTGCAAGCGGAATCAGATTGATTCCATATCCCTCTTCCAATGTATCAAGACTTCCGTATCTTGCTGCAATACGAATCACCGTTGCAATACATGCAAGATGGCCGCAAGCTGCTCCCATCCACACAATGTCATGATTTCCCCACTGAATATCTACGGAATGATAATTCATCAGCGTATCCAGAATAATGTGCGGTCCGGGACCACGGTCAAAAATATCTCCCACAATATGCAGATGATCGATTACCAGACGTTGAATCAGATTGCTCAACGCAATAATAAACTCCTGGGCTCTTCCAATCCGGATAATGGTATGTACAATTTCATTGTAATAACCTTCCTTATCCGAGATATCTGCCTTTTCAGTAATCAGTTCTTCAATAATATATGCAAAATCCTTCGGAAGTGCCTTACGGACTTTGGACCTCGTATATTTCGATGCGACCTTTTTGGTAATCTGTACCAGACGGTGCAAGGTAATCTTATACCAGTCTTCAATATTTTCTTCGGTGCTTGTTACAATATCAAGCTTTTCTTCCGGGTAGTAAATCAATGTTGCAATGGACTTTTTATCCTTATTGCTCAGTGTATTTTCAAACACTTCGTCTATTGTACGTCTGACAGCCCCGGAACCATTTTTGAGCACATGGGCAAACTGCTCATACTCTCCATGAATGTCTGTCAGGAAGTGCTCCGTTCCTTTTGGCAGGTTCAAAATTGCCTGAAGATTTATAATCTCGGTCGATGCGGCAGCAATATTGGGATATTCATGCGCCAGGCTCTTGAGATACTTCAGTTCCATACTTTCCTGTCTGCTCATCTAAGGTTTTTCCTTTCTTTATCCAATGACCTGACTCATATCGTATAATCCGGCATCTTTTCCATTCAGGAACTTTGCTGCCTGTATGGCACCTTTTCCAAAAACTGCCTTGGAATATGCTGTATGGGAAAACGTAACAACTTCATCCGTACCGGCAAAAATCACATCATGGTCTCCCACAATGGTTCCGCCGCGGACTGCGCTGATTCCGATTTCCTTTTTCGGTCTCTTTTCCCCGCCGTTGTCCGTGCCGTTCATATTGTTGGTATTGTCCATGGTTTCGGCAGGGGTGGTTGTTTCGCTTGCGGGAGTAGTGGTTGCGGTATTGTTGTTATTCGTTGTACCGTCGGTACCGTTACCGTTTGCAGTACCGTTTTCCGTGGTGGCACCGTTTCCGGCCATACTGCCGGAATTGTTGCCGTTCTTATCGTTATTGGTACAAGCTGTTGCCATGCACATATAGGCAAGCACCAATCCGATTGCAAGGAGTCTGGAAACTCCTTTTCTGATACTTTTCTTGTTCATAACGTCCTCCATTCTCACTGGTTTACATGAAATTTGACAGCCGTTTCCAAAGGATATTTTAAGTAGGCTTGACCGAATTTCATAAAGTAACTTTTGGGGAGGGTACAAATGAGCTATACTGAAAAAACAAAAAAGATGTTATGGGGAAAATCAGGAGGAAAATGCGCGTTTTCGTTGTGGCAGTTGGCGTATTTTCGTTGTGGCAGTTGGCGGAATCA
>OQVT01000911.1_pt1 | contig 17955 bp, 15 predicted proteins | sample 1691561 | NCBI WGS metagenome assembly OQVT01 (sample SAMN03418260, study PRJEB22391) | human gut metagenome | biome: human-gut; feature: organic feature; material: feces | host: Homo sapiens | place: Tanzania | collected 2013-01 | reverse complement strand
GTTAGATAATAGTATCTACCAGGGAAATTCATTAAACATTGATCCAGCAAAAGTTAATGTATGAGTATAAGTAAAGGGTGGTGCTTGAAATGAGTCTGGTTTTTACCAATGACAGCTGTATTGGGTGTAACAAATGTATTCGCGTGTGTCCTTGTCCGGGGGCATGTGTGGCAGTAACAGAAGAAGATGGAACAGAGCAGATTCAGGTAGATCCGGCAAAGTGCATTGGTTGTGGTGCATGTATGGATGCCTGCAAGCATGGTGCAAGAGAATTTGAAGATGATACGGAGCAATTCTTTGCAGACCTTGCAAAAGGTAAAAGTCCTGCCTATCGGGTTGTCCAGAGCATATAACTTTTCGAGATTGACCGTTACGTCCTCTTTGTCAATGTTCGCAGTATCGAATACGGCAAGCCCAAACTCTCCGTCATTGGGGTAGTATTCCGGTATATTGTCGGAAGAGCCGCGGCCCGTGATCATATCAACAATCTTCGTGTTTGCATTCTCACGAGATATTGATAGCAATGCGTCATTGCGACCATACCTAACAATGTCTTCATCGTTATCGGTCAAATCATGCTGGACTTTACCAACATGGCACACCGTTCCTACCCAATAGTAATCCAGTTCAAACTCGGTATTGATGAGCTGAATCACATTGGTAATATATTCGTCCTCAAACGATATTTCCTTCACATCGTCCGTGCCATATCCGTTATCGACAACAACATAATACCCCCTATCCCCTTGGGCCTTTTGTGGAAAGTAAAGGCCACAGTAAGCAAGGGCACTATTGATTCTGCTGACAAACTCACGAATAGTACCTCCAAACTGGAATTTGGTCTGATTGCTAACATAACGGTCTCCTCCATGGGTGTCCTTGTCATAGTCTGACACGACATCAAAGAACAATGTATTGTCAAGAATCTCCCTTCGTGACGTAAAGACAATCTCATGCTTGTACATCATGGATTCATTGTCCTTGCTCGAAGAAGGAATGGACGTTACGAAGAATCGCTCGCCAAGAAACTCTACAAATTCATCATACGTCCAATCATCATCAAGGGGACGCTCATAGTAGATGGTTGCCGTAAGCGTAGGCGCGCCACCCATACGCTTACCACTATAAGTATATGAGCCGACAATCGCCTCCTCGCCTTTGGCAGGAAAGCTCACGGCATTTCCATCCACAAGCCTTTGAATATGTAACGCGCTCGCCTTCATTTCTATTCGTTAACAGTTTCCTTAGTCTGAATACGTCTCTCTTCCTTCTCGGGAGCAACCGCCTCGTTGCCCATACGGATTTCCTCGTCGGGGGTTGATACCGTGTTCTTCTCCACGCCTGTCTTCGTTGAGATAAGTCCTGCTCCACGAAGCGTGCAAAGCATCTGGTTCCATGCTGCCTCGTCAAACGGTTGCCACGTCTTGAAGGAAGTGCTGATACGCATTTCCTTGAAATCTGTTATGGCAGTCGGATTCTCACCAGACGAAACAAGTTGCTTGGCAAGTCCCTCCTTGAAAAGACGGGAATGTTTGCTGACGAAGTTCTGCCACTCAATGACAGCATTTGATGCAGTCTCAATATCAAGCGAACGGGTCATTTGAATGGCCAGTCCACTAATGTCTCCACTCGACTTAACGTCCTTTGGAAGGATGAATGTACAACCGCACCCAATCTGAATCAAATCAAGAATGGACTGCAAAAACTCTATCATGTTTGCAGGAGAAGGAGGTGCTTTGAACTCGGCGCTTCCCTTGCCGTCAATGCTGGAATCGTTCAAGATGATTGAGCCGGCTATCTTCTTGGCCGTCTCGTTGAACTTACCCTTGATGTAGAGAATACCCCATCCATGACGCTTCTGAATCACGCCAAAGATATTGTACATAATCTCAAACAATTCGATAAGATTCTGCACATTGTTCCATGCTACATCACCACGCTTCGTAACAAGCGGGCTCTCAGAGAATCCATGGACCTCCTCGTACTCCAAATTCCAACCCCGTTTTATCTCTTGCGTATCAACGTCTGTAACAAAAGAATCCGTGAAATGGTAATGCTTCGTATCGTCGTAAGCATCAATGTGCCGAACATTGTCCTCCGTTCTGTAGTACACACAGTCAAGCAGAGGCTCGCCATTATCATCCTTGTGCGTAATGATTTGGTAGCCGTCGGAGTAGGAGAAAAGACGGGACTTCACCTCGTTCTTCTCATTCATATAGATAAGGAGGCCAACGTCGCCATTGCTCTGTTGGATCGATACGGCTTTAGTGCCAATTCCGTCCTGGTTGCTATTCTCCCAATGCCATTTGAAGTCGGCAAAGTTTTTCTTCAACTTCTCACTTGGGTTGCTGTCGTGAAGTACATGAACACGCTTGTTTCCACCAAGAGAAAGCACGACTTTCTCCAAAATCCGCTTTTGGAACGGGATGCCGATACGCTGGAACTTAATCTCTTGGTAGCCGCCATCGTCGAGTTTCACGCATATACTCGGGAGGTTGTTGTCAAAAATGACATCATGGCTATACGGGTCAAGCTCCTTGGCAAACCGCTCCTGGCTGATAATGGTCTTGCTTACATGTGGAAGAATGGCCTCTCTGCGATAGTCCGTTCTTGTGTTCGCGCCGTCGGTAGAATCATTAACGGACACTACGGACGTTCCTCTCAAAAACGGCTTCTTCAAAAGCAGCTTCTGAGGGTTGTTCAAAAAGTCGTTAATTATATCTTGTCTCTTCCTACTCATTGCTATGATCTGTTACTTGTTCGTTATCAATATCTTCATTGTTCTCCGACGGATCTATGAGGCCGTAATGGGTGCAGCAAGCCTTCTTCGCCGGCCAATAGTTGCACTCTCGGTTGGTGTTAGGACAAACAATGTCGTGCTTGCTCGGAACTACGATGATGCGCCTTTGCTTTTGGCTCTCCTCCATCTCAAACTTGTCGTTCAACTTCACGCGAATGTCTGCCTTCATCTTCAAAGCATCCTTGGCCTCCAATTCACCGGCATTGAACGAATCCTCTATCTGCGTGAGCATTTTGAGCAGCTCGGCCTTGTTCTCTTCTCGCGTAATGGTTTTGTTGGTGACAACTCCAACACCGAAAGGCTCAAGCAAAACGAGTAGCTTCTTGAATCTCGGAGTATTGTAGAATCGATCAGCATCCTTCTCGCTTTTGTTGTAGGCGAGACGGTAGGCGAGCGACTTGTCTTCAAGCGAATCGCACAGCACGGCAAATGCCACGTCTTTTTCTGACACAGATTGCCAATCCATGCGTGCAGATTCCAAAATCATTCTTACATCTTCTTTTTTTATCATAAGTCAATATCTTTAGTACCACATTGTTTCGTCGAAAATGCTCTGCTTACCACGTCGGTCGCTATCCATATCGCTCTCCTCGTAAGCGGCCTCAAAGCCTCGTTGAAGCTCCGTGCCATACTCCATGTCCACACATGGATACATACGCATGGCACATGGATCAAGCAAGTCCATAGAACGTCCTTTGCCAAGGTTGCGATTCATGTCCTTCTTGTTCATCAATCGCTTCTTTCCCGACTGCATTTTGAAGAACCTTACGACGCTACACTCCTCAAGAAACTCGTTCTGAATCGTAACACGATACTTTAAGTTTTGATGAGTATATGTTGAATTTGCCACCACATCGGAGAAGGTCAACTGGCCACGCTTGATCATGTAGCACAGACGCATGTAGCAAATGTCTTTGAGCGTCATTCCCGTAAGAGCGTACATGCCTATAGCACGGGAAGCTGAAATGTACGGGATTGCGTCGGGTATGTAGTCGCTGAAATATCGGCCGGCAGTAGCATCATAGATAATGTGGCTCTCTGATACTCCATTTCGGGCCGCGAACACTTTTGCCTTCTCTGCATTCAGCCTCGGCGTAGTGTGCATGGCAATCTCAACGTCCTTCACATGAAATCCGTTCCAGGCCAACATGAGCGTATTGTCGCTTCCGAAATCTGCAAGGTCAACCGTCACCCAGTTATCTCCATTGACTGCCGGGTCATTCAGAAACACGTCACGGGCGGATTGGCTTGGTATCGGAACATTTTCTTCCTCCTCGGGATCAACATTGAAGTTTCCCTCCATGAGGGCCTGCGCCATCCTTCCACCAGATGCAGCAACAGAACCGAGGTAGCCCGCATTGTTCTCAAGCATCTTTTTGTTTGATCCGAGTTTTCCCTGATAGAACACAAAACTCTTGATCATGACCTTATAGTCGAAGTTTCCACCAATGGCCTCCAACTTTCGGTCAATGTCTATCTTACACCGCTCATAGACCTCACGCTTGGAATCGCCCCACACGACATCCTTGACGGTAGGCCCATTGCAATAGAAATAGCGTACCTTGCCTTCACGTTCGGGTATGATGAATCCGTCCGCACCGATATACCAGTCAAGAAAAATGCGTGACCAATGGCTTCTTTTGGGGTTGAGTGTGGCAAAGAACTTTCCCGTGAATGTTTTGCTTTGGCCGCGGTTTCGCGTCATCACATAAGAAAACACCTCCCATGACATCTCGGTCAACTCGTCAATGGCAATCATGTCGTACTCCCATCCCTTTGCACGCTCACGCAACTTGTCCATGTTGGAATCGTCAAGGTACGTCAGGTCAACGAACGTTCCATTCGGAAATGTAACGCGCGGATTCTCGCTCTCCTTAGTCCGAATGAAGTCAGCTCCGAATATCTGCTTGAACTTCTCGACAAAGCCACCACCAGCCTTTTGGTTTCCAAGCGAACGACGAGAGATCATTGCGCGAAAATCCGGGTCGGTCATTAGAGGCTCTGCCATCGCAAGGACAAGGCCAAAGGAATTGTGGGTAGTGATATAGTCATCCGTGATATACAAATGCTTAGCATCGTCAACCAAGATACATTGGCACTCATCCCTTCTAACCTTCTTGATAGATATTATTCTTGAATGATCATTGCTACGAGCGTAACTTCTTCGTCCATTCCGTTCTTTGTTATATCTGGCTTTATGTTTTTCGCTCGTAAATATAATATCATCTGTCCGAATAACAATGTCGTATGCGACGCCTTTTGTGTATTTATTGGCCCTTCTATCCTCTCGACAAGAGCACATATAACCAAGGCTTCGGCACAACTCTATGAATGTATCTTTTAGCTTTTCACTTGTCGTGCTAAAACTGTAGCTATTGTCGTATGGCTCTACGCTCCCATCGGTATCAAACAGACCTGCAAGGAGTTGCTTTCTTTGCTCAATGCTGGTATGCAGATATTCTTCTGGAATGAACTTGTTGTACGAGTAATCAAGCAATCCTTTTTCTAACAGAAAATCTCTATACTGCTTGTAGTGTGGAGTAAAGAAACTCTTTGTGTAGCAAGTTTTGTTGATGTATATCTTTGTCGAATCGGTTAGAGAATACACCTTATCTATTATATCCTCTTCACTGTTTGATATTTGAAAGTAATGTCCGTTCTTCCAATTTGTCAAACAGCCATCCCCAAGCATAACTCCCAGTACATAAGGTGGAATCGGTAAATCTTTCTCGCTGAACTCTATAGCCTTATTGTTCGGAATAAAGTACCTCTTACCTTTTGCAAGACCATCAATCAAATCTTTCGTTTGCAAGGTCATAGTCCATCCCCATTCTTTATTATGCGCACGATACTTATGCACCTGTTTTGGGGTTCGTACCGTCCACAGATGCTCAAGGCCACACTCACACTTTCTTCCGTCTAAAGTTTCAAGCTCGTACACATCCTTTATTCCTTGCGGGAACACACCTATCACGGTGGCAACTCCATCAAAGGGAGTCATCACCTTTGATCCTACTTTCATGTCACCCATAGTTTGCCATCCCGATGGTGTCAAAATCTTTGCATTCAAAGGCTGCTGCTTGCCACCCCCGAGATTTCCGCCACCGAAAACCACGTCAACATTGCTCTGAACAAAGGATTTCTGAAAACCATCCTGCGGCTCAATCGTTATGTCTTTTACACTACTCATACTGCAAAAATACGAAGTAACACATTATTACATATAGCGAAATAAATATTTATTGGTCAGCTGACCAATATAGTTCGCGTTTTGTTTTTTTACTGTTAGTTATAGCCGTATTTTTGCAGTACGTTTGTTAAAATACGAGAAAGAATGAAGTTTACAAAGAAGCAACTTTTAGATACCCTAAAGGGTAAGCTCACCGCAAATGGGAAACACCTTTCCATTAGCGACAAAACCATTACGAGCCTTAGTGATTCCCACTACGACTTGTTGGTTAACGAAGAGACGGAACTGGACGACTTCGTGTCGAAGATTCTTCCGCAGTTTGTCACGCTTAATGGCAACTATGAGAAGGACAATGCCGACTTCATCAAGTCTTGGCAGAAGGACCACCCTTCGGGCAATGGCAGCAAAGGTGAGGGCAATGGCAATGCCGACGACAACGGAAACGGTAACGGTAACAGTAACGGCAATGGCGGCGGGAGTAATCCCGAGCTGAGTGCACTGCTCGAACGGCTCAAGAAGCTGGAAGAGAAAGAGGCCGCCGTCGAGGTCGAGAGAAATCTGTCTCAGAAAAGAAGTGAACTTCGTGCCAAGTTGAAGGAGAAGGGTGTAAAGGACGAGAAGTGGGCGGAGACGTACTTGAAGAAGCTGACCATCACGAATGATTCAGACCTTGACAAGGAGGCCTCCGATGCTTTGGAGTTCTACAACATGGCCCATTCGTCCACCACGCACAACACGCCTGGAGGCAGCGGAGGTAGCGAGACGAAGACGGACTGGTCTGACGTTATCAACATCATCAATCCGGACGCTGGCAAGTAACAGTTTTCACCATTAATTACAAGAATCATGGCAAAGAATGATGATTTTTATTTGAATCGCGGCATTGGCGGTTATTTCGGTGGCCGCACGCTCATTCAGGCAAGCGGTAAGATTGGCGGCCATCGGTCTGTCTTCGTGAATATCGTTGGCAATCGCAAGGACGCATTCCGCTATCCTACGTTTGGTGGTGTGCTGCTCAATTCGTTCAAGGGCCGCGCGAAGATCTACGCAGGCGACCTTGTGGAGTACGACCCCGGCATTGAGGATACCGAGACGGGCCCTTCTGTGAAGATCATGAAGGTTTTCGAACTCGCCAAGAATGTTGTCGCTACGGACAAGACTATCAAGATCGTTCGCAATGGCTACCGCCACATCCCCTTCATTGGAGACAATATCATGGCCGCGCCTTCTACGCTCGACGGCAAGGGTACGGGAATCACCGTTGTTGGCGTCACGGAGACAAAGGAAAGTGGCGTGGACGTATGGGAGCTTGCCCTCGGCGCAGAGTTTGGTGCTACGGCGAAAAAGGGAGACATTTTGGTCGAGGCCGCAAAGGCTGGGGCAGAAACCACCGCAATGGTGACTAACCCCAACGCCTATGCGGATTCCGATATGGATTTCTTCTATGACCCGAACATCTCACGTTCGTCCGAGGAGTATGGCGCACAGTATTCCTTCACGCCGGCCTTGGCCAACTCCGACACCATCCTGCACTTGAAGAAGATCAACAAGTTGCCGCCCGCCGTCCTCGCTCTCAACCAAAGCAAGGTGAAGGGCTGGTTCTATCTTTAAGTTTCAGTCTCACAAACAGGTAAAAAAATTAGTATTTAGGATTATGCAGCAATTTGATTTTAACAATTCGAGATACGCCAAGCTCTTTTCGAGCAAGGACAACTTGAACTTCCTCAAGACTTTCCTTGACCAGAAGGATCTTCTCTACACCAACTATGGCTGGTACAGCACGCAGGGCCGTCGCGCCTCCATGCCAACGCCTACCGACTATGACGGTGTGGCCACCTATAGCGTGAAGTCAAGGAAGGCCGAGGCCGCTCCGTTGATGCACCTCCGTGCCCCGCTTGGCGATGCTCCCGAGATGGACAACGAGGGTATCAGCGTATATTCTGGTTCCATCCCCGATTTTATCGGCTACAAGTGGTCAGAGAACGCTCAGCAGCGTGAGTACAAGGAGAAGTTGTTCCAGCAGTTCGGCAACGATGCTGACCTCATTGCGGCTTGGGTTCGCGACGTCGTCCAGGTCGGAAAGAACTCTGCCGAGGCAACGCTCAGCAACCTTACGGCCCAGATCCTGACGAAGGCTTCCATGTCTTGGAAGGGCAAGGGTGAGGGTTTGCAGCAGTTCTTGCAGAAGGTTGATCCCTTCCCCGAGGAGAACAAGAAGAAGGCCGGCGCAAAGGCGTGGACTGACCCCGATTGTAAGATTATCACTCAGATGCGCAAGATCGAGGACGACTACCGCGATGAGCGCGGCGGCTACGAGGGTGCGCTTGTGTGGAAGATGACCCGCAAGATGTACCGCGAGACCTTCCTGGAGAATGCCGAGGTCAAGGAGTGGTATCAGAAGTGGTGTGTGGCCAAGCGCATGGCCTATACCGACAGTATGCAGGTGCTCGATGAGGACTTCAAGCGCACGCTCTCAGACATGACGGGCCTCTCGCCCATTGAGATTGTTGTCGAGAAGGAGCGCAACAAGACGCTGAACACTGACACCTTCGTGCAGGGTTGGGAGGACAAGTATGTAGTCCTGTGCCCCGCTGGCGATTGTGTTGAGTTTAAGTGGACGCCTATCTACGATCAGGCTTTGCAGCAGAAGTACGGCGCAAAGAACATCGACGTTTCCTGGGCCTCCATTGCAAACGGCCTTGTCACCGTAGGAAACTATGCCATTGACAATGGCTTGTTCCGTGAGTGGCAGACCAAGGTGATGATGTCGGCTTGCCCCGTCCTTATCGACTTCATGAACCATGTGATCATCGATACCTCTACGGCAAACTAATCACATGGCACGACAACTGACACGCTAACGTATAACTATCCTCACCATCATGGCAGTTCAAAAATTCGACATACTGGACTATCTTAGCGGACTGACGAATTTCGTCTTTGACAAGTCTGTACTGAAAAGGGTTGCATTGGAATGCGGCGTTTCCGAAGTTGAAGCATACGCGGAGCTCACGGAGGAACATCGTGACCGATGCAAGGCGGCTCTGTTGGAGACGATTGTATTTGGTGTCTATCAAACGGCATCATCAACGACACAACACGGCTCTTACACCCTTACGGTTGGGTCTCAGACGATAACGCAGAAGTCCCTCGCCAGTATCAAGTCAGAACTTAAGCGGCTCTACGAGAAACTCGGCGAAGAAGACAAACTCGATGCTTTGAACGGCTCTGATGGCGATGTTAGGTGGATTAACGAATACGAATGACGATGTACACGGATAGAAACGCAATGGTAGAGTATGAGTACGACGGAACGTTCTACAAGAAGGGGTATGGCGTGCCCGATGATGGCGACCTGCTTTCTGACGAGCGGGACGACGAAACGGTCATTCTCACCACCAAATGCGACATTCAGAAGACGGACAAGTTGTTCACTTCGGGTGTGGTATCAATGGGATATAACATCTACTTTCCCATGCCACAGACGGACGAAGGCGAGGAACGCTTGCCGGAAGGAATGAAGGTGGGCATCAGATTTCGTGGCGAGATGTACGGAATGCCCGTGGATGGAATGGTCATTGGCATAGAGCCTACCAAACTTCATGGTTGCGTTGCGTACATCAAGGGAACGGACATTTAGTCTCAATAGGTAACATAGGATAACAGAATCATGGCACATGGAATACAACGCAGGTTATCACGCATTGAGAATTTCTTTTCGATGCTGCTTGCAAAAAAGGGCATTGCGGATCAAGTGATTGTAGGCGAGCTCCCCCCAACTACGAACAAGGAGTGGGAGACGTTCGTCAACATTGATGTGGGGCAGCAGACGGACAAGGGGGCATACTCTACCGGCTTTGCCAACATCTATTTGTACGCAAGACCCAAAGGCAGTCCGCCCGTGAAGAACGTAAAAGCCCTTGACAAGATGGAAGGTATTCTTGACGAGGTTATTGCTTCCTCACGGCATAAGGACTATTCCATCCATGAGTTGTACCGCGATAGCGGGTACGACACTCAGCGACAATTCCACTTCAATATAGTTAGCGTGTCAGTTATTACGAAATAACATATTTCCAAATTAAAAAAGAATACTATTATGGCAAACAAAGTAATTCATACCAACACGGGATCATTCAAGTTTATCAAGCCCGACTATATCGTGGCAACTATGTTCACGGGCGCAGAGGTTGACGAATCCAAGCCTCTTGGTGATTCGTACATCCTTGAGGACGTAGTGGAGGACACGACCTCTATCTCTCAGGACGACAACGAGACCACGGACATTGAGTGCGAGACCTCCGATTCGCCCATCATCTCTATCGTAAAGCTCGGCAAGTATCAGCTTGCGGCAGAGGTCGGTGACACTCAGGCCGAGTTGCTCAAATCACTTTGCGGCTTCATTGCGGACGAGGCCGGCAAACGCACGATTGCGCCGTCGGCCTACAAGCCCATCTACGCTAAGTTTGACGTAGTGCAGACCCAGCCGGACGGCACGAAGATGGTAGCCTATGTGCTCCCGAAGGTGCAGCTCAATTCCAAGCTCACCATTGAGTCTCTGAACTCCAACTTGGCAAAGATTGCGCTTGCTGGAACGGCGAAGGACATTACCCTCACGATTGGCGCTAAGACCTACCGCACGCCGTTCTATATCAACCACGACTACACCCTTCCTACCGCGACCGAGTAGCGGCGTAGTGCATCTCTTGTCTTATACTATCATAATTCCAAAGTGGCGGCGGCTTCATGCCGTTCGCCATTTTTTAATGTACGAATATGGGTGCATTTTACGAAAAGGCTATCAACAAGCTGCTTGATTCGTTAGAGAACGACGCAAGGAGAATTTTGCGTGAATGCGTGGAGGAGAGAACGTACCAGCATAGGACACGAAACCTTTACGATTCATACGGGTATGGTATCTATGTGAATGGTGTGCTAAAGAGAACGGGGTATCTATCTTCGTCCCCTATGGCCAAAGTGCCGAGACACATTTACGGAAAGGACGTGAGGGGACGTGAGGAAATACGCTCATACCTCGAAGGCAACAAGAAGAAAGGCGGCATTTCCCTGGCCATTGTTGCGGCCATGCCCTATGCAAAAATACTTGAGGAGGGAGGCGGCAGGCTCAAGCATTCCTATCGCGTCATTTCGATGTCGTTCCAAAAGTTGGAGCAGATAGCAGGAAAGTACAATGCGACCGTTTCGGCAATCAAATAGATAAATATCATGGCAGTCTATAGAGCGGAAAAAGACAAATCGCAGGAGGCCGTGGCCCGAAAGGAGAGAGAGAAGCGGGTGATGCCCGATTCGCCCATCTCTGACGAAGCTATGGAAAAACTGGCGAAGATAATGAACGATTCTCCCACCATCGTCAAGCTGAAAGGCACGGTGTGGGAAATTCACGCCTTGAAGCCAGGCACGCAATGGCTTATTGCGGATGAGGCTTGCAAAATAATTCGTGGCGAGAAGATGTCAATGGGCGACGTTATCAAGGAGTTTGCCACCAACCTTCCATCCGTGGCAAGGGTGATCACGCTTGCCCTGCTCAACGAAAAGAAGCGAATATACTCTGACGAATATCAAGAAGTGTATGAGCAACTCCTTTGGGGAGAGAGCGACGTGAGGGATTGGGCAACCATGCTCGTTGAAATCCTAAACCTCCTCGACGTGGATTTTTTCTTCGCGAGTACCAATGTTATTCAGACCGTCCGCAATCAAGCCTTGACGAGGAAGACACAAGCAGCAGAATTGTCCCGTCAAGGACAGAATACGGACAGATGATAGACTTTCTCAGGGCCAACACTTGGTGCTCGCAGGAAGAATACAAATGGGCAATGACCGTTCCGCAGGTGAGGCTCGCAAGTATGGACTTTACCCATGTGGAATACATCTCGGACAAAGAGACGAAGAGAAATGGTCGCGGCAAACGAAAAAATGAGACCGTAATAGGGAGCGCAGACGACCTAAAGAGGCTCAACGATCTTGGCTTGCCGATTATATAAACTACTAAACATTCAAGTTATGAGCGATGCAATAGGAAGCGAGCTTTTTATCAGCAAAGAAGCACTCAACGCTATTGAGCGTGCTGACAAGAGGTTGCAGAACATACAAGAGACCGCAAGGGCAATGGGCACTACTGTGAACAATGCCTTTACGGCCATGTCTGGCGGTGCTAATATGTTCGCTGACAACCTCGACAAAATCATTCAGAAGATGAGGGCTATCGGCACGAATGCCACCACTGCCGGCCAAAACCTCAACAACTCCTTCTCCAACATAGGAAATAGCGCAAGGGACATGGGTGGAAGCGTCACCAAAGCCTCCGAGGTCATTGATGGCATGCGGCAGAAGCTGTCAAGCATGAGTGGCATGGGCACGGGAGGCATCCAGCAGGCCGCATTGGCCTTAGAGCGGCTTCAAAAATCCATGCAGAACAAGAGTGGCATGAACATTGCCAACCTCAAGGAGGAAATTACTGCGATCAACAGTATCCTCAAGGACAAGTCATACAACCTTACGTCCTCTGAGCAAGACGAACTTGTGAAGCGCAAAAAGCTCTTGCAGGATGAGCTCAAGTATCAGGAGCAGATGTATCAGGAGCGGACTGTGGCCTACCAAAAGGCCCTTGACCGAATGGCAAGTGCGCAACAGTCATACGAGAACAAGCAGCGAAAGAATGCTAACGAACGTGCGCAGAAAAATCGTGAGAAGAACTATGCCCAGAACACGTCGTACCAGGGTGCGCTCAAATTCTCTGATAGCGCAAATACGCTCAACGCGCATGCCAAGGCAATAGAGTTTTTGAGAGTGGCCCGCATGAAACTAAATACGACGGATCAGGACTATAGAAAGAATCTCAATACCTTAAATGTCGCCATAGAAAAGCACACAAAGGCGCTTCGTGATGCGGGTGTGTCCGTCCAGGGCCTCGGCAAGAAGTATTCTTACCTTGACCGGTACATATCTCAACTCATTCAACGCACGGCGGTACTATTCACTTTCAACTCGGCCAAGGACTTCATACGGCAGATTGCCGAGGTGAGGGGTCAGATGGAGATGTCACAACGTTCCCTGGAATCCATGTTGCAGAACAAGGTCCAGGCCGATGAGATATTCAACAAAACCGTGCAACTGGCCGTCAAGTCTCCGTTCCGCATCAAAGACTTGGTGAATTACACCAAGCAGCTTGCGGCATACCGTATTGAGAACGACAAACTCTATGACACCACCAAGCGGCTCGCCGACGTTTCTGCGGGACTTGGTGTTGATATGAGCCGTCTTATTCTCGCTTACGGACAGGTCAAGGCTGCGGCCTATCTTCGTGGCTCTGAGGTTCGCCAATTCACAGAGGCGGGCATCAATATGTACGGAGAGTTGCAGGCTCTCTTCAAGGAGCGAGACAACGCAGATTATACGACGGCACAAATCGTCGATATGATCTCGAAGAGAATGATCAAGTTCAAGGATGTGGAGCAGGTGTTCCAGCGGCTCACGGACAAGGGCGGTATGTTCTACGAAATGCAGGAGCGGCAGTCGCAGACCCTTTGGGGTATGATCCAAAAGCTGGGCGATGCCTTCGACGTAATGCTCAACGAAATTGGCAAGAGTAATGAAGGTGTTTTGAAGGGCACGGTCGCTTCGGCCATTGAGTTGTTGAAGCATTGGCAGACTATTGCGTCGGTAGCCAAGACGGCCATCGCTTTCTTTTTGGCTATCAAGACACACTCCATTGCCATTGCTATGTGGAATAGCAAAATCGTGACTGCGCTTCGTGTTCAGTATAATACCGCAAAATTGCTTCATGGACAATGGCGCGCTATGGGCTCGGTCATATCGAACGTCGTAAAGAGCACCGGATTGCTAAAGTCGTTAGGTATCGGACTGGTTGGAACGGCTGCTGCATTTGGCCTTGATGCAATTATTAGCCATTTCCAAAAAGTTGCCGAAAAGGAGCGAGAGATTGCACAGGTAAACAGAGAATTTGCGGAAACGTTCGACAAAATCCAAGAAATACAGAACAAATTTGGAACGGAAGACGACAACAAGAGCATTGAGGACAAAAAGAAGGCTTTTCAGGAGCTTATCACTTTGATGCAGAATGCGAACTTTGATATAAAGATCAATATCGAAGGTCTGTCAAAAGAAGAACTTGCAAAGCAATTCAATGTAGCCAAGGGTGAAATTCAGCGTTTCGCAGAAGATGTGCGAGTGCTTAATTATTTCACCAAAGAAGACTCGGACGTAAAAGAAATGTCTGACAAATATTCTGCACAATATACGAAGATCATTTCCAAGACGACCGACTTGCGCTCCGTGCTTGACAAAGTTTCCGTTGAATACAAGAACCTCAGTAAGGAGGCACAGAAGTATTACGACATAGCCGCAAAGCCACAACAAGCCAACGAGGATCAAATGGCGTACACCATGAGGGTGAAGAACGCCTTGCAGGATATAGCTGCAGTTACCGAGAGAAGCCAACGAGTAGGAACGGCCCTGCCTGGATTTGTCCATGAAATCAATGTTGAAACAAGAAAGCTCAACAACGAGATTGCCATACTGGATCAACAGAAAAACGAACTGTTCAGGTTTGATCCAAAGACAAATACTTTTTCAGGTGTCTATGCTCCACACATGAAATATTTGGAAAGATCCTTTGAAGATTCTATTCAAAGAGGCATCAAGAATGGTCTTTCTAAAAATGAAGCTATTAAGAAGGCAAGAATTGACCTCAAACCAAAAATCGATGCGTTTACAACGCAAAACGAGATTGATGATGTAGTAAAGATGTTTTTAGAACAACGTTTTGGCATCAAAGTCAATATCGACAAGGCGAACGTAGAGGAGGAGGTGTCATGGATTGACGACTACCTTGAGCAATACTTCAAGAACAAGAAGTACAAAATCAATGTAGAGGTTAACCAACTTGATTCATACGCCGAAGGACTAAAAAGCTTCATTGAAAGTGGAGACAAAGCGAAGCAGCAGTACGAATTGGCAAAGAAGTTTCTTGAAAGATTTGACAAATTGGAAAGTACTCCACATGGGTGGATAAAAGTAGATCCAGACATACGAACCATCATGGGAGGCTCCATACCTCTTGCACAGCAATGGATTCACAAGGATAAGGTAAAGGCGCAGGTGCGTGAGCTCATGCGCGCATACAAAGACGAAACCATTGGCCTTGGTGTTGACCCTGACGAGAAAGAAAACAAAAAGAGGGGCAAAGAAAGGGAGAAACAACGAAGAAAGGAACAGAAAGAGCAACGAGACATCCTTTCTGAGCGCATCAACCTGCTTTCTGACATGAATAGCAAATACAATGAGCTACTGAGGAACGAAAGCAAGGAAGACGCACTCCTTCACACCCGCAAGTACTTCAAAGAGGCGGCAGAGAACGTCGGATGGAGTACGGACGACATCATGCCGGACGACAAGGCCGTGGCCGACCGCATCAGGAAGATTGGTCGCATGTTCAAAGAGCTCACGAAGCGGGGTGACGCATTCCGCAAGGCGGCTGACATCGAAATGAACGGAAGTCTCAAAGTTTACGAAAAGCTGAGAGACCAAGTTTCCACAGATATTGATGAGGCATTCGCTGGCCTTGACCTCTACAAGAGGCTCAAAGACAATAACGTCAGCGAGAGTGTTATCAGAAAGTCGTTCGGAGACCTTGCCCACTCCTTTGATGATCTGCGCGACATGGTGAATCGTGTCTTCAACCAATACACCTCTGCCTACTTCGACAAAATGTATGGCAGCGACCCCAACCAATGGTCGCAGGAAGTACTAAAGGAGTATGAGGAGGCTATCAAAGATACGGGCAAGGCCATGCAGAAATACTTCGGCGAGGAGCAATACAAGCAGTACAAGGAGGCTATGGCCCGGATTACCAAGCAGCAGAACCAACAGACCATTGATGACTTCAACAGGCTGACCAGCGACTACAAAACGAAGCTGACGGAGCAACTGGAGCTCGACAAATGGTATGTGGAGGAACGTCGCAAGATATACGACGACGAGACGTTGAAGAATAATCCAGAATTACAGAAGGAATATCTCGACAACCTCAAGAAGCAGTACGACAAGAAGACTACGGACAACTCCTGGAAGTCGTTCCAAGAAAGCGATATGTATATACGCCTCTTCGAGAACCTTGATCACGCTTCAACCGCCATGCTAACGGCCATGCGGGACAAACTACAGTCCGTCAAAGAGAGTTTCAAAGACCTCGATCCTGCACAAATCAAGCAAATTGTGCAACAAATGGAGAAGTTGGACGAGAGGATTCTTGCCAACAACCTCAAGAAGAATCCGTTCAAAGACCTTGTGTCAAACATCAAGGAGTACGTCAAGTATGCAAAGGAACGTGAGCAGATTGAGAAACGATACACGGCCTACCTCAAAATGCAGAACCACCTCGAAACACAGAAGCGGGAAGAGGAGCTACTCGTGGCCGAGGCCGACGAAAACTACAAAAACGAAGAGAAGGTGCATGGCGCGGATTCTGAGGAGGCCAAGGCGGCCAAGGCGGTGCTTGAGGTAAGAAAGCAGAACCTTGCCGTTATTTCCCACCAACTCAAAGAACAGGAGAAGATAACGAAAGAGGAGGCCAAGCAACTGAACAATGGCGAGAAGCTGAAGAAGGATCTCACGGAACAACTACAGAAGATTGGAGAATCCTTCGGAGACGCAGCAGCGGTCATCAAGGCTTCGTTTGAGATGCTGGAAGACTGGGGCATCAACGCCGAAATCCCCGACGAAATGACGGAGATAGTCGATGGCCTCGAAAAGATTGATTCTGCCCTGCAACAGATTGCCTCTGGCAAGGTGATCACCGGCTCGGTCTCTCTCATCGGTGGCATTGGCAAGGCTCTCGGCGGCATCTTTGGTTGGGGCACGAAGGACAAGAAGCTGGAGAAGAAGATAGCCAACCACCAAAAGGCCATCGAAAGGCTATCGGAGGCTTACGAAAAGCTGAAAGAGAGCATGGATGATGCGTGGAGCATGGAGGACTTGAAAAAGTACAACGACGAGATGGTGAAGAACATCGAGTTGCAGAACGCCAACCTTCGCTCCATGATTGCTGCGGAAAAGGACAAGAAAAAGTCCGATAGCGACAAAATCCACGAGTATGAAAAGCAGCTTGAGGAAAATATGAAGGCACTCAAGGAAGCGAAGGAAAGCCTCATCGAGCAACTTGGTGGATTCGGGAGCGAGGTCAACTACAAGTCGGCGGCACAAGCCTTCGCGGACGCTTGGTTTGATGCTTACAATGAGGGCAGCAATGCTCTCGACGCACTCAACGAGAAGTTTGACGAGTACATTCAGAACCTTATCAAGAAGCAGCTCATGCTCCGGGTGGCACAGAAATACTTGAAGCCATTGCTTGAGATGGTTGACAAGTCGCTGGAAGAAGGTAGCGACGATGGCATGAATTTCACGGACCAGGAACTTGCCGCAATCAACAAGCTTGGCGATTCGACAATGAAGCAGTTGGAAGAAGCATTTCGGAACGTGACGGATCAGATCGGTTTTGTTAGTAAGGCGAAAGACAACCTTTCGGACCTCCAGCAGGGCATACAAGCCGTCACGGAGACTACGGCAAAATCGCTTGAATCCATACTCAATTCGTGCAGATGGTATATCGCTCAACAGCAACAAGATGTCAGAGCTATCCGTGCTATTCTTGAAGAGAGACTTGGTAACGTTGTGTCGCAATCCATAAGTGGTGGCGCAAGCAATCAGATGATTACCCTTATGGAACAACAGTCTATGTATTTGCACGAAATATGCAATAACTGGTCTTCTGTTATGAAAGCAGGGCATAGGCAAGGAGGAAAGGGTATTAAAGTATTTCTGAATTAAGTAACTTTAACTACCCAACTACTGTTTCTTCTGTATTATTTTTGTATCATTGCAACATGAAATATACAACAGAAGAATTTATAAAAAAGGCAGTTAGCAT
>OQVT01000905.1_pt1 | contig 18011 bp, 10 predicted proteins | sample 1691561 | NCBI WGS metagenome assembly OQVT01 (sample SAMN03418260, study PRJEB22391) | human gut metagenome | biome: human-gut; feature: organic feature; material: feces | host: Homo sapiens | place: Tanzania | collected 2013-01 | reverse complement strand
CTTCTCTTCCTCGGTAATTTCTTCACCTTCCAGTACAACATCATGTCGAGTGCACGGCGGGCGATCCCGTCGGCTACGTCAGCGGCAACGTGTACGATGCCGTCGTGGATGTCCGCGTACCCTGCCCGGATGTCGATCTTGTCTTCAAGCGCGCGTACGGTAGCTGGTCGACGCGAACGGGGACTCTGGGCTACGGTTGGTCGCATGCGTACGAGTGGTACGTGGAGGAGATGGGGGATGGTACCCTGTTGGTCTATGCCGATGCAGATCCTGAAGTCTCCGGGTGCGCCAAGGTCCATCGTTTCACCGCAGTCCGTATGGGTGGCAGGGTGTTTGACGCGGCGGGGTATTCGCTGGAACGGGCATTGGACGGCGGGTATGTGTTTACGTCCCCATCAGGGAAGAGGTACGAGTTCAATTCTGTGGGAAAACTGGTCTCCACGGCGTCCTGGAACGGAACCCGCATTGACCTTGAACGCGGGGAGCCGTCCGGTCCCGTCGCGCGTGCGATTCACGCGAATGGCCGTACGCTGGGGTTCAGCTACGGGGACGACGGTCTGCTCGCCCGCGTCACGACGCCCGATCCCGCCGTATGGATCGAATTCGCCTATACGAACTTCTCCTATATATCCATAGACGAGTCCAATATGTTACAGTTCGGAGGGCGATTGATACCTACTGCGGTTTTCTTGGGGTGGCGCTATTTGTCCGCCGTCATCTGCCACGACGGAGTGTCCGCCGCGACGAACCTTTACGAGTATTCCGTCATCCCCGAGGCGGGGCGGCAGGTCCCCTACGTGGTCTGCCCGTCGAGACCGGAAAGAGGGTACGGCAGAAACCGTATTCCACAACTTGCCTCGGCATATATGGCCTACTCGAACGTGGTGGACAGGGCCCGTTCTGTCCTCGCCGCGAAGATTGATGCGAACGGCCTCGGCACGGTCTACGGCTATGTCCGGGATTCGGACAGTCCTGCGGTCCGCTGCGCCTATTCGACCATGGACGGCGGGCTGTTCGAGACGTCTCTAGAGTTCCTCTACAGGGAAACGGTCGAACGCCGTCCCTACGCGGGCGGAGTCATCGAGACGCGGCTTTTGTACGACGATCTTGAGCGCGAGACCATACGGCGGACGGCGGGCGTGGAGTGGACGTATCTCTACGATGCGGGTGGAAACCTCGCACGGGAATCCGTCGTTGAATCGGCCTCTGGCACGTCCCTGGTCTCCGACTACGGCTATGACGCCGCGCATCGCGTGACGTCCATGAGGCGGACGCTGGGCGGGGTGCCATGCCCCGCGCGGACCCAGGTCTGGGACGAACACCGCCGCGTTCCCCGGTGTATCGTGACGCCGGAGGGGCGTATTCGCGAGTGGATCGCCGACGGACATGACGTTGTCGTCCATGGTGCGGGGACGAACGATGCGCGCCTCGTGACGCGGCTGTTCTGCACGACGAACGACCGTCCGCTTGCTGTTGTCCTTCCTGACGGCGGGCGCATCGACCTCTCCTACGATACCGCAGGGTATCTCTCCGGTGTCACCGCCTCCAACTGGCCCACCGTTTCCTACACGCGCGATGCGCTCGGGCGCGTGGCATCCGTCTCATGGCCGGGACCGGAAGGCGCGCGCACGACGTCCTACGTGCGCAACGCGCGCGGGCGTCCGCTTTCCGTCGTCCATCCGGATGGAACGTCGGAGTCATTCGCCTACGACGGGAATGGAACAAAGGTCGTGGCACATGTCGACGCGCTTGGGCGTACCGACGCCTACCGCTGGGTCCTCGGACAGCCCGTCCACGCAAGTCGTGTCGTCGCGGGGACGACGAATGTACTCTGGTCGGTTGCGCACGACCAGCAGCTCAACGTCGTCTCCCTCACGGACCCCCTCGGCCGCGCGGCCGAGACGTATGCCCTTGACGAGAACGAACGCATTGTCGCCGTGACGAACCTGGAGGGGCAGGTCATGACGCGGAACTACCTCGTCTCGGATCTCGTCGCCTCCGCGACGCGCTTCGACGGCTCCTCTATTGCCTATGGCTACGACGCCCGCGCGAACCTTGCCTCCGTCGCCTACCCCGACGACACGCTCCGCTTCACCTGGGACGGGGACGGACTCCTGACCTCGGCTGCGAACGCCGCCGGAATCGTGTCGAACGTCCACGACGCCGCGACGGGCTGGCTCGACACCTCGCGCGGCGTGGATGGTACGGCCGTCCACTACGTCCGCTCCGACGGCGGCGCGGTCACTTCCGTTGTCTCCATTTCGGGGACGACGGCGTACACCCTCGACCGTGCCGGACGGAGGACGCGGATCGGTGCGCCCGCCGGAACGCTTGCGCTTGGCTATTGCCCTTGGAACGGCCTCGTCGCGGCGGTTACGAACGGAAATGGCCTCGTGGCGTCCTACGCCTACGACGTGCGCGACCGCGTGACGAACATCGCCTGGACGGCGGCGGACGGCACGCCCCTCGGCGGTTTCGCGTACACCTACGACGTGGTGGGGCGCATCACCGCGCGCCGCCACGCGCTCGGCACGAACCGCTTCGACCGCGCCTATGCCTACGACGACCTCGACCGCCTTGCCGCCGACGGTTCCGTCTCCTACGCCTACGACGCGGCGGGCAACCGCACCGCGAAGACGGGGGACGTGGAAGGCGCTGTCGCCTACACGCGGGGCGTCGGAGACCGGCTTGCCTCCTGGACGGGCGGCGCGTACACGTACGACGCGGCGGGGAACGTCACGCGGATCGTCCGGGACGGCCGCCCGACCCTGGACCTCTCGTGGAATGGACGGTACCAGCTTGTCTCCGTCTCGACCAACGGCGTCTTCGCCGAGGGCTACGCCTACGACGCGCTCGGCCGGCGTGCCTCGACGACGACGTGGGAGGGGACGGTGCGGCATGTCTACGACGACAACTGGCAGGTGATCGCCGATCTCGATTCAAATGGGAATGTCCTCCGTTCCTACGTCTGGGGCGAAGGAATCGACCGCCTCCTCGCCGTGAAGGTCGGCGCAAAGTCCTACGCCGCGCTGACGGACGTGCAGGGTACGGTGTGGGGGCTTGCGGACGGGACGGACGTCGTCGCCCGCTGGACGTACGACGCCTGGGGCAACGTCCTCTCCGGGGAGGCCTCCGATCCGGCGCTCGCCGCTTTCCGTTATCGCTTCCAGGGACGCGAGTTTTCGGCGGTAACGGGGTTGACGAACTTCCGTATGCGTTGGTACGACTCCAGGACGGGCCGCTGGCTTTCGAAGGATCCGATTGGCTTGAATGGAGGGATGAATTTGTATGCTATGTGTGAAGCTGATTGTCTTAATCACATAGATCCAACGGGAACCGCCATATGGGTTGGTACGCGCTGGGGCGTTCATCAAAATATCAATGTCGGTGATCCGAATGGAAAGTATTCCTCGTACAGTTTTGGCGTTGATGATGAGATGTCTTCGGCTGGGTTTAGGTCATTATGTCCCTGGAATGAAGCTGGCGTAGTTTATCACGATAATCCTCCAAGTTCTGTCGATAATGACCTCTGTATGTCGGCAACTAAGGAACAAGATGTATTTGCAGAAGACTTTCTTGATGGGTTGGTGTGGAAATCATGATATTTATCGAATATTTGGACCAAGCTGTCGGACGTTTTCGCAGTCCATGTTCCAGAATTTTTCAAGGCTTTGGAAAAAATAACCGTCATGTGATTGGAGATTGTCACTCATAGGAGTAGTTATGAAGAAAATTTATAAACTCAGTTTAATTGTCTATGCACTTGTCGTTCAACTTATCGATCTTTCATTTATTGTTATCATTTTGGATGCGAGACCTCGACAGAGGTTCCCTTGGGGGATTCTCCTTGAAACGGTTTGTGTCGGTCTCGGTTTTGCGGGGATTCGAATTCTTGGTCAGCGGTCGCCTAAAACAAATGGTACCTTTGTACGCTTCCTTTGTTTCTATGACTCGATGTTGCTGTTTTTGAACATCATTTTCTTTGCGTGGATTGTAACATGTTGGATTCATTTTGGATGACGAGACCGAAGAGGGGGCGTTCCCTGTCTCTACCACAGAACACACAGAACGGCCTATGGCCGTCACAGGACACACAGAAAGTGTTGGGGATAAAGGACAGTGACCTCGGAGTTCTGTGTCTTCTGTGTGCCGCGAAGCGGCTTCAGTGTGTTCTGTGGTAAAAAGCGATGGAGGAGGATTTTACTGTCCAGACGAGCGTATCATCTCAAATTCGGCTGAATTTGTTAATGGCGAGGGGTAAACCAGCCGGGCCACGGCAGAGTGGAGTTGAAATTAATCACCATGCCCGCTTTACTGGCCTAACTGAAAACTGCTATACTACCAACCAATCACAAGAGAGTACTTGCCTGACTATGCTACACAACGAGTGTTGCGTTGGCTACTGGAAGGCGGGGAATATAAATGTACATGTTAGATGAGATACGTGCGAAGCGTGATGAGATATACGCTTTCGCAAGGGCGCACAAAGCCGAAAAGCTTTGGGTTTTCGGTTCGTATGTACGGAAGGGACTGGCGTAGTATGAATACGAGCGAAAAATTATTAAATCCGGATTATAGGGATATGGTTGAATGTCTCTTGAGAGAAGACGTGGATTTTATGCTCGTAGGTGGGTATGCTGTTGCTCTTCATGGTTGGCCAAGGACGACCTTTGATATTGACTTTTGGATTATGGCCAATCCTGAGAATGCCAAAGCAGTTATGCGGGCGATAAAGGCTTTTGGTGCGCCATTGCAGGGATTATCTGAGGATGATTTTCATAGACCGGGAATGGTTTTCCAAATTGGAGTTGAGCCGCAGCGTATTGACATAATTTCTTCCGTTGACGGGCTTGATTATGCAGATGCGTCAAATCGCGCTGTCAAGATGAATGTCGACGGGTTTGAGATAAAAGTTTTGTCTTTGGATGATTTGATAATTAACAAGCGCTCGTCTGGGCGTCCGAAAGATATTGCCGATGCATTGACATTGGAAAAACTGCGGGAGAAGAAGAATGGATAGGACAGTTGTAAAAATGACTACTTTAGAAGAGCAGGACGAGGCGTTTTGCTTGTCGTTGACAATTGACGAACGGCTCAAGGTTCTTGAGGAGTTGAATCGTATTGGACGAGTGGCGGCAGGGTATCCTGAGTCGCGATTGGATAGAACAATAGTTCATGCTGCTTAAAGTAGTAAAGTGAGATGACATTTTGATAATTTTCACATCAGTAACCAAAAAATGAAAGGAAGAAAAGAGAACTGATTGAAAGAATGTTTCGTTGAAGCGAAAATCGCTTTAGCGGAGCGAAATAGATTTCCCGCGTGGGGTACGAGAGGGTGTGCTAAAAAGATAGGCACCGAAGTACTGCCGCGTTTGGGACGCGTCGAGTGAAAAGCCTCAGAAACTTAGAACTCGGAAGACGCATTGAAGAGGACACTGCCATAGTCCGTGCAGTTTCGCCACCTTTGATGTTTCTTTCGTAGGTCCATCCGAGGCACCTTCACTCGAAGCATCGAGGGAGGTGTTTTTCTTTCTTGCGCTTCTTTTGATGTTAAGTGAGGCGGTACTTGGGCGGCGCGTTGAGGACAACGCGCCCTACCAAAATGACAATCCGCAAACCTGGTAGGGCGGCTTGTCCCCGTAAGGCGGCACAGGCTGGTGCGCAAATTGCTGCACGGACTCAAGTGTTGGAAACGGTTTTTACGAAAGCAAGTGCCGTGGGTACCGGAGTGACGATAGTTGCTACCGGGTTCTCGTTAGGTGCAAGGGCGTATGCCGCTGGTGTGGCAACAATTCAAATTCTCCTTAGGTAATAAAGGAAGTGTTTTATGCCAAGATGTCTTTTGGGGATTCTTTTTTGGGCGTTGGTTTCCTGTATCGTAATTGGCATCTGCTTTGAAGTGTTTTGCTTGTTCTTCCTGGCTACAGGATCGCCTTTATTTGTGCTGGGAGCTCTCGCAAGCGTCATCATCCTTTTGCGGGAAAGGAGAAACTATCTGAAACGTCACTCGCGAGGGCCTAGATAACTTATTGGGGTTTCAATGTATCTTGAAATGAAAAGAATCTGTTCTCGTGCGATGTTCTTGATCCTGTCGTCATTGACAGTATTGGCCACGGTCACGGTCTTCCGTGCATTGAGCGGCCATTGGGATGTCTGCATGACGACGGAAGAGGTTGCCACCTTGTCGCTACAGTTGTTGGGGGACTTCCCCACGATATGCCTGTGTGCCCGCTTCATGCTTGTCATTGTGCGGCAGGGCAAGGTGTCGGGCGTGTATGTCTGGTCTGCGCTTGTTGCCGTCGCGTGGATCTTTCTTGCAAAGATCGGATCTGGTAGCATGAAATGTTTTCTTGAGAATCTTTTTACGGGTATGGAGGTGCATACATTGGTGGGGGTGTTGTTCTTCCTCTTTTCACTCCCGTTCTACATCGCGTTCGCATTCGCGCTTAAAGACTTGTTCGGTCGCCGAACACGGGCCGCTTTGCCTGTGTTCCTTGTCTCTGCGATACTCTGGAGTGCCGCAGGGTGCAGGACAATGGACGGTACGTCGGGTCTGATGTTGATCGGGGCGAATCTGTTCCGTGCTGATCACTATGTCCAGACCGTGTTCGGGCCCTTGGTTGCATGTGACGATTTCGGGTTGTCCGACGACGGTTTTACCGTGGAGACGACGTTTGAATTCCGGGATCCAGACGGGTATAATATCTCGCTCATTGGCTATCGGAAGGATGGGCAGGGAGCCTTTGTCCCCGATGTCATGTTTCTGGAATCCGAATCGACGGTGTTGCAGGGATTGGAGGCGTGCCGTGCGGAAATCGAGATTGTCATATCTCAGAAACAGGTTCCTTGTATTCGAAAAAACGTGTCCATTCAAGAAGTGTTGCAGGCACGGCGTACTGCGTCGAGAAGGGTCTTGAACCACTACCCGTTACTTCATGTAACGAGAAAGGAGATTGATCCCTGGAAACCCGTACATGTGATGGTAAGGGTCGTAAAGAACGATGTCCTGTTTGGGAACGGGCACCGCCGACTTGCCCTTGCAATCTGCGGGGTCGTTGTTCTGTAGGTCGAAACTACATTCATACGTTCCAAAGGCTCGTCTTTGAAAAGTAAAATTACATGGTACCCCTCCTACGGGAGGGTCGCAGCTTGCTGCGACCGGGCATGTCGACGGGTTTGCCACGTGATGGAGCCCCGGGTTCCTCTGCGTTCTCAGCGTCTCTGCGTGATTGATTGCCGAACGTAGAAAAACTTCCTTCTCGGATCTTCGCTCCACCGCCACGCGCCGAGGCGGCGCGGGTCCATCGCGCGCCCACCCGCCTCCCGCGAAACGAGGATCTGTGCCATTGGAGAGAACGGACGCGACAAGCGCGTCCCTCCCGTTTCATGCCCACATTGACTTCGTCCGGCGACCATCCGAACGTGTCGCAAGGGTTAATGCACCCGAATCCGCTCCAGCGGCACCATCAACACCTCAATGCCGCAACATAGAAACGCAAAACATATCACCTCGTCAGCAGATCGGGTGCGTTTACCTCCGCAATGGTGCATTTAGTTTCGCGCTCTACCTATTTGATGGGGCAGCAAAGAAGAAAGGCAAGCCACACCACCCCTTACAAGTCACCACGTTGAAGCGTCTGAAGCGAGTGGATTCTGTCACGGAACGCGGTTCATTCGCATGCGACCAAAAGAGAAGAATCAAGGTCCGCGCAAGACCGCGAACGGATCGACCGGCACGCCGTCGTACGTGACGTTCTCGGCCCGGACCTCAAATATGCCGCGGCCCTTGCGCGGATTCTTGACGGGACGCACGTCCATCACTGATTTCGCCACGCGGTCCGGCATGCCGAGGCAACGGATGTTGCGGAAGAGGACGTCTTCGATCCGATAGCCGTCGCCCTCGCCAAAGCTGGCCGTCTCGCGACTGCGAACCTCCACATGAAAGAGCTTGCTCACAAAACCTTTGGTCCAGTCGATTTCGAGGTCCTCGAATCGCAGTCGCCGACCGTAGACGCCGCTTTGATTGAGGACGCGGATAACGCCCGAACCGCCGTCCAGCGGATTCTCGGGCGGTTGCGCACATCCCATCGTCGGGAAAACGACGCAACGGCGCACCGTCACATTCTCCAAGAGATCCGGCTGTTCGCGACTGTTCGTTCCGTGTCCGCAGAAGACGAGCGGACGACAGGCTGTCCACAAGAGCGAGTCCTCGACCAGCAGATCGGCCGTACGGCGTTCTCGCACGGCCTCCGGGCCGTCCCAGAGATAACGATACGAGTCGTAGTTGCTGTAGGCGCAGAACGAGTCGTCCTGCGAATGCACGAACAAATCGCGCGCGACAAGCCCTTGCAGGTTGACAACGTTGATGCCGTCGCCCGAACAGGCGTGCGTAAAGACCTTCACGTCCCGGAACGAGAGGCGTTTCGCATTGCGGACGCAGATGCCGCGGAACGAGCACAGCATCACGAGATCCTCGACCGAGACGTCCTCCGCGCCGTTATGAATCCATACAGCCGGCAGTTCCCAGTCCTTCGCGACGCCCCAGAGGTCTCCGCCACGAAACTGCCGGTCATAGCCCTGTGCGCGCGGATAAAGGTCGATCGTGCCCGGGCCGGCGATCTTCACGCGCTTCGCGCCGTCCACGTCAATTGCCGCGCAGACGCGCGCACCCGCGTCCAGGTAGACGAGCGTGTCGTCGTCCGCAACCGACACGACGGGCATGCCGTGGGCATTCGGGACGATGCGCGCATCGTTCGCGGCATCGTGCCAGCCGGGCCCAAAGCGGACGACCTTCTTCCAGGCGCCCCAATCCGGCGTCGGAACCGCCGCTTCGACGAAGAGGCACAGCGCTCGGCCTGTCATGTCGCCGTCGGCCGAGACGATCAGTTTGCACGGGCCCTGCGGCACGACCTCGACCGCACCCGTGCCAAACGCATGGAGCGGGCCGCCGCGCGGAAGAACCTCCAGCTTCGCGGCCGGATCGCGCGCCGTCACCCGCACCTTCAGCCCGGCCCGCCAAGGGATGCGCGCGTAAGACGTCGGCACGACGCGGTTGGCGACCGTCCGCCGATTGAAATGGCACCAGCGGTCATTGCCGTCCCAGACATCGGCGATTGCGCGCGGGACCTCTTCCCATTCGCCGCGAATCGTCGCCCCCGACAATGCCAGATTCACCGTCGTCTTCTCCCCCGGGCGATCGGCCATCACGACCGACCAATCGTCGTCATTCGCAAGCCCCATCGGGTCCATCCCGTCGAACGTCCCCTCGCGCAGCGCATAATAAAGCCCGTAGTCCTGGTCGTTCGCCCAGACGTCAAAGCATTCCCCGCGACGCGCCGGTTCCAGCACCTTGCCCGTCTCGTCGATCATCGTGACGGAATACGGATAGACGTAGGCGCAACTCGCCTTGCCGTCCGGGAAATAGAGGCACAGCAGATTGCGGAAGATGCGTTCGGCACGGCGGAAATAGCTCCGGTCGCCCGTGAGGCGCGCGAAGAAGTCATAGTCGAAAGCCGAAAGACAGCTCCAGTAGTGCGGCATGGAGTCGCCGTACAGCCGCGCCTTGCCAAACCAAAAGCCATCCCAATGGCGAATCGGCATTCCGGCGAGCCGATAGTCTGGCGCATTGCCGTCGAACCGCGTCAGCACGGCGATGTGGTTCGACACAGCCGCAAGAACGACCGGATCGCGCCGCACGTGTTTGGCATAGCCCGACAGCACCGTTGTCGGCGGCGTGACGAGCGTCTGCTCGAAGCGCACCTCCTGCGACGGATAGCCGTTCTCCTTCGCCAGCATCACGTCAACGTGGGCGCGAAGAAGCCGTTCGAGTTCGGCCGTGTCCCGGCCTGCCTTCCGAAGCGTCGATAGACATTCGCCGAAGTTGCAGGCGATCGGGTAAAAGGTCGGCCCCGCCTTCTCGTAGTAGCGGCGAATGCCCTTCTCGATGCGGTCAAGATAGATTGGCTTTCCGGTCAGATTGTACATCTCAAACCAGAAATTGACGTACCAGGGCCCGTTGTAATGGCGTTTGCGACGCTCACGCAAGCCGATGTCGTTGAAGACCTCGCCCGTCTGTTCGTCCCAGATCTCGCGCACGAGAAACGCCTCGTAGCGCGCAAGCGCAGCGTCGAACGCGGGGCTCGGGCAGACCTGCGCCCAGCGTGCGATCAGCAGGCCCATGCCGACGCGCTCGCGTCCCGCGTTATGGTTGGCGAGGCGCGCATCGTAATACTGACGGGACTCCTCGTTGTCGTAGACGAGGAAAGCCCCGTCGAGCGGACTCTTCTCGTCGTGACACTGGTTCTCGCGGAGGATTGTCTCGACCCGACGTCCGACAACCGTCCGAAAATCGTCCGAGACGTAGCCTTTCGCCCGATGGCGACGCCCATTCAGCTCGAAGACGAAATCGGCCTCTCCGCCGAAGTCGGGACGAAAGTCCAGCGTCACGCGAGACCCTGACACCGAAGCGGGCGCCTCGCGCCCATTCACCGTCACGCGGCACGTGCGCACCGGTTCGGCGCCTGTCGCGGTCACGCGAAACCGCTCGCCCCGGAAAACCGTCTCGTGCTCGAAGTCGATCAGGACGGCCGCCGCGCCTGACGCGAGCGCCGCCGCGCGAAAGCCGCCCTCTGGATAGGCCGTCAGCCGCCAAGCAATCGCCTTCGACTCGCCGGGATTGAGGTGGAACGGCTCGGGGTGGAGTATGAAGTCTCCGCGGTCGTTCGAGGACTGGCTCCTGATCCGTCGCACAGAGTAGGCGTCCAACGTGCCCTCGGTCAGGAACAGGCCGAGTTCGGTCGGGGAAGGCCCCATCTTGAGGGCCCGTACGCCGCCGAACGCCCCGCCGCACCAGATGTGCGCGTGGCACCGTTTGCGCTGGCTCGTGAGCGCATCCTCATAATTGTCGTTGAATGTCGCGTAGAGGCCGACATCGCCGCGCTTGAAATACACGGGACAATGCGACACGGCCGTGAAGACGTAGCGTTCGTCCAGGGCATCTCCGCAGACCTCGCGCAGGACATCAAGTCGCAGGAACCGGTTCGTCCAGACGGCCGTCTGGGAACCGCCCGACGACTTCGCGCCGACAAACGACAGGCGCATAGAGGGCGCGGGCGTGCCCCATTCCCCGAGGCCCTCGACCCAGTTCATCCGGTCTGGATCGTCTGCGACCGCAACGGACTTCACGCCGCCGCGCTCATCGTCGAACTTAACATCCAGACGTGGCGCGGCGACCGCGCCCAATCCGCCGCCGACCACCATGACGAAGCCCCATGCCCTCATCGTCTCCAATCCCGAAAGCCGCATCTTCATGCCAAACCTCCACAGCGAATAAACAGACTGAACCCGCTCCGACGTCGGCAAGACACGCCTGTCGCCGTCCGCAAAACCCTGTAGTCCGTCGCCGTCAGCGGTCTGCCATCCGGCGTCTCGTACCTCCACGCCGGCGGATCCATCAGGATGCCATCCGCCTCGACCAGCGCAAACGGGTGGCCACAAGCGGTCCCGTTCGGCACGACAACCGTCAACGACGACGGAAGGACGATGCGTCCCGCCGTGCGGATTGGCGCGGGCGTTCCGCCGTCGGACGCCTTGAGACGCGCCCCAGGAGCAAGAAAGACGTCTCCGGCCATCGTTCCGATTGAGGCCGCAAGGGCAAAGAGACCGCCTTCAGCCACCCTGACCGTCCCTCCGAATCCCGAGGCCTCCGTCACCGTGCAGTCCACGCCAGACGTGATGTCCAGAAGTCCGCGACCCGTCAATGCGCCGACGGACAACGGCCCGGCTGGCGGAGTGAAGTCCGCTTCATAGGCGATGTCGAGCGTTCCGTCCTTTGCCGCAAGCGACGTGAGCGCGTGAGACGGCCCCTCAAAGGCCAGCGTGGCGCCGGACTCGACGGTGACAGGGCTTCTGGCGATCACCTGATCGACCGCCTCGCCGTGCAGGCTCCGGGCCACCGCGCGGACCTCGTCATCCGAAAGTGCGCGGTCGAAGATCGAGATGTCGTCAATGAGGCCGGGGAAGGTCGTCGTCTTTCCGTCAATCGTCTGATGCCCGACACGCACGACATCACTCGCCTCGATCATGAGGCTGACGTTCGCCTGCGTACCAATCCGAAATCCATCGACATACATCGCGAGAACGCGCGCCGCGCCGTCATAGGAAACGGCGAAGTCCGTCCACGCCGCCGACGGCTCGCTTCCCGGTGCCGCGCCCGTCGCATGGTAGGCAGCAGGGGCGCCGTTGCCCCAAGCGTTCCACGAACTGCGGAGCGAATTGGCGGACGAATAGCCGACCCCCGGCGAACGCAGGTCTGTACTCGCCGTTTGCAGACGGGAATGGCCGTATTCCCGCGCAGGATCGCCCCAAAGCAGAATCGGGCTGTTGGAGACATCGCCGCTTGCCAGATAACGACAACTGACCGTAAATGACTGCGAGCCCGTCGGCAGGCACGCCGGACACTCCGCCTGCAAGGGGCGGCCTTTCTCCAGCGCCATTTGCCCGATGGCATGTGTCGCCGCGACCAGTCTCGGCGCCGGCTGCCCAGCCACGGCGACAAGCGGCGCGATGCCGCAGGCATCCGCGCCGATGTTCGTCATGTCGTCGAACGTCCAGCGCACGACAGGCGTCGGCGTCGGCGCGGAGGCCTGCACATCCGCGAACACGGCGCTTCGGGCGACCTTTTCGGGCGAGAGCGCCTGCGCAAAGACCTTAAGCTCGTCCATGCCGCCCGTATAGTAATTCACGTTTTGGCCATCGTAGTAGCCCAGCATAAGGCGGTCGTTCTCAGGCAGCTGCAGATCCGACGCCAGCCTGTCGGACCCGCGGCATACGCCGTCCAGATAGGCTTCAAGCAGACGCGGCTCCCGACCGTAGACCCACGTGAGCTGATGCCATTTCCCGTCAAAGAGCTCTGCGCCCTTCAATGGCACGTTCACGCCGTACCCAACCGGGACGGCCGCCGAATTGTAGTTCTTGGGCGTAAAGACCAGCACGTAATCGTCGCTCGCTTCCGCCGTACGATACAGCACGACGCGTGCGCGCGTGAAATCGGCGCCCCAGTTCGTCCCATAGTCGAGAACGTACGTCAGGCGGCTTTTGGTCGCACAGCAACCATCTTGCGCCGGACGGATCCAGAGCTGGATCGAATGCGGCGCATTGCCCGTCACAAGCGGGCTGCCGGCTCCAGACGACAGGATGAGGCCCGCCCGACGCGCACCGTCGAGATGCACGGCCCGTGTCCCGCGGACTCCGTCTTCGACGGGCACGACGCTCCCCGCCCCTTCGGTGCCGAACCAGAAGGAGCGACGCGACGGCCCCGCCTTCGGACGCGTCTGGTCCATGCCGTCGAACGACCACCAGCAGACCGTCTCGTCGTACGCGAGGCTTCGCCTAAGCGTCAGGCGACCTTCCGCCACACGCGTGGCGCCCGTATGGACATTGGCGCCCGTCAGCGTGAGTTCATAAGCCGGCCCCTTCTTGACGAACCCGCCGCCGGCGCCCGCAAGGCGCGCATGGAACACCGTACCCGTTTCAGCAGTCAACCCGTCTCCCACCGTGAGCGCGCCCGGGGTGAGAACGTCTCCACTGTCGTCAGCCCAGACACCGCCGATGTCCAGGCGGCCGTGTGTGCCTCGTCCCGACAATGTGGAAATGAACTGGTCGCAGGCGAAACGCACACGGGCGTTTCCGTCCAGGTCAACTGCCGCGCCAAGGGGCAACTGGAGACCGCCCATGACGTTGTTCTCCGGCGGAAGCGAGGGCTTCCATGCACGGCCATAGTCCACATCGCAGTTCCGAAACACATAACGGCCGGACAACGTAGGACCTCGGCAAATCAGGGAACCGCCCCCGTTCATCACAACCGTCTGGAACCCCGTCACCAGCGTGTACTTGATTGACGACGGCCGCAAATCGTATCCGGATGTCAGCGTCAGCGTTGCCGTCCCGTCGCCGACGATCCGATTCGCGTCCGTCGGCCAGCTGTTCGGCCACTGTCTGTCATAAATCTCGGCAAACGCCACGTCACCGACGACGTTCACCGTCACGCGGCTGGCCTCAAACAGCAGTCTGGACGAGCCGAACGTTCCGCCCACGCGATCAAACGTCGCCGAAGCATCCGCCCCCCTGAACGCGAATGTCCACAGCGTCGGCTTGAACGCGCTGCCGGAAAAGCGCACCGCACCCGACGAGGCAAAGGAGAGGACGGCCCCCTGGTCTTTCCAGGGGCCTGTCGTATGGCGCAGCTTGCAGTCAAGCGTCGTGCCGGCCGGAACGTCAATCGACGTGCTCTTGGCGAAGATCGTCTCGGATGTCGGCGTTCCGGACAGCGTGATCCTGCCCCTGCCGGCGCCAAAGACGAGGCCGGCGATCTTCAACTGAGCCGCCGACTGGGAATACGCGAAGTCATTCGTGACGTCACCGCCGTCGGCGAGCGCAGAGAAGTCATAGACCGTCTCGACCGTCGGCGTCAGGGCACGGGACCAGTTGCCCGGTTCGCTCCAGAGGCCACCCGTCGCCGCGCCCTGCCACACGTTCGTCGTCACGGCGGAGACGACCGTCGTCGATACGGCAACGCCGCAAGCCAAGAGCCGCCGATTCATCCGTCTTATCTGCACCTTTTGCATGTGTTCGCTCCTTTCTGCTGAAATGCTCATGGCTCCGGCGCGCTGCCAACGTAGCGCACCTCATATCCTTGTTCTTCGGAAAACGTCTTCGGGAAAAGCCAGCGTCCCATGATGAACTCGCACGATTCGCATCCGGCGAGCGGCGCAAGCGACTTCCCGTCCGGCGGAACCGCCGTCTTGTCGGCGCGGTAGCGAAATGCCGACAAAGGCAGACGCAGACGCCGCCAGTCCGCCGTCAAGCCGATGGTTGCGCTCCAGGCGCTTCCGTCCTCCTTGCGCAGGACGAGTTCCAGCTTCGTCGTCGCCGGCCTGAGCGCGCGCACCGTCACATAGACCGCGTCGCCGTCCGTCCAGTCCAGCGGTGCAATGCGTTGCCGATACTCCCGATGGGCAAAGCCTGAGCAGACATCTCGCACGGGCGCGAACTCATTCTTGCCGGACAAGAGGACCGGCGGAGGCGAATCGACCGGCGGCGGGACGTCATAGGCCGGAACGGATGGGGTCATCCGGGCATCGGCCGGCGACACCCGCCGCGCACGCCCCCTTTCCAATACCCAGTCGCCCGGCGCCACGGTGCATGTGAACGCCGGGCCAAGATCGGGAACGCTGACCGTCAACGTCACGTCTCCGTGCGCGATGACGCGCTTGACATTGTCGCGGCGCACAAACGGATCATCGACGCAAAGGATGTTCGGATAGACCTGGAGGCGCCAGACGCCGCGCCGCATGCGGTCGAGGAAGTACGCGCCCGAGCCGTCAGAGGCGACGAGCGACGAACGTCCGCGCCCATAGACGCGCGTCAATCGCTCCGGATTCGGCGGACGCGTCGCCGTGTCGTTCGTATAGAGGAAGGCGGTCTCTGTCGCCATTTCCGACAGGTCATCGGCCGCCACGCACCGAAAGGCGCCGAAGCGGATCGCCTTGCCGTCACTCGCATACGCGGCGACCCCGCGCGGGAATGCACGGAAGACCTCACGCGCAATCGCCAGCGAGAGGGCCTTCGCCGGCGTGTAGACGAGATTGAGGTAATGCGTGCAAAGCCCCGCGTTCGTGTCGGCGATCAGCACCGGATCGTACTCGAACTGCGCGGCGATCTGCGCCTTCGAGTGGCGGAACGTGTACGCCAACGCCGGATACAGGTACGAGGCCGTCGTGTCCGCCGTGTCGAACTCGTAGATCATCCGTGCCTTGCCGCGAAAGGCATCTTCGCAATCGGCGAAGAGCGATCCGGAGCTGAGACGCAGGAGGAGGTTGCCGCGCCGCTCGCCCCCGCGACAAATCCCCAGCGGATAGCTTGCCGCCGTCACGCCGTCGATTCGGGCGGCTGCGGCCGCGCGCGCATGGCCGCGCCATGGGTTGTAGAACAGGGGCTTCGCCACGCCCGACGACCGCATCGCGTCCGCCAGCGCGTCGATGTAGCGCGTGACCTTTTCGTCCGGCGTCCCTTCGGGGTAATGCGGCTCGTTCACGAGTTCAAAGCATGGAATCGCCGGATCTTCGGCATAGGTCATTCCGCCGCGATGCGGATTGCGATGCCGGACAAACTCCTTCAGGAACGTCGTCTGCACGCCCCAAAGCCGCTCGTCCCCGACAAGCGATTCGTAACCATCCTTGCAGTAGCGATCGCAGAAACCGCCCTTGTAGTCGCCGCCCGCACCCCAATGGGCCATCGGCGTCAACACGGTGACGATCCCGTTAGAAGCACAGAGCGCAATCAGGTAGTCGAGCTTCGCGAGATGTCCGCCCGGATCGACGAGATGCCCCTCCGCATCCGAGATCTGGCGATCGAAGCAGTGGATGCGCAGACAGTCGAGGCCGAGCCTGCGAAAATGCGCCACGTCCATGCGCATCGTCTCGAACGGGTCCTTTCCGGCGCGATCGAGAGACGAACTCCAATAGGCAAAGCACGCATAGTAGTTGACTCCAAAAAGGTTCGTTTCCCGCCCGCATTCATCCCGCAAGACGCCTTGCGCATCTACAGAAAGCGCAGGGAAGCCTGACTGCGTTTCCCGCCCGCGGCCACAGATGCCGACGAGCAGAAGCGCGCACGGCAAGGCAAATCGGAGGCCCCTCATGCCGAACGCCCCTTCCTTTCCCGCTGCGTTGACGCGCGGACAATCAACTTTTCCGGCAGGTAGATGCGCTGGGCCGGTCCCGCCGGATTCCGCACCCGGCGCATCAGCTGCTCGAAAACGGCACGGGCGATTTCGGCATAGGGCTGACGAATCGTCGTCAGGGGCGGCGTCATGACGCGCGAGATGTCCATGCCGTCAAAACCGGCGATCATGACGTCCTCCGGAATCGAATACCCAAGCTGCCTCAGCGAACACGCAAAATCCGCCGCCAGCGCGTCGTTCTGGCAGACGAAGGCATCCGGACGCGGACGACGCCGCATGTAGGCCCGAATGGCCTTCTGGTCCGTTGGCTCGGCGAACAGGACCTGGCTCATCGACCATCGCCGACCGGCCAGGGTGACGGCGTTGGCGACCCCCCGGACGCGCTCCATCATGTTGGGGAACATCTTCGGCAGCATAACTACGTCAACCGTGCGGGCGCCCGCCGTCAACAGGTGGTTCGCCAACGTTTCAGCGGCCAGCGCATTGTTGATCGAGACGACATCCATGCCGCTTCGCGCCGGGGGAAGGATGACATCGCTGTCCAAAAGCACGACAGGAATCTGCGCGCGCCGGAATACGGAAACGATGTCGATGTTCGTCGTGTCGTCCACCGACTGGAACTCAATGGGATGGTAGACGACGCCCGACACGTGGCGCTTGATGAAGTCCGCCGCAAGTTCCCTAACGTTGTGGCGCAGCTGGCCCGGCTCCAGCGCGTCGATGTTCGCGAACAGGAACGCGCAGTGCCTCTCCTGCGCAAGCTGTGTGAGCTCCGTCGCAATGGGCTGGAAGTATTCGTAGCGCGACACGCCGGGAAGGATCAGCCCGAACGTCTTCGGCTTGGCCCAATCGGTGACGACGGTTCCGCGCCCCTGACGACACCTGATCAGCCCCTCGTGGCGGAGTTCGTCAAGAGCCCGCCGGACAGTTGTCCGCGAATAGCCAAGGCGCCGCGACAGCTGCGCCTCGCTTGGGAACGCACGCGCCTGGCCGTATGTCCCTGCGAGGATTTCCGCCTTGAGGATCTCGTAAAGTCTCTTGTGCTTGATTTCGTGCATTGATGCCACCCCGCTCGCGAACAGAATTGTAGCACATCATAAACGTCTCCGATACACTTGTCATAACAAGTTTTTCCGGGGGTGACAAGGCAGAGTGAATGCGACTCCCCGCTTCGCGGGCAGTCGCATTCACTCTGCCTTGTCACCCATCACCCATGGGTGTATGACAAGAAAGTGACCTTGTCAGGGAAAGTTGCTCATGCCGCCGTCCG
>OQVT01000904.1_pt1 | contig 18018 bp, 16 predicted proteins | sample 1691561 | NCBI WGS metagenome assembly OQVT01 (sample SAMN03418260, study PRJEB22391) | human gut metagenome | biome: human-gut; feature: organic feature; material: feces | host: Homo sapiens | place: Tanzania | collected 2013-01 | reverse complement strand
CGTTAAGCAGACTGAACGGATTGTATATGTCTTCAGAACCTGCGCAGAAGTGGTAGCCGTCATAGTTCTCTTTCAGAAGTTCGAGCGCCCGTTCTCTGCTCACGCCATTCGCTTCCGCAAGAGCGTCTATCTGTTCCGGAAAATCACGTTCAAGTTCCGATTGGGAAATTCCGCAGACCGCAGAAAACTCCGGAAGCATAGATATGTTCTTGAGATTATTAAGCTCGCTGAATATTATTCTCAGGCCAGATGGTTCTGTATGCCTGGTAGATTTTAATGTATCCTTTGATAAGGAAAATAAAATCATATATGGCTATAGTAAGAGATATGCTTCTCCGGAACTGATTCAAAGCGCTCTTGCCTATCAGGAGGGAAAAGGAAAAGATGCGATCCAAATTGATGAGCGCAGTGATATTTATAGCCTGGGCGCAACTATGTATCATCTTATTTCCGGGGTAAAATCTATGACAGGAAATGATCTTCCTGATCTCAGGTCTATGGATCTTCCGTATTCTGAGGAGTTGCTGAGGATTATTTCAAAGGCAATGAATCCTTTACCTGAGCGAAGATATAAAACCGCTGAGGATATGCTTTCTGATGTTCAGAATATCAGAATCAGGGATAAAGATTTTTGCAGATTAAAAAGAATACAAAAAATATATTATAGAATCAGCGGGCTACTTATAATCTCAGGTGTGACTGGTATTCTTTATGGATGGAGAACTGTGACAGAGGAAGAATTTTTAAAGAAATATCAGTCTTTTACAGAGTCTGCTTCAGGAGCAGATTATGATAAGATTATAAAACAGGGAATGACATTGCTGAACGATAAAAAATACCAGTCTATATCCTGCAAATTTGAAAAAGAGACATCCGATATTTTTTATGTAATAGCAAATTGCTATTTCGAAGAAAAACAATATGAAGAGGCGGGAACTTATTATCAGAAAGCGATTGATTTAACTCAGGATAATAGTGCTTATTACAGAGACTATGCTATTTCAGAGGCACGGCTGAAAGATACGGAAAAAGCGGAAAAAATTCTTGAACAGGCAGAGAAACTGGGCATGGAGACGGATGGAATCAACCTTGTTCGAGCTGAAATTGCATTGTCAGAAAAAAGATATGATGCAGCAGAACAATTTTTCAGACAGTCAATAGATACTACGGATAATGAGTATCTGAAAGTAAGAGCTTATCTTTTATATGCAAGATTATTAAGAGAAAGTGGAGATATAGAAAAGGAAATAAAAGTATTAGAAGAAGCTAAGGTTTGCACGGCAGAATCGGATAAGATTTTGATTATCAGAGCATTGGGAAATGCTTACATACGAAAAAGTAATTTATCAAAAGATGAGTCTTGTGAGAAAAAGGCAATACAATGTTATGAAACAATTGATAAAGCAGGTGAGAATACTTTAAATGATTCGTTGAACCTGGCATTCCTTTATCAAAGACAGAAAGAATTTGATAAGGGAAAAGATCTTCTTTTAAAAGCAGAAAAGGAGTATTCTGATGAGTATCAGATTTATATGCGGCTGGCATTTCTTTGCAGTGCAGAAGAAGGAGAAAAAGAAGATAACGAAAGAGGTTACAGCGACACAGAACAATATTATAAAATAGCGGAAAAATTATATCAGCAGAAGAAAAACAGCGGAGAAGATGATTCGGAAATGCATAAACTGGAAGATCTGATAGAACTGTTGTATGAGAAAGGATGGCTGGAAAAATGACATATGGAGAGCTATTTTTATATGGAGGAATCGGGCTGACAGTATCAGGTATAGTAATGACTATAATAGGAACTGTCCACTTTAAGAGAAGAAAAAAGTATCTGAAAGAAAAGTTGTATGATAAATACGGAGAATAATCAAGAGAATATAAAATCCTATAGAAAACTGCTTGATGTTACCAGAATCTAACATATGCAATAGTATAAAGAGAATGTTGTTCTTTCATTTAAAATTTAAGAGCACATTCTCTTTTTATTTTTTTACCAAATCAAGCAAGTAGCGAAGTGGATTGCGAATATCCGCTTGACTCGAATCAGGTAAATACTTTGCTTCGATTACGAATATCCGTTTTAGGTCTCTTCCAAGATTTCCATATACACATACGTATACGACGACGTAACCATTCATCTGTCTCTAAAAGAAGCCGTTTCATATTTGCCAAGTGATAGTATCCTATCCACCCTCTTATATACTCCTTAAGCTTTCGTTTCCTCTGCTCGTATCCCATACCATTGCTACGACCTGTCAACTCTTTGAGTCTATTCCTCATTTTAGCTTTTGATTTGGGGTGTACACAGAGTTCGCATTTACCTTTGCAGATATAAAAAGAGTAGCCTAAGTATTTTACACCTCTGACATATGATACAACCGTCTTTTCTTTGTTGACTTTCAAATGGAGTTTATCCTCTATAAATCGAGTTATCGACTCCTTGGTCTGTATCGCTGCTTTCTTGCTTTTGCAAAATATCATCGAGTCATCGGCATAACGGACAAATGGATGCCCTCTCTGAGTAAGTTCCTTGTCCAATTCATTAAGCATAATATTGCTCAACAACGGACTTAGTGGTCCTCCTTGCGGAGTTCCTTCCTCACTCATCTCAAACATTCCATGATTCATTATTCCACTTCGAAGGTATTTGTGTATAAGACTGACCACCCTTCCGTCCTTTATGGTTCGGCTGAGTATTTCTATGAGGCGACTATGATTCACCGTGTCGAAGAAGCGCTCAAGGTCAAGGTCAACTACATATTTGTAGCCTTCGTTGACTATTTTCTGCGTTCTTCGCAAAGCATCAAGGCATCCGCGTCTTGGGCGGAAACCGTAGCTATTAGGGCTGAATTGAGGCTCATAAATTAGAGTCAGTACTTGGTTGATGGCTTGCTGCACTAATCGGTCTACCACAGTCGGTATGCCCAACAAACGCATTTTGCCGTTGTCCTTGGGTATCTCTACTCTACGGACGGGATTTGGACGGTAACTGCCGTCCATCAGTGAGCATATCAGACTTTTCTTATTAGCAAGAAGCCACGGAAGGAGTTCCTCACATGACATTCTGTCGATACCGCCACACCCTTTGTTTCTGACCACGGCCTTATAAGCTTTGTTCAGATTATCGGGTGAAAGAATCATCTCTAACAGATGCTCTCTATCGAATGGTACTTCCACGACATTGTCTTCAACCATCCATATATAGGTCTGCGCTCCCTCATACCATTCGGATTCCGTCCTATCTCTTTGAGGGTAGCTTAAAACTTCGGTTTTAATTGTGTGCATTCTATCCAACATACGGTAGTTTTCAATTATTATCGTTTAAGTAAAGTTCGGTCCTTCACAACTTGTCGACATATTGCTACTATAACCTCTGCTGACTTCTCACGACAAGCTTTACTCCGATGGTTTTCGATTTACTCACTATTCACCAATGCGTCCGTGAGACCTCCTCGGATAAGGGTATTAACTTTCCATCTTATGTCTGCTTCATTTACACCAACTGCTCCGAATAGCTATTGGACTTTGACTTGTTTGGCAGTCTCATCCGCAGTCAAATGCCTTATATGAAGTTTCTGTTCGTCAGACCAGATGTTTGCCACCAGCTTCTTTCAGATTCCACCTCGCGATGGACACCCTTGCTATTGGCTGTATGATTCCCGCTATTAGGGCTCATTAGGGACTTGCACCCGTTAGCTAATACTCATGCCGAGCATACCAAAAAAATCCGTCGTTGCCGTACTTCGATATGTACGACAACGACGGATTTCGCTTTATGTTTCTACCTTCGGCCTCTCTTAGGCTTTCAAGATAATGGCGCCGTTGGCAGGGACAGTAACAAACGTGTGGTGGTCGGCTTTAAATTCAATCGTCTGCGTCTCTCCACTCAAGAGGTCGATGGCTGAATGCAGACCGCCACGCAACGAAAGATACTCGAAAGCGTTGGCAGGTATTCGCACACCGATACGGGCCTCAGCATCTGAGAAGTTGGCGACGATGAAAAGCGTTTCGCGCTTGCATTTGCGGATGAAAGCATAATGACAGCCGGGGTCAAACGAACAGGTGTGGTCATAATTGGCGTGCATCAGGTCGTAGAATAAGCCTTCACGAATAGCGGAGGAGTCGTTGCAGAGACGCACCACCTTGCGATAGTAGGTATAGAGCTTCTTCTCTTCCGGCGTGAAATGCTGCATACCCGCAGCGAGCTGCTGCATACTTTTCACACACCAATAGTCGAAAATCGTTGTCCGACCGTCACGGCCGCTGAAGCCCTCCACGTCCATACCGCGCTCACCGAGTTCCTGTCCGGCATAAACCATAAACGGATTGGTGTTCATGCAGGCACTTACCACCAGAGCTGGCAAAGCACGTTCTGCATCTCTGGCAAAGAAGTCGGAGGCGATGCGCTGCTCGTCGTGGTTCTCCAAGAAGTTGAGCATGTGTTCGTGGATGTCATCCGTCTGCTGCCAGCATCCCGTAATGCAAGCGGAAGAAGCCTGGCGGCAAACAACGGCACGCAAGGCGTCATAGAGCCCCACCTTGTCATAAAGATAGTCGAAACCACCCTCATGTATATAGCGGCGGTATTCATTAGGGTTATACACCTCGGCAATAAACACCACATTCTTAAACTGCTCCTTCACCTTGGCGATGGCATAATGCCAAAACTCGCAAGGCACCATTTCGGCCATGTCGCAACGGAAAGCGTCAACGCCCTTGGCTGCCCAGAAGAGAAGGATGGCCGTCATCTTTTCCCACGTGTTGGGCACGGGAGAGAAATGACATACGCGTCCGCCACAATAGTCAATGCCATAGTTGAGCTTCACCGTCTCATACCAGTCGTTCTTCGAAGGATAGGCATCGAAGCGGTCGTTGCCCGTTGCCTTGGCAGGATATTCGCGGTATGGCGCAGAGGCCGTTGGATGGTCACAGAAATCCGTGTGCAACGTCTGTCCCTGAATGTAATAGAAATTATTCTCGGGAGAAAAAGCCTTCGTCGTGTCGTCGTCCTCACCCAAATCGCGCACGCCGTCAGGACGCGCGTCTGAATGATACTGACGCGCCACATGATTTGGCACAAAATCCATCACCATTTTCAAACCGGCCTTGTGCGTACGCTTCAGCAGGGCTTCAAATTCCTGCATGCGCTGCTCCGGTCTGACAGCTAAATCGGGATCAATGTCATAATAATCCTTGATGGCATACGGCGAACCAGCCCTGCCCTTCACAATGTCGCTATGATCGCGGGCAATGCCATAGGCCGAATAATCGGTCATCGTGGCATGCTCTAAAAGTCCGGTGTACCAGATATGTGTAAATCCAAAATCGCGTATGCGGTTAAGTTCCTTCGATGTGAAATCATTCATTTTTCCACATCCGTTCTCCTTCAACGTGCCGGCAGGGACATTGGCTCCTTTCTTGTTGCCATACAACCTCGGCAGCACTTGGTAAATCATCAGTTTTTCTTTCATGGTTGTCTCTGTATTTTTGAAAGCTAAATTAGCCATTTTTACTGAGTATAGCAACAAAAAAAGCAAAAATTTCGTGAAAGATTTTTACCGAAGATAACGGGGAGCAAGGGGCACTTGGTACGCCCCGTATTCCTCTCACTGATAATCAAGAGGAATGCGGGAAAATTTTGAAGGCGTGGAATGATGAAAAGCAGGTAGTCAGCATCATTTAAGTAATAATGAGAAACCTGACTACCTGCTTAAAAATTGACAGCTTTCGCCGCTACTCCGTTGGCTTAACAATGCTTCTCCACTCCATAAACTGCTTAGTCGTTTCGCCGCTGTGATGATCTAAGAAGAGACTGCCGCCCGTGTCAAGCGCTGCGATTTCCTTCATTTCGGCATCGCTGAGGGTAAAGTCGAAGAGGTTCAGGTTTTCCACCATACGCTCCTTGTGTGTGGTCTTTGGAATGATGATGACACCAGATTGCAAGAGCCAACGCAGAGCCACCTGTGCCGCTGTTTTTCCATACTTACGACCAATCTGCATGAGCAGGGAATTATTAAACAAGCCGTTGCGTCCCTCAGCCAAGGGAGCCCACGACATGATGCGCGTTCCGAACTCATTCATGTACTTTCGAGCCTCGCGCTGCTGGTTGAACACGTGGGTTTCCACCTGATTTACCATAGGCACAATCTCCACATTTGAAGCAAGATCAATCAGATGATCGGGGAAGAAATTGCTCACACCGATGGCTCGCAGTTTTCCAGCCTTATAGGCCTTTTCCAGATCGCGGTAAGCGCCATAACGATCGCAAAAAGGCTGGTGGAGCAGCATAAGATCAATGTAGTCGGTCTTCAATTTACGCAGACTCTCATCAATGCTCTTCATGGTTTGTCCATCGCCGTAGTTTGAAATCCAAACTTTTGAGACAAGGAAGAGTTGGTCACGACTGATGCCGCTCTTTTTCCATGCACTGCCCACTGCCTTTTCATTGTGATAAGCCTGCGCGGTGTCAATCATGCGGTAGCCCACACTAATGGCATCCATAACGCAGTTCTCACATTCTTCGGGCGTTACTTGGTATACGCCATAGCCCAATTGTGGCATCTCTATGCCGTTGCTTAACTTAATATTATCCATAGCTAAATATCCGTTTTGAAGTTAATAATTAAGTTCCTTCAACCACAAGCCTACCTTCGAAAGATCCTTACGCGTTTCATGACCGTAAATACTGAAGGCCTTGCCAAATGTGGCGTTAGGATAGAGTTTCTTCAAATCGCTCACAACGCTTCCGAGTCCGCTTCCCTCATGTGTTGTAAAGGGTATGATAGTTTTGTCGTTCAGATTATATTTGTCGAAAAACGTGAACATCACCTGCGGATAGGTGCCCCACCACACAGGACCACCGATAAAAATGGTGGAATACTGTTCGATGTTTTCAACCTCTCCCTTAAAGGCAGGACGTTCATCATTCTCCGTCTCCTGCTTGGCAAGCTTGGTGAGATCGACATACGGTATGTCGTAGTTCTTCAATGCAACAATCTCAAACTCGTCGCCTCCCGTAATCCTCTGAATCTCGTCGGCCACGAGCTTAGTGTTGCCCACCTTCACATTGCCAACAGCATAGTTTTCTCCTGCATGCGAGAAGAAGACTATCAACACTTTTCCCTTTTCTCCCATACCTGTTTGGTCTTTTTGTCTTGACGATTCCGCGCGTCCGTTGCAAGAGACGGAAACCATGAGCGCTGCAATCATCAACATTAAATACTTGGATATTCTTTTCATGATTCGTTGATTGTTTGACAATGGCAAAGATAATAAGTCTGAATACAATACCTTATACCAAGAATACAGGAAATATAACCCAAACTACTGAAGGCTATGAAAAATAGGTGTTCATTTGCACGTTGAGATTCGGTAACGTACAAATGAACACCTCCATAAATAGATATCTATTCGACTTTAAAATTACTGCTTACTCACGCTTGTTAGGTATCCCCATCTCCCCGCAAACCTTTTCCAGCACTTCCAAATCCTCGTCGGTGGTAGCCCATGAGGTGACGAAGCGACAGACGATTTCGTCGGCGCTGCGGCGTTCCCAAATACCGAAGGCGAGGTGGCGACTCAAATGGTCGAACTGCTTCTGGGAGAGAACCACGAATTGCTGGTTGGTGGGGGAAGTGACGGCGAATGGTATGTGGTGCGCGGTGAATATTTCCTTGAGACGTTCAGCCATGCTGATGGCGTGATGGCCCACACGGAGATAGAGATTATCGGTGAAAAGGGTGTCAAACTGCAAGCCGAGCATTCTGCCTTTGGCCAACAAGGCACCGTGACGCTTCACGGTCGTGAAGAAATACTTAGGGGCTTTGCGGTTGGTGAAGACCACTGCCTCTCCCATCATAGCGCCAACCTTGGTGCCACCGATGTAAAACACGTCGCAATGGGCGGCGAGGAATTTCAAATCATAGTCGCACGTTGCAGCCGCAAGGCCATAGCCAAGGCGTGCTCCGTCAACGTAAAGCAGGAGATTGTATTTTTTGCAGGCAGCATACAAAGCCGTCAGTTCGTTGCGTGTGTACACCATTCCGAGTTCGGTGGGCATGGAGATATAAACAAGTCCTGGCTGCACCATGTGAGGATAGGTGTCATCGCCGAGAAAGCGTTCCATATACTCCGTGAGCACTTCCGGCGTCATTTTGCTGTCTTTCCCTTGCAGCGTAATCACCTTATGTCCGAAAGCCTCAATGGCTCCGGCTTCGTGGACTTCTATATGCCCAGTGTCAACGGTCAGTGCGCCTTCGCAGCCCATCAGCAAGGCATCGATGACCACAGAATTGGTCTGCGTGCCGCCCACGAGGAAAGTCACATCAGCATCTTCAATGCCCACGGCCTTTCTGATTTTCTCTTTTGCAGAAACGGTGTAGGCATCAAAGCCGTAACCGCTGCATTTCTCATTGTTCGTCTCGGCAAGACGCTGCAAGATTTCCGGCAGCATGCCGTTGTTATAGTCGCTTTCAAATGATACCATAGATGATGGGGATTTAATATTTTGAACACCTACTTAAATTCTCTTCGCCACACCTGCTTTTCACTTCTTCATGATGCCCGTAAAGATACGGCCGGAATTGATGCCGAGACGGCGGGCGGAGAAGAAGCGGTCGGACTGGGTGTAGGTGCAAACACCTGAAACTTGAATATGTTCCATCGGCAGGCCACACTGCTCCAGTGTGAGGAAATTGGCAGCCCAAAGATCAATGTGCCATTTCTCTGCGCCTTCTTTTGAAGGATAGCGACGGGCTATCTGCGACATGGGGAATTGGCCGGTGGCCGCGAAAGCATCGTAGACTTCCTGCCCCACTTCAAATGCCTGCATGGAAATAGACGGTCCGATGACGGCACGAAGGTCGGCTGCACGGAGATTAAACGTCCGACACATGGTTTCCACGGCATTGGCAGCGATGCCCGCTTGTGTGCCGCGCCAACCCGCATGAATGGCAGCAACGACACGTTGGTCTTTATCGGCAAGGAGCACTGGCACACAATCGGCCGTTGAAACACCGATGCAAAGGCGGGTCTGGTCGGTGATGAGGGCATCGACGCCTTCAAGGGCGGCTTGTTGTTCCGCCGCAGAGGAAGCAAAGAAGGCTTCATCAACGACACGCACACAGGCCGTATGCGTCTGATGGGGCATGATGAGACGTTGCGGTTCAATGCCCAGTTCGTCACAGAGGGCCTGTTTGTTTTGCCGGATGCTGTCGGCCTCATCGCCGCAATAGGCGTTGATGTTGAACGAAGCGTAATTGTCGCGGCTCACACCTCCCTGTCGGGTGGTACTGAAAGCCCTGAGCGCAGGGCCCAGGGCATATTCCAAGAGTTGTGGTTTGAGACTATCACTCATTGTCTTCCAAAAATTCAATGTCATATTCTTCCAGCTCGTCGGCATCGTCTTCCTCCAACGAGTCGTCTTGCCAATCGGCAAAGTCGGTGGCCAACACCGCAGCCTCGCGGTCGCGGTGCACCATATTTCCTCCCTCGCTAATGGCCTGCAATTTGTTGCTCTCGCTGTTAAGTTCTTCCCAAAGTTTGTCCTTGAGTTCCTGAATGCCCTGCCCTGTCACAGAAGAAATAAAGACAACGGGGAGGTCGGCAGGAAGGTCTTCGTGTAGCATCTCAATCAGTTCGTCGTCGAGCAAGTCACACTTGGTGATGGCAAGCACGCGGTGTTTGTCGAGCATACCTGGATTAAAGCGCGAAAGTTCGTTGAGCAACACTTCATATTCTCCCTTGATGTTGTCGGTGTCGCCCGGCACCATAAAGAGCAGGAGCGAGTTACGCTCAATGTGGCGGAGGAAACGCAAGCCGAGGCCTTTACCCTCACTGGCACCTTCGATGATACCCGGAATATCGGCCATCACAAAGGAGCGGTTGTCACGATAAGGCACGATGCCCAATGAAGGCTCGAGCGTGGTGAAGGGATAATTGGCGATTTTCGGACGCGCCGAAGAAAGCGCCGAAAGCAGTGTGGACTTTCCTGCGTTGGGGAAACCCACGAGACCGACGTCGGCCAAGAGCTTCAACTCAAGGATGACCATCATTTCCTGCATGGGTTCGCCAGGCTGTGCATAGCGCGGGGTCTGGTTGGTTGACGTGCGGAACTGCCAGTTTCCGAGACCGCCGCGTCCGCCTTTAAGAAGCATCACGACCTGTCCGTCTTCAGTGACATCGCAGATATACTTTCCAGTTTCGGCATCATAGGCCACCGTGCCGAGAGGAACGTCGATATAGCGGTCTTCCCCGTCGGAGCCATGCGAGCAACACTTCGAACCGTTTCCGCCATGTCCGGCAAAGACGTGGCGCTCGTAACGAAGATGGAGCAACGTCCAATAGTTATGGTTTCCACGCAGATAGATGTTACCTCCACGACCACCATCACCGCCGTCGGGACCGCCATTCGGCTGATATTTGGCGCGATGTAAGTGCATGGAGCCTCGTCCGCCCTTTCCCGAGCGGCAATAGATTTTCACGTAGTCTACAAAGTTGCTTTCTGGCATATCTGTCGATGTTGTTTATGTTATAGGATTGGGGGTGGGACGATTCACCACGAGCGGTCAAAATCTTTTGGCCAAGAATCAATCCCAACCTACGGCGGAAGACGGCGTAGCCAAAATCCGCCACGAAATGCTTGTCTTGAAGCAAAGGAAACAGGTGCTCAAAAACATTTCTTTTTTTGGACACCTGTTTCAATATATTTTAGCAATGGCAAAAGGAGAAGTAGACCCGCTTTACCATTACTTAGGACAATCAGAACTGGTCAATCACAGCGCAGAGAGCGGCGTTGATTTCTTCCAACTCGCCGTATCCCTTCACAGCGTGACGCTTGCCTTCTTTCTCATACCATTCAATCAAAGGAGCCGTCTGGTTGTTGTAAACGTCGAGGCGCTTACGGATGGTCTCTTCGTTGTCGTCAGCACGTCCTGAAGTCTTGCCACGATTAACGAGGCGCTCGATGAGCATTTCATTTGGCACATCCAATTCGAGCATGCCAGACACCTCAGTGCCGCGTTTAGCCAACATTTCCTTCAAGGCTTCAGCCTGCGGAATGGTGCGAGGGAAACCGTCGAAGATGACGCCTTCGCAAGGACACAAGCTATCGTAAACACTGGCCAAGATGTCAATCATCAAAGAGTCGGGGATGAGCTGGCCGTTGTCGATGAACCCCTTAGCGGTGTTGCCGAGTTCCGTACCGTTTTTGATTTCTGCACGGAGAACATCGCCCGTTGAAATGTGCTTGAAACCATATTTCTTGACGAGCAAATCGCTCTGAGTGCCTTTGCCAGAACCTGGGGCACCGAAAATCACAATATTCTTCATTGTTAGTTGCTTAGTATTTTTTATTTGGTAATTATATGGGTCTTATTCTTGCACGACATAAATATCGCGGAGGTTGCGTCCCTCTCCGTCGTAATCCAAACCGTAGCCAACGATGAAGTCGTTTGGAATATCGAAGCAGCGGTAGCTGATATCGAGGTCCACCTTGAGGTTGTTTGGCTTGACAAGGAGCGATGCCACATGCAATTCAGCCGGATGTTTGGCCTTCAGCGTTTCCAGTAGTTCCTTCATGGTGAGACCAGAATCGATGATATCTTCAACGACCACCACTGTGCGGCCCTCAATGTCTTCTTTGAGTCCGAGGAGCTCTTTCACCTTACCCGTTGACTGGGTGCCGGAATAGGAAGACATTCTGACGAAACTGATTTCGCAGGGAATGCTGACAGAGCGCATCAAATCGGCGGCGAAAACAAACGAGCCGTTGAGCACGGCCAGAAACAATGGTTTCTTGTCTGCCAAATCGTGAGAGATTTGGGCGGCCACTTCATTGACGCGGCTGATGATTTTTTCCTCCTGTATATATATCTGGAAATTCTTGTCTTTTACTTGAACACTATCCATACTGGCACTGATTTTTTAGATTTGGTGCAAAATTACATCTTTTTCGAAGATTACGAAGACGTTATGGGCAAATAAATGAGGGCGAAAGGGCTGAGCGACGGTAAAAACGGCTCTGCCGCTAAGCTTTAGTAATGGTCCATTACTTACTGATGATAGAAATAATACCACCAATAGGTGTCGCCATATTCTCGCCAAAGCAGATTGCGGCGCTCCTTAAAGTCTGGAATTTTCTCCCCCTTTTCTTTAAAGTCAAGATAGTTTGCCGCGATATTCGGGTCGGCATATCTGACAACGGGGTTTTGGCAAAGGCGTGAATAGAGAATCATGGCCTCTGCATAATAATGGGGCAAGACCACGCTGTCGCTCACCGTATAATAGTGTGGAAGTTCCTCTGCGAAACGGCTGAGCTGCTTGTCGAGCAATAAGGCACAGAGCCAATAGTCGCGGGCTGGCCCGTTAGGACGGCGGCGCACAGATTTTTCGAAATATTCAAAAGCCTTCATGCGACTGCTGGCGGGACAGCAACCGACAAAGGTGTAAAGACTATCGGGGGAGAAGAGCGTGCTGAGCGTGTCGTCTTTCTGCAAGAAGAGCATACTGCTGCCGCCTTCTGGCAAAGGATATCTGAAGAGCGTCTCCGGCAATCCGTTCTCATAATGCGACATGGCAAAGGCACGCATAGCCGTCAGTTTGCCAGATGTGGCCAAAGCCCGGTCGCCAATTTTCAGTGCTTCGGCATAACGGCCGTCATTGAGCGCCTTGGCCGTCTGCACTTCATAAGTCAGAACGTCGTTGCTGTTTCCACACAAACCCAGAAACATTGCGAACGCAAGAAAGCCGATGGTCTGCGGGAGCACCACGCCATTCTCATCATTGTTTTGTTTCCATCCTCCCATAATACTGTCGTGCCAAACAAGGCCAAACCATATCAGCCACATCACAACCAGCAGGGTGACCACCACATAATTGGTCTCAGGCGTGAAGGCCGTCAGCAAAACAGCGATGGAGGCCGAGGGAAAGAACGTGAGGATGTAATAGTTGCGGCGGAAGCGTATGAAACGGCAGACGAGGCGCTGCAAACCACAGAGCAAGAGGGTCAGCACCACGGCACCGACAAACGGACTGTAGAAAGTCTGACCTTTCGACAACTGATGCTGGGCCAAGGAGATGAGCGGTGCCTGCGAATAGAGGAAATAGAAAAAGAGGAAAACAGCAAAGAGCACACGCACAACGGCATGTACTCTTTGCTGGAATGTTTTATTGGTATAGGGCATCTTAAGTAGGTATTCAAAATTATTTTACAATATCAATGCAGGCAAAAACCAGTTTAGTATCTGGTTTTGAACACCTACTTATACAATTTAAGAGGGTGTGCCGAATATAGCTGGGATGTCAATATGGATTTTTAGTAATGTTGAAAGAATAAGTTCCGCAATTTTGCACCTGCATTTTTGAGCTATTTTTGAGCTTATTCGAAGGAGCAATGCGAGCATTGTGACTGAGAATAAGTTCGAAAAGAGCCGAAAAGGCAGGGGAGGAAATAAAATATTACTTGCCAACGGCAAAATTGCGGAAGGTATTTTTTCAACATTACTTACTCAGCGACACCGTCTTCTTTCACCTTGCGGAGCACAACTGCTGAACGGGCAGGCACATAGAGTTTCAACCAACCCTTGCCGTCTTTCTTGAGCAAAGCATCGTAGTTGGTGAAATGGGCAACGGAGTCATCGGCGAAACCATTGCCACCATAGGCCTTGTCGTCTGTGTTAAGCACCACTTCATACTTACCCTCTGGCACCATGAAACCATAGTCAGTGTAGCTGTGTGTCGGACTGAAGTTGAAGACGAACACGAGTTCTCCACGACTAAAGGCGAGAATCTGGTCGCCGTCGTTGTGCCAGATTTCCTGCACAGGAAGTTTCTGGATGTTCTTCACCGACTTGAGCACCTGCAACATGTCGTGGTCGAAGTCGCCGAGATAATGGTAGCAAAGTTCCTTGTTGTCAACCAAGTTCCACTGGCGACGGGCATACTTATAACTCCATCCGTTGCCTTCACGCGGGAAGTCAATCCATTCAGGATGTCCAAACTCGTTGCCCATAAAGTTGAGGTAGCCGCCGTTGATGGTGGAAGCCGTTGCGAGGCGAATCATCTTGTGGAGCGCAATGCCGCGGTGGGCCACATCGTTTTCGTCGCCCTTACGGAAGTGCCAATACATATCGGCGTCAATCAGGCGGAAGATGATGGTTTTGTCGCCAACAAGTGCCTGGTCGTGGCTTTCGCAATAAGAGATGTTGTGCTCGTCGGCGCGGCGGTTGGTCAGTTCCCAAAAGATGCTGCTCGGCTTCCAGTCTTCGTCGCGCTGCTCCTTGATGATCTTAATCCAATAGTCGGGAATGTTCATGGCCATGCGGTAGTCGAAACCATAGCCGCCGTCCTTGAACGTCGATGCCAAGCCAGGCATACCGCTGACTTCCTCAGCGATGGTGATGGCCTTCGGATTTACTTCATGAATCAAGAGGTTGGCCAAGGTGAGATAGCAGATGGCATTGTCGTCCTGACTGCCGTTATAATAATCGCCGTAACCTCCGAAAGCAGCGCCCAATCCGTGGTTGTAATAGAGCATTGAGGTGACGCCGTCGAAGCGGAATCCGTCTAAATGATATTCCGTGAGCCAAAACTTGCAGTTGGAGAGGAGGAAATGAATCACCTCATTCTTTCCATAGTCGAAGCAAAGGCTGTCCCATGCCGGATGCTCATGACGGTCGCCCGGATAGAAATACTGGTTAGGGTCGCCAGCCAAATTGCCCAAGCCTTCCACTTCATTCTTGACGGCATGGCTCTGCACCAAGTCCATGATGACAGCGACACCGTTCTTGTGGGCTTCATCAATGAGTTGCTTGAGTTCGTCGGGCGTACCGAAACGACTGGAAGCAGCAAAGAAACTGCTCACGTGATAGCCAAAACTACCATAATATGGATGTTCCTGAAGGGCCATTATCTGGAGGCAGTTGTAGCCTTCCTTAACGACACGCGGCAGGACATTCTCGCGAAATTCATTGTATGAGCCAACCTTTTCAGCATCCTGACCCATACCGATGTGGCATTCATAAATCAGAAGCGGATCGCGGTGCGGACGGAACGTACGCTTGGAGAACACATAAGGTTTTTCAGGGTCCCAAACCTGGGCGCTGAAAATCTTTGTGCTTTCGTCTTGAACAACGCGCTGACACCAGGCAGGAATGCGTTCTCCACAGCCACCGTTCCAATAGACCTTCATCTTATAGAGGTCAAGGTGTTTCATAGCCTTTAGGGGCAACTTCAATTCCCAATTGCCAGAGGTGCCAACAGGACAGAGGCGATATTTCTCGCTCTCCTTCCATCCATTAAAATCTCCGACAAGATAAATCTTCGTGGCATTCGGCGCCCACTCACGGAAAACCCACTGACGGGCCGTTTTGTGAAGTCCGAAATAGAGATGGCCGTCTGCAAAGTCAGAGAGAGACGTCTTGCCACCCGTCAACTCATCAATTTTGTGCAACACCGCATCGTGCCGTCCTTGGATGGCATCGTTATAAGGCTCGAGCCAGGCATCGTTTTTCACGATCTTCAGCATCTTCGCTTTCGCGGCAGCCGGTTTCTTTACGATCTTTTTCATAAACAAAAAATTTTATGACTGACGATTTCTCTGTCAGAATTTAATTGATGGGAAATGCTTATTGATATTGCGAGAGGGAAGGGGCAAAAAATTGCACTGGCTCGCACAATCGTCTGTTGCGGCGCCAGCACTATAGCTCACTTTGCTCGCAAAGTGAGCTATAGTGCTTCGCCTCAGTTTTTTCTGGATTTTGCCCCCCAATATTGCGGAGCAAAAGAACGCCATGAGCGCCAGATGTTCCGCTCGATTTATCACTTATTCAAGCGGCCGTTGGTGTACGTGCCTTTTCTGAGGACATTGCCGTTGCTGTCATATTCCGTGAAAGCACCGTCGCGCTCACCGTCTTTATAATAGCCGTCGAAACGCGTACCGTCGGCAGAGATTTCAATGGCACGACCGTCCTTGCGGCCCATCTTGAACATGCCTTTGTATTTTTCGCCATTGGTGCGGCGCCAAACGCCTTCTCCGTCCATGAGGTTGTCTTTCCAGTTACCCTCATATTCGTCGCCGTTCTTCCATTTGTAACGGCCGAAGCCATTGCGCTTATTGTTTTTCCAGCTTCCGGTGTAGACGGCCACATTTTTCCAGATGAACGTGCCTTGTCCGCTCTGCTCTCCCTTCAGGAACGAGCCTTTGTAGACATCGCCGTTGGCAAAGGTGAACACGCCCTCGCCCGTTCTCTCTCCGTTTTTGTAGTCGCCCTCGTAGATGTCGCCGTTTCTGAACTTATAGATGCCACGGCCTTCCTGCACATCGTTTTTCCAGTCGCCGCTATAATAGTCGCCGTCTGGATAGAAATACGTGCCCTTTCCATTCCGAAGGTTGTTGAGCATGCCGCCTTCATATTTCGAACCGTCATGCCAGTCGAAAACGCCGTATCCTGTTTTCTTGTCGTCCACCCAGTCGCCCTTGTAATAAGCGCCATTCTTATAGGTGTACGTTCCCTTACCATTTCGCAGGTCGTCTTTCCATTCGCCGACGTAAGTGTCGCCGTTGTAATAAAACATCGTGCCAGAACCTTCCTTACTGTCGCGATACCACAAACCTTCGTAACGGTTGTTGTTCAGCGAGAAAAACGTGCCGCGGCCGTGGCGTTGGTTTTGATACCACTGTCCGTCGTAGCGTTCGCCGTTAGCATAGTTGTAAATGCCGGAGCCGTCGCGTTTTCCCTTCACGTAATCGCCTTCATAGCTGTCGCCGTTCTTGAAAACGGTGCGGCCAGTGCCATTGGGCTTTCCGTTGTAAAGGCTACCTGTATAGACAGAACCGTCTTTGAACGTGTATGAGCCCACTTCTATCTTTTGGGCTGAAAGATTCAACACCGATGCCATTGCAAACAACGATGTGATGATAATATGCTTCATGTCTGTTTGTTGTTGACCCAAGCAGCAGTGAAAGGATAAACTGAACAACCTCCCCGCTGTGAAGAGTCTAAAAAAATCTATGACTGTTTCTTCAAGTAAGTAATGGCATCTGACAAATTTACCTGCCGGACGAATTATTCCAAACCCATCCGCAACGCCAGCTGTGCCAGTTCCAAATCATGCGGTGTGTCAATGCCGATGGTTTTCACGTCGGTGTACCCCACTTTGATGCGCAAACCGGCTTCAAGCCAGCGCAACTGCTCCAAAGACTCCGCTTTTTCCAACACGCCTTGCGGCATAGAGGTGATTTTCTCGAGCGTAGAGACGCGGTAAGCATAGAGTCCGATGTGCTTGTAGAACGTGTGGTGATTGAGCCATTCTGAAGGTTCCACACCACGCAAATAAGGAATGACCGAACGGCTGAAATAGAGCGCATAATCGTTGGCTCCGACCACCACTTTCGGGCTGTTGGGATTCCGCAACGCTCCAATGCCATCGCTTGGGGCAAAGGGTTGTACCAAAGTGGCGATGTCGGTGTTGTCGTCTTCAAAACACCGTTTGATAGACTCCAGTTGCGAAGCGGCGATGAATGGTTCGTCGCCCTGAACATTGACCACCACGTCGGCTTCGACGCCCGATTTATTCAAGGCCTCAAAACAGCGGTCGGTGCCGCTCTTGTGGTTGGTGCTCGTCATAACGGCCTTACCGCCGAATTCCTCCACGCAATCGAAAATGCGCTGGTCGTCGGTTGCCACAACGGTATGTTCAAATACCCGGTTCACACGTTCGTAAACCCTCTGAACGATGGGCTTGCCGCCCAAGAGGGCCAACGGTTTGCCTGGGAAGCGCGTTGATGCGTAACGCGCAGGTATGATTGCCAAGAATTTCTTCATTTTCTTATTTTCTTTCGGTTAAAACTTCTGACACACGGAAGTGCGACAAGGCAATATTAAACTGGATTATCCCTGCATGGTAGGGTGTTCAAAATTGAAATATTAAGTTGGTGGAGATTGTGCGGAAAAGCCCTGTCCGCGGCCCTGCGCGGGCTGAAAGCCCAGCAAGTCCAGAGCCCAGGGCAACGCCCTG
>OQVT01000902.1_pt1 | contig 18032 bp, 18 predicted proteins | sample 1691561 | NCBI WGS metagenome assembly OQVT01 (sample SAMN03418260, study PRJEB22391) | human gut metagenome | biome: human-gut; feature: organic feature; material: feces | host: Homo sapiens | place: Tanzania | collected 2013-01 | reverse complement strand
TGATATCACAAGTCCTGTTGCAATAAAGGAAATGCAGAAGATGAACGTAAACGGTGTGTTTGATAAAAACAAAATTGCGCTTGTACCGGATCATTTTGTGCCAAACAAAGATATTAAATCAGCAGAGCATTGCAAATGCGTACGTGAGTTTGCGTGCAGACATGAAATTACGAATTACTTTGAAGTGGGTGAGATGGGAATTGAACATGCATTATTACCGGAAAAAGGACTTACGGTTGCCGGTGATGTAATTATCGGTGCAGATTCCCATACATGTACTTATGGAGCTTTGGGAGCATTTTCAACAGGTGTTGGAAGCACGGATATGGCGGCAGGTATGGCAACCGGAAAAGCATGGTTTAAAGTACCGTCGGCGATTAAATTCAATCTCGTTGGAAAACCATCCAAATGGGTAAGTGGAAAAGATGTGATTTTACATATTATCGGAATGATTGGTGTGGATGGCGCTCTTTATAAATCCATGGAATTTTGTGGAGAAGGGATAAAGAACCTTTCGATGGATGACCGTTTTACAATTGCGAACATGGCGATTGAAGCAGGTGGCAAAAACGGAATTTTCCCGGTCGATGATTTGGCTATTGCCTATATGAAAGAGCATTCGAAGAGACCGTTTACCGCATATGAGGCGGATGCAGATGCGGTATATGATGAAGAATATACCATTGATTTAAGTACACTTCGTCCGACCATTGCATTTCCACATCTTCCGGAAAACACGAAGACAATTGATGAAATAAAAGAGGATGTTAAAATTGACCAGGTGGTTATCGGTTCCTGTACCAATGGACGTATGGATGACATGCGTACCGCGGCAGAGGTACTGAAAAACCGTCATATTGCAAAAGGAATCCGTTGCATTATTATTCCGGCAACACAGGCTATTTACCTGCAATGTATGGAAGAAGGTCTTTTGAAGATATTTATTGAGGCAGGTGCCGTTGTCAGTACGCCGACCTGCGGACCTTGTCTTGGCGGATATATGGGCGTTCTTGCAGCAGGTGAAAGATGCGTTTCTACAACGAACCGTAACTTTGTCGGACGTATGGGACACGTAGAGTCAGAGGTTTATCTTGCAAGTCCTGCAGTAGCAGCCGCAAGTGCAATTACAGGAAAAATTTCCTGCCCCTGTCAGTTATCATAAGAAAGAGTAGAAAGGATAAGAGACGAATATGAAAGCAGCAAAAGGTCATGTATTTAAATATGGAGATAATGTAGATACGGATGTAATTATTCCGGCAAGATATCTGAACTCTTCCGACCCGGCAGAACTTGCAACACACTGTATGGAGGATATTGATAAGGAGTTTGTTCATAAGGTACAGAAAGGAGATATTATTGTCGCAACAAAAAATTTTGGATGTGGTTCATCAAGAGAGCATGCACCAATCGCAATTAAGGTAGCCGGTGTAAGCTGTGTAATTGCAGAAACGTTTGCCAGAATTTTTTATCGTAATGCGATTAATATCGGATTGCCGATTATTGAATGTGCAGAGGCATCAAAGGGAATTGAGGACGGAGATGAGGTTGAGGTTGATTTTGACTCCGGAATGATTCGAAATCTGACAAAGAAAACGGAATTTAAAGGACAGGCTTTTCCACCTTTTATGCAAAAAATTATTGACGCAGAGGGATTAGTGAATTATATTAATGCAAGATAGGTTTTTTATCGGAACATTAAGAAAGGTGTGAAAAAATATGTCAAAGCAGAAGGAAGAACAGAGTTATGCAACCAAATATGATAAGAAGATTGCAGAACGTGAATTAGAAAAGAAGAAGGATGCAAAGAACCTGAAAATAACAAAAATTGTAGTTGTTTTAGTGGCGATTGCTGTCCTTGCAGCGATTATTATTCCTATTACGGTAAGTTCTGCAAAGAAAAATAAAGAAATTAATCAGGTATTTATGAAGATTAATGATTATGAGATGACGCAGCTGGAGTATGATTATTACTATAATACTACGGTAAATAATTTTCTTAACTCCTATGGCAGCTTTGTTCAATACATGAATCTTGATGTTACAAAGAATTTTGCAGAGCAGGTATATAAAGATAATCTGACCTGGCAGGATTATTTTGACAAGAATACGGTAGAACAGGTTAAGCAGATTCGTGCGTTGCTGGATGATGCAGAAAAGAATGGATTTACCTATGATGCAACCGAAAGATACGATACTTATTTATCAAGTGTAAAGGAAGCTGCAAAATCTGCAGGAATTACCGTGGATGAATATTATCGTACTTATTTTGGACAGTATGCAACAACATCAAATGTTGAGAAGTTTATTAAAGACGGTATTGTTGCAAATGCTTATTATCAGAAACTGGTTGAAGATCAGAACATATCTGCAGATGAAATTCAGAAGTATTATGAAGAAAATAAAAATTCTTATGATCAGGTAGATTATAAGAAAGCAGTATTTTCAAGTGATATGGATGAGGAAGCAACTGAGGAAGAAAAAACGATTGATGAAGAAAGCAGACTTGAAAAGGCAAATGCACTTCTTGATACGGTGAAAGAAGGAGATGATTCTGAACTGGAGCTTGTATCCGGTGATAAGCTGATAACAGCACCAACAGCCATTTCAAGCTGGTTATTTGATGAATCAAGAAAAGAGGGGGATGTAGAAGTATTATCTGACGGAACGTCTTCTGATGTTTATGTAGTTGAATTTGTAAAACGTTACTATGATGAAACCAACAATGATACGATTTCACAGACATTGGCAACACAGAAGGCATCTGAGTATGCTTTTGCACTTACAGATGAGTACACGGTTACTGATGTGAAGGGTTCATTGAGATATCTTACCATTCCTGAGGCAACTGCTTCCACTGATGAAGCAGAAGAGGAAGCAACGGAAGAGGTAACAACTGAGGAAGAAGCAGCCGAAGAAGCAACTGATACCGAAGAAGTAACAGAATAGTAATTACCCCTGGAAAGGGTTGGAAAAGGAACCGGCAGGTGAAACCGGTTCTTTTTTTGTGAGTAAATGGGTAACATCACCCATTGCCTGTACACGGAAATAAGCTTCATTGCTCCAACGTTCCTCGGAAGAAACGATGGTAAGGGATGTTGTTGGAAGAAAGAAGCCATGTGCCAGTAATGGGAACGGAATATTAAGCAGGTGGGAAAGAAGAATACAGGTAATTCCCAGATGGCAGAAAAAGACAAGAACAGGTTCTTCTTTTCCGTCCGGTAAATGATTGTTTCTTATGGTACCTGCTTCAGTAACCGTTGATTTAATAAAACGCTCCGGGGCTCCGGGCATCCGGTAAATTTTACCATCCCGTTGATATCCGTAGCTGAAAAGTAATTCATCAAATTTTTGACAAACCTTTGGATATTCTTCTGCAATTTGCGGATTTTGTTCCAAAAAGTCTGTATGAACCCACTCATTCTGATCAAACATAGAGGGTTTTGCAGTCCATGTGGCAGCCGGAAAATCCCAGGGGACACCAACACGGCCGGTGGTCGGATCTGTGACTTTATAGGAAAATTCCCGTAACCAGTCAAGAATAATGGCATTTCTCTGATGCTTTTCCAGCGTAAAGGAAGCGGTGTCCTTAGCGCGTCCAAGAGGAGAACAGTAAAATTCTGTAACGGACCAGTCTTTGGTACGTTCTGCCAGAAGAGCAGCTTCACGCCATCCTTTTTCTGTTAAAGAGTCTATGGAATAATCTGGTTCCCCATGTCGGATAAATATAAGTTTCATAGTATATGCCATCCTTTTTACTTAGTTTTGTCAAATCTACTTGATAATATCACAAAAAAATAAAAAAGAAAACATGGAAACACCTTGAAACATATGTTCGGTCATGCTAAAATGTCTATTATGAAACGAGTGAAAAATGATGTAGTTGTGTTGGTAGTGCTGGTAATCGTTGCGGGAGTTTTCTTCTTTTTCCATGAAAAAGGAGCAGGACCAAGCCAAAGGGTAATTGTTTACCGGAATGGGGAGAAAACAGCGGAGTATTCCCTGGAGAAGGAACAAACAATAACCATTTCCTGTAACGAAGGCGGATATAATCTTTTGAAAATCAATACGGATGGAGTATCTGTTGAAGATGCAGATTGTCCGGACAAAATATGTGTAAAGCATCGTAAAATTTCAAAAGGAGGAGAAAGCATCATCTGTCTGCCACATAAGCTTGTGATTGAGCTGGAGAGTGATACGACGGCAGAACTGGATGCGATGACCAATTAATGTGGAGACAAAAAACAGTTGACATGGGATTGTTTCTGGCGTTTGCGTTATTATTATCCTATGTAGAAACTCTGATTCCTTTTGCAATTGGACTTCCGGGAGTTAAGATAGGACTTGCTAACCTTGCAGTCATTCTCTGCCTGTATGTATTTTCGATGAAAGAAGCATTTATGCTTACCATACTTAAGGCAGTGCTTGCAACAGCAATGTTTGGAAACGGATTTATGATGCTGTACAGTATTGCGGGAGCAGCACTCAGCTGCACGGTTATGGGAATTTTAAAAAGAACCGGGAAATTACACCTGCCGGTAGTCAGTGCGGTTGGTGGTGTTACACATAATATGGCACAGCTTTTGGTAGCGTCATTGGTGATTCAGACCTATCGTGTACTTTATTATGTCCCATTTTTAATTATAGCAGGGATCGTGATGGGACTCGTTAATGGGAGCATTGCATCGTGCATTCTTCCATATATAAAAAAGATAATAAGAAACAGGGAGCGGCTATGATTGCTTTTATAAAAGGTGTAATAGAAGATATTACAGAGGAAAATGTAGTTCTTGATGTGCAGGGAGTAGGATTTAACGTTAAAATATCCAATGGAACAGTGGCGGAGCTTCCAAACATTGGGGAAGAAGTCAAGCTTTATACTTATACCTGCGTCAGAGAGGATGCATTCCTTTTGTATGGATTCCTTTCCAGGGATGAACTGAATATTTTTAAGAAACTGATTACCGTAAACGGCATCGGACCCAAAGGCGGTCTTGCCATTTTGTCGGTGATGTCTGCGGATGATTTACGTTTTGCCATTATGTCAGGCGATGTGAAGATGATTGCAACAGCACCGGGCATTGGGAAAAAGACGGCAGAACGTGTCGTCCTTGATTTGCGTGATAAGGTATCCATGGAGGATACGATGATTCATCGTGAAATGATGCAGGGAAATGTCAGAGAATCGACAGAAGGTAATTCGGCTAAGAGTGAAGCCATCGAGGCACTGGTTGCACTTGGATATTCTTCCCAGGAAGCACTGCATGCGGTAAAGCAGGTTGAAATTACCGAGAATATGGATGTGGAAATGATTTTAAAAACAGCATTAAAGAATATGTTTTAATGGAGAACGTTATTGATGCCTAGAAGGATTATAGAAACAAATTTACAGGAAGAAGATACAAAAATAGAAGGTTCCTTAAGACCACAGAGTCTGGAAGAGTATATTGGGCAGGGAAAGATAAAGGACAGCCTGAGAATTTATATTGACGCTGCCAAACAGCGGAAGGATTCGCTGGACCATGTATTGTTTTATGGACCGCCGGGACTTGGAAAGACCACCCTGGCAGGAATTATTGCGAACGAAATGGGTGTTCATATGAAGGTTACCAGCGGACCGGCAATCGAAAAACCGGGAGAAATGGCAGCGATACTGAATAATCTCCAGGAGGGCGATCTGTTATTCGTAGATGAAATTCACCGATTAAACCGGCAGGTGGAAGAGGTGCTATACCCTGCAATGGAGGATTATGCGATTGATATTGTGATTGGGAAGGGACCTACAGCACGTTCCGTCCGTCTGGATTTGCCACATTTTACATTAGTAGGTGCGACAACAAGAGCAGGATTATTGACCGCACCATTGCGTGACCGGTTTGGAATTATTCATCGATTGGAATTTTATTCCGTAGAAGAATTACAGACGATTATTATGCATTCCGCACGTATTCTGGGAGTTTCCCTGGAGCCTGACGGTGCTTTGGAAATGGCAAAGAGAAGTCGTGGAACGCCTCGTATTGCAAACCGTATTTTAAGAAGAGTCCGTGACTATGCGCAGGTTAAGCATGATGGCGTGATTACGGGCATGGTTGCCATAACGGCTTTGGATTTGATGGATGTAGATAAGATGGGGTTGGATCATATTGACCGCAACATTCTTTGTACGATGATTGAAAAGTTTGGTGGAGGACCGGTAGGGTTAGATACACTGGCGGCAGCAATCGGAGAAGATTCCGGTACTATCGAAGATGTGTATGAACCATATCTGATTAAAAATGGATTTATTAACAGAACCCCCCGTGGAAGAGTCGTAACGGACTATGCTTATTCCCATTTAGGACTTGAAATTGTACATTAACCCGTTTATAATATTATTCATGTAGGTATTTTGTAGGTTGCGAATTGTACAGGGTTATGCTTGAGGGGTGTTTTGATGTCATCGAAGACGGATACAGAGGTAATTATTGGAGGTAAAGTATTTACACTTAGCGGATATGAAAGTGAAGAATATCTTCAGAAGGTTGCTTCTTATATTAACAATAAAGTTGCAGAATATAACAAGGTTGAAGCATTTAAGAGGCAGACCGTAGATACACAGAATGTTCTCCTTCAGCTTAATATTGCAGATGATTTTTTCAAGGCAAAGAAACAAATCAGTATCCTGGAAGAAGAAATTGATACCAAAGAGAAAGAGTTATATAATCTGAAGCATGAGTTGATTGCAGCACAGATTAAATTAGAAAATACAGAAAAGAACGTCAAAAATTTACAAGCGGAATTAAATGAGAATGCCAAAAAAATTATTCGGCTTGAAACGGAACTGAAAAGCTAAATGGAAGCTGTCTTTATGAGACAGCTTTTCTATTTTGTGGGAAAGAATGAGAGAATAAGCAGCATGAAAAAAGTGGAATTGTTAGCACCGGCCGGAAATTTTGAGGCATTTCAATATGCAATTTTTGCAGGGGCAGACGCCGTTTATCTCGGAGGCGAGAAATTTGGTGCAAGAGCCTATGCAGATAATTTTACCCAGGAACAGATTTGCCGGGCAATCAGGATGGCTCACCTGTTTGGCAGAAAAGTTTATTTGACCGTGAATACATTGGTAAAAGAAAAAGAGCTTGATGAGCTTTATGATTTTTTGCTGCCTTTTTATCAGGAGGGATTAGATGGTGTAATTGTGCAGGATATGGGAGTGGTATGTTATATTCGTGATCATTTTCCGGAACTTCCCATTCATGCAAGTACACAGATGACAATTACCGGCAGCTATGGCGCAAAAATGCTATATGATTTTGGAATCACAAGAATTGTACCGGCAAGAGAATTATCTCTCGAAGAGATGAAAACAATAAAACAGGAAAGCGGTGTGGAGGTTGAGGCATTTATCCATGGAGCAATGTGTTACTGCTATTCGGGACAATGCCTTTTCAGCAGTATACTGGGCGGCAGAAGTGGTAACAGAGGCCGCTGTGCACAACCGTGTCGTCTGCCATACCAGGTGGATGGTAAAAAGGCAAATTATCCTTTGAGCATGAAGGATATGTGCATGATTCATCAGATACCGAAACTGATAGAAGCCGGAATTGATTCTTTCAAAATCGAAGGACGTATGAAGAAACCCGTATATACTGCGGGAGTAACTGCAATTTACCGGAAATATATCGACCGATATTACCGCGGAGAATTTGACAAAATTGAAAAAGAGGATGAGGCATTGCTGCGTTCTTTATATATCCGGAGTGAATTGAGCGAGGGATATTATTTTAAGAAGAATGGAAAGGAAATGATTACCCTGAAGTCGCCTTCCTATTCCGGAATGGAAGAAGAAGTTCTTACACAGATTGAAGAACGTTATAAAAGAAAGAACATGCAGATGGAAGTAAACGCAGAATTGCATCTTCATGTGGGAGAAAAAGCAAAACTACGATTGCAATGGAAATCAGTTCAGATTATTGTGGAGGGGGCTGCTGTACAGGCAGCTTTAAAGCAGCCGCTCTCTAAGGAAAAAGTAACGGAGCAGTTGCAGAAAACGGGTGACAGTTTTTTTGTATTTCCAGATGTTGCGTTAGACATGGATGAAGCTGTTTTTATGCCAATCAGGGAACTTAACGAATTGCGCAGAATGGCAATTCGTGAATTGGAGAACCAGATTATAGATTATTATGGACTTTCCTGTTACCGGGAAATGCCTTCCGCACCTCAAAAGAATATAGAAAAGAGAAGGCAGGCAGATGAAAGCGTATCCGTACAGCGGCTTCACGTACTCGTTTCGACGATGGAACAGTTGAAGGCTGCTCAAAGCATGGAAAAAGTCACCAGAATCTATCTGGGAAGCCGTTTGCTACATGAGGATTCTCTGGTACGCAGATTAGATGAGAGAAAGGAAAAGGAGTATTATCTGGTAACGCCCTATGTGATTCGAAAACATAACGAGGGCGATTTGTTCCGGATGGAGGAAGCTCTGAATCATAAAAATATTCGTGGAGTTCTTATCCGGAATCTGGAATGTTTTTCTTATTTTCAGGAGAGAAATGTTCTTACAAATTATGTTCTGGATGCCAATTTATATTGCTGGAACCATGAAAGCGTCGCATTCTGGAAGGATAAGGCGGACGAATTTTATCTTCCCATAGAGGAAAATATTCACGAATGGAAAGATTTGATGAAGCATACGGATGGAGAAATTTTGGCATCTGCGATTGTTTATGGTAGAATACCAATGATGATTACAGCAAATTGTGTGCAGAATACAAGTACATCCTGTATCAGACAATCCGGGATTACGATGCTGACAGACCGGTATGGAAAGCAATTTCCCGTTTTGCGGAATTGTGAGAGCTGCTATAATGTGATATACAATTCGGTTCCACTATCTTTGCATGGAATGTTTCCGGCAATACCAGAGGGAATATCAGCATTCCGACTGGATTTTACAACGGAAGACCGTGGAGAGGTTATGGACAGGATTCGATATTTTTCACAGCTTTTAGATGAAAATTATCAGAAGCCGGTGTATTCGGATTTTACAACGGGTCATTATAAAAGAGGAGTAGAGTAACCATGGAGTTATACATCAGTGAATTTTCCAGGTATGTGATTACATTGTTAATTACGTTATATACATACGAGTGCTTTGCAGTATTCCGGTTTGACAATGAAGAACAGCGACGTGGAATTTATATCCGGCAGAATATTCTGATGTTTGCCATACACTTTAGCTGCTTTTTATCGATTTGTTTTGAAACGGGAGATTTAACGTATCTGTTTTTTTATGTGTTTCAGCAGATTATTTTGTTTGCAGCACTTGTTTTATTCCAAATGCTTTATCCCAAAGCCAACCGATTGGTAATGAATAATATGTGTATGCTGCTTGCCATAGGGTTCGTAATCTTGACAAGACTTGATTTTAATAAGGCAGTTAAGCAGTTTATTATTGTAACAGCGTCACTTGCATTTACGATGCTGATTCCGTTTTTGATTCACAAAATCCGTATTCTTCGTAATCTGAAGTGGATTTATGTAGCAGTTGGAATTGTGGCGCTTTCCATTGTTCTTATTCTTGGACAAACAACATATGGAAGTAAAATTTCGTATTCCTTTTTGGGAATTACCTTTCAGCCGTCTGAGTTTGTGAAGATATTATTTGTGTTTTATGTAGCAAGTGCACTTTATAAGGCATCCGGTATTTTTGAGGTTGCAACAACCGCTGTTTTTGCAGCAGCACATGTTGCAATTCTTGTTCTTTCCAAGGATTTGGGAAGTGCACTGATTTTCTTTATTGTCTATGTGCTAATGGTTTATATTGCAAGTAAAAACTTCCTGTATCTGATTGCCGGAGGTGTTGGCGGAACCGTCGCTGCCGTGGTTGCATTTAAGATATTCACCCATGTCCAGGTACGTGTGCAGGCATGGAAGGACCCCTGGTCCGCCATTGATTCAGCCGGTTTTCAGATTACACAGTCGTTATTTGCAATCTCAAGTGGCGGACTGTTTGGACTTGGTTTATTCAAAGGAACGCCGGAAGCAATTCCGTTTGTAGAGGCGGATTTTGTTTTTTCTGCAATCGCTGAAGAACTTGGAATTATTTTTGCAGTTTGTATCATTCTGATTTGTGTAAGCTGTTTTATCATGTTTATGAATATTTCCGTAAGGTTAAATGACCGTTTTTATCAACTGGTCGCGTTTGGACTTGGCGTCACTTATATATTTCAGGTATTCCTGACCATAGGCGGTGGAACCAAGTTTATTCCATTGACCGGTGTTACCCTTCCACTTATCAGTTATGGAGGAAGCTCGGTGCTTACAACATTAATGATGTTTGGAATTATTGAAGGATTATACATTATTAAGCAGGATGAGGTAACGGCATCCAGAAAAGGAAAACGACGTAAAATAAATCCAAGAGAAGGATATGAAGAATATGATTTGGAACCGGAAGAGGAATAACAGGAAAATAAAAAAAAGAAAAAAGAAAAACCCGGAAATTATGTTTGTAACATGGATATTTACAGGACTGTTTTTAGTAATGTCATGTTATATTGTTCAGTATGCGCTTACTCATAAGCAGGAGTTAATCAACAACAGCTATAATGGCAGACAACAGATGCTTCTTGCCCAAAACAGACGGGGAAGAATCCTTGCAGCAGGTGGAGAGGTACTGGCGCAGACCGTAGAAGGCGAAGATGGAAAAGAAGTTCGTGAATATCCGTATGGCACTTTATTTTCCCATGCAGTGGGGTATGCGGTAAATGGAAAGATGGGCGTCGAATCCCAGGCAAATTATTATTTGATTAATTCCAACGCACCGCTTTCCGAAAAAGCCGGACTGGAAGCAAAAGGTGAAAAATATCCGGGAGATGATGTATATACCACATTAAATGTTGATTTGCAGCAGGTTGCATCCACAGCGCTCGGAGTCTATCGTGGTGCCATAATTGTTACGGAACCGAAAACCGGAAAAATTCTTGCAATGGTATCGAAACCGGATTTTGAGCCGGCTGATATTGAAAAAAACTGGGATTCCCTTCTTGCAGACAAGGACAGTGGTATTTTGTTGAACCGTGCGACACAGGGGCAATATCCACCGGGGTCCACATTTAAGATTCTTACGTCCATAGAATATATTAAGGAACATCCGGATACTTATCAAAATTACAGTTATCAATGCGTGGGCTCTATTAAATGGGGAGAGGACAGAATTCAGTGTTATCATGGAACGGTACATGGTGTTGTCGACTTTAAAAAATCATTTGCAAAGTCTTGTAATACATCGTTTGCAAATATTGGACTTTCTCTTGACCGGAATAAATTCGGAGAAACACTCGATACCCTATTGTTTAATGAAAAGCTGCCGGTCAGCTTTCAGCATTCGGTCAGCCGGCTGGAAGTATCGGATGCAACTTCGGATTCTGATATGATGCAGATTGCAATCGGACAGGGGGCTGCGTCTATTACACCGTTGCAGCTTAATATGATTACCTGTGCTATTGCAAATGAAGGAAAATTAATGAAACCTTATCTGGTAGATTGCGTAAAAAACAGTGCGGGAAGTAATATCAAAGAATTTAAACCGGTGGCATATGGAAATCTGATTAGCGGTAAAGAAGCGGAAATTATGTCGGGATTGATGAAAAGCGTAGTGGAAGAAGGAACTGCGTCAAGATTGAGCGGATTATCATACACTGCGGCAGGAAAGACAGGCTCTGCAGAATATGGCACGGTGAAAGGGGAAAGCCATGCCTGGTTTACCGGGTATGCACCGGCAGAGGACCCACAAATCTGCGTTACAATTATTATCGAAGGTGCAGGTGCCGGAGGAGATTATGCGGTTCCGATTGCAAAAAGAGTATTTGATGCATATTTAGTAGATTCCCAGAATTTTTAAATCCTGACGTTCGGCAAGGTTGATGAACTGATTATTTTCATCACGCAAAAGTGGGCGAGCCAGATCGGGCTGGTTAATCAGAATAACTTCGGCAATCCGGTCATCATTCAGCAAAACCTTTAAACCGACGGTGTGATTTGCCAGGTCGTAAAGAATTTTATTTAAAACAGCAAGGTCATATTTGAACTGGTCTCTCTGGAATATTTCAATGATTTCAAAGGGATGCTTGGATTCCCGGTAGATTCTTGCGGAAGTCATGGCTTCATAGGCATCTACGATAGCAATGTATCTGGCGTAGACATCAATCTGACAATCGTGTAAACGGGATGGATATCCGGTTCCGTCATAGCGTTCATGGTGCATCAAAGCAGCCTTTTTAATATGGTCATTGATGGGAAGGTCTTTTATCATCTGATAACCTAAAAATGTATGTGTTTTCATTTGTTCCCGTTCAACAGGAGTAAGCTTTCCGGGCTTCCAGATGATGAAATTGGGAAGTCTGAGTTTGCCGATATCGTATAAAAAGGCACATTGGATAAAAAGCTCCTGGTCGTCTTTTGATAATGCAATCCAGTTACCGAATATTCCGGCAAGCAGTGCAGCGTTTAAACAATGGGCATATGTCATGTCATCTTCCGAAGGAAGCATATTATATAAATAATCCATCAGAAGTTCCGGCTTTGGCAGACTATCATATATTTCGTGATAATAAGACATCAGCTGCTCCATGGTAAATGGAACACCTGAGTTCACAAAGTCGCCGATTGTTTTTTTGAACTGGGAAAGTATTTTCTGATAGAGGACTTCAAAGGATTGATATCCTTCACTGAAACGGATTTTTTCAAAATAGGTTACGGCATGATCTACCGCTTCCATAATGGTTACACACATAACAGAATGACGCGTCAGCTTAGATATTACATTTGCGTCTACAATAGTTCCTGCTTTTACAATCACTTCATTATGATAGTTGTATACGTCTTTGGCAATTTCCATTCCCGGTTGAAGTGCCATGCGAGCAACATCTTTCATTTGTAATCCCCCGAATTTTTCTGACGATATAATTGCATATATATAAATAAAGTATATAAACGTTTTTACTAAATTGTCAATAATTTTACTATGGTATTTGTAGAAAATATGCTATTATTAGAATAATAAGATTTTAAGGAACGTTTGTATGAAATTTTATAAAAATTTATATATTGGTGATAATGTGAATAATGCCGCTACGGTAAAGGCAAAGCTGAAAATTCATGCATTGGTAAATGTCTATGTGATTGCTCTTGCACAGGGGAAGGATCAGCTTGAAATATATCATGCGGCGTATTTAAAACAAAAATATTATCGAAAGCATCCTCCTGTCATTATTGGAATTGCAGCAGACTATGAGGAAGCTGTAGAGATTGTAAGGAAGATTACGGATGAGTGTGTCCGGGAGACCGGAGAATGTGATTTGAAAGAATATTTAAAGAAAAAAGTAAAAATAAATCATCCAGAGAGTGGAGATTAGTTATGTTGGCAGTGTTTCTGACATGCCTGAAGGTATTAGGCATTGTATTACTCAGTGTACTTGCACTTGTAATATTACTGTTATTACTGGTGCTGTTTGTTCCTGTCCGATATCGGGTGGAAGCAAGAAAATTGCAGGAAGAAGATAATGGCATTTTTGCAAAAATAAAAATCACGTGGCTATTACATCTGCTGAATATCTGTTTTCAATATCCGGATGCAGCATATGTCCGTGTACGGATTCTGTTTTTTACATTATTCCGTTCGGACAAGCCGAAGGAATCAACTGGTAAAAAGAAAAACATAGAAGATGGGGAAAAAACAGAATCAAAACATTCAGATACTTCGAATGTGGAACCAACAGAACAGGTAACAGAGGAAAAAACGGTTGAAGAAGAGAAAAAGCAAACCACAACCGAACAGATGAATCAACCAGAGGAAAATGAGGAACAGTCAAAACAGAAGATAAATGAAAAAATTGAGATTTTTCTGAAAGCAGTGTTGCGTTTTCTTAAAAAACTCAAGTACACAATCACGGGAATCTATGATAAGATAAAAGAAATTATTCATAATATCCGCTATTATTGTGAAATTATAAAAAGTGATTTGTTTCAAAGAACCTGGAATAAATGTTCCAAAGAAATTGTTGCATTGCTGAAAAGCATCGCTCCTCGGAAAATCAAGGGGCAGATTGAGGTCGGGATGGAGGATCCTGCAACGACAGGACAGATTCTTGCCTATTATGGAATGTTATATCCTATTTTGGGGGATAAAATTAAGGTAATTCCTAACTTTGAACAGGTTGTATTGCAGGGAGACCTGCTGATAAAAGGAAAAATTACAATTTATAAGGTATTAAAGACAGCATTTGTTGTTTATTTTAATAAAGACATGCGAAAATTACTCAAGCTATTAAAGAAGGAGGATGCATAAATGGCAGAAAATAATTTTAATGGTGTGATTGAATCCTTAATGAAAGGTATGAATACGGTATTATCAACAAAAACAGTTGTGGGTGAGGCAACCCAGCTCGGAGACACCATTATATTACCGTTGGTGGATGTTTCTTTTGGAGTCGGCGCAGGAGCAACCGCCGGAGATAAGAAAAACGGTGGAGGCGGTGGCTTCAGTGGAAAAATGACACCAAGTGCCGTTCTGGTGATTAAAAATGGTTCTACAAAGCTGGTAAACATTAAAAATCAGAATACGATGACAAAAGTGCTTGATATGATTCCAGATATTGTAGATAAGATTACGGCACCGAAAGAAGAAATGATGGATGATGATGCAGCTGTTGAGGTTGCATTCCCTGAGCAGGAAGAAAAAAAGACAGAATAAAAACTGGAATATTTTCTGTTGTCCGTGCATAGGAATGAATAAGAGACCATATTAAGTGAGCGGTATCTTTTGAAAAAATTAATTGGTTTTATTGCATTTTGGATTGCGGTTGGAATGATATTAATGCTGTTTTTGACAAGACATTATCTGATAGCATTAATTATTATTGCGTTATTATTACTAATCGGATATAACTGCTATTATTGTGATAAATGATGATGTTTCTTGAATTGGAAGAAAAATATGAAGCAGATGGATGACAATCAGGAATTTGAAAAGACCCTTGTAACGGGAGACGAAGAACAACTGAATGAATTGAAATCCTGGCTCTTTCAGGAGAATATCCGTCTTGAGAACGGGAAACTTGAGCTTCGGAATATGGAAGAGAAATTTAATGCAGAACGAACAAGATTCCAGACGGAAATGAGAGAAGTAAACCAGCGTCTTGTCATTGAACGGAAACGTTTGAAGCAGGATGAGCTTTTCTTTGAAAAGAAAATGGATATTCTGAGGAATGGATTTGCCCAGTTAGATGAAGAACGAAGGGCATTGGAAAAGGAACGGATTCAATTAAGCGCAGAAAAGAGTGCACAGGAGAAACAAAATAGAAGTGCGCGGAGCGAAGAACTTGCAGAAATGCTTTTCCAGGGAGTAAACAGTCAGCTGGCACTAAAAAAGAGATATAAAGATTTGCTGAAGATGTTTCATCCCGATAACATTGCGGGTGATACCGAAATGGTAATTGTAATCAATCGTGTCTATGAAATTCTGAAACAGGAGTATGAATTTGGAAGATGGGCATAAATAAAAAAGGCAAGCAAAAATGCTTGCCTTCATTATTGTTCAAATCACTTAAGCTCTTTCTACGGCTCCGGATTTCAGACAGTTTGTACAAACGTGCATTCTTTTGGAAGCTCCGTTTACTTTACACTTAACATTTTTAATGTTTGAATTCCAGATTCTGTTAGATCTTCTATGAGAATGGCTTACGTTGTTACCAAAATGAACGCCCTTACCACAAATATCACATTTAGCCATCGTTGCACCTCCTAACAATTTAAATATAACCACAACAGTTGTATAATATCAGAAAAGCATTTAGAATGCAAGAGAATTTTTTTCGGTTTTTTAATATTCTTTATTTTTTTCAAAATTTTGTTTCATTTTTTGCTACTTAAGGTTATAATAGCTAATATATGTTCAAAAAATAAGGAGGTATGTCTATGAAATCTTCTACGATGAAGTATTCAAATAAAGAGACTTCGATGAACACTCATATGGGTACAATATCCATTGATAATGAAGCTATTGCTCAATATGCAGGCAGTGTTGCAATGGAATGCTTTGGCATAGTAGGTATGGCAGGCATTAATGTTAAGGATGGTCTTGTGAAACTGTTAAAGCTTGACAGTATGACAAGAGGAATTAATGTTCTGATTCGGAATAATAAGCTCACGTTGAACTTTCATGTGATCGTTGCTTATGGCGTCAGCATTCTGGCAGTATCAGATAATTTGATCAGCAACGTTAAATATAAGGTAGAGGAATTTACCGGAATTGAAATTGAAAAAATCAACATCTTTGTGGAAGGTGTTAAAGTGATTGATTAGGAGGAAAACCTGCAGTGGATACATGTAACAAAATCAACGCTGGGATGCTTGCAAAGATGTTCTTGGCGGGTGCAAAAAATCTGGAAGCAAAAAAGGAATGGATTAATGAACTGAATGTTTTCCCGGTACCGGATGGTGATACCGGAACAAATATGACATTAACCATTATGTCTGCGGCAAAAGAAGTTGTAAATCTTCAGGATGAAGATATGATGACGATTTGCAAAGCAATTTCTTCCGGTTCTCTTCGTGGGGCAAGAGGAAATTCGGGAGTAATTCTTTCTCAGCTTTTCCGTGGCTTTACAAAGACTATTCGTGAAAAGGAAGAGATTGATATTGCAACATTGGCACAGGCTACCGAAAAAGCAGTAGAATCTGCATACAAGGCAGTTATGAAGCCGAAAGAAGGTACAATTCTTACCGTTGCAAAGGGAATGTCCGATAAAGCAAGGGAATTGGCAGACAACGGTTGTGAAGATTTAGAACAATATTTTAAAGAAGTAATTGCTTATGGAGATGAAGTACTTTCCAAAACACCGGAAATGTTACCTGTTTTAAAACAGGCAGGCGTGGTTGACTCCGGCGGTCAGGGACTGATGCAGGTCATGAAGGGTGCCTATGATGCATTCCTTGGTAAAGAAGTGGATTTCACATTGGAACCTGAAGGAAGTAAGGACGGTGCATCTTCTGCAAAATCAAGCAGAGAAGCCCAGGCAGAAGCTGAAATCAAATTTGGTTATTGTACAGAATTTATTATTCTGTTAAACAAAACATTTAACATCAAGCATGAGATTGATTTTAAAGAATATCTGGAATCCATCGGTGATTCAATCGTTGTTGTTGCGGATGATGATGTAGTTAAGGTGCATGTACATACGAATGATCCGGGTCTTGCAATCCAGAGAGCATTAAAGTATGGTGCACTTTCGAATATGAAGATTGACAATATGCGTCTGGAACATCAGGAAAAGCTTTTCAAGATGGAACAGAAAGAAAAAGAAGAATCCGAAGCAGCAGCAAAAGAGCCGGAAATGCCACATAAAGAGGTTGGTTTTATTGCGGTTTCTGTTGGTGAGGGTATCAATGAAATCTTTAAGGGACTTGGCGTAGACTACATTATCGAAGGTGGTCAGACCATGAACCCAAGTACGGAAGATATGCTGAATGCGATTGAGAAGGTCAATGCAGATACCATTTTCATTCTTCCAAATAATAAGAACATCATTCTTGCAGCAAATCAGGCAAAAATGATGGTAGAAGATAAGAAAATTATTGTAGTTCCAACCAAGACGGTTCCACAGGGAATTACAGCAATTATCAATTATATACCGGATATGGACCCGGAAGATAATGCAGCAACCATGGAATGTGAAATCAAAAATGTCAAAACCGGTCAGGTAACTTATGCAGTCCGTGATACGGTAATTGATGAGAAAGAGATTAAGCAGGGCGACTATATGGGAATTGGCGATTCCGGTATCCTCTCTGTAGGTCAGGATATGGAAAGCGTTTCCTTTGATATGATTCGCGCAATGATGAATGACGATTTGGAACTGATTAGCATTTATTATGGTTCTGATGTAAAAGAAGAACAGGCAGAAGCATTGAAGCAAAAAGTAGAAGAGGCTTATCCGGGATGCGATGTAGAGTTGCAGATGGGTGGTCAACCAATTTATTATTATATTATGTCT
>OQVT01000901.1_pt1 | contig 18033 bp, 20 predicted proteins | sample 1691561 | NCBI WGS metagenome assembly OQVT01 (sample SAMN03418260, study PRJEB22391) | human gut metagenome | biome: human-gut; feature: organic feature; material: feces | host: Homo sapiens | place: Tanzania | collected 2013-01 | reverse complement strand
GACTCGACATGAGTTGCGGAGGAGCTACACCAGAAGAACTCAACTCCTATCTCGACGTCGCTGTGCTGTGTATAATTCCTGAAGTTCACCTTGCCTGTTCTGCTGACGGTTATTACCGATTCCGGCTCGCTGTCTTTTACAGCCTTGAGTGCGGCAGCGGCAAATCCTCCCTTTCCGAGTATCATTACCTTTTTGCCTTTGAAGGAGATATCCGCTTTCCTTGCGGTGGCTGCAATAGCCTCGGCGGCAGTGTTGTAGCCTGTGAGTGTACCGTTCGGATTTTTGACGATAGTATCTATATAGCCGATCTCCTCTGCGGCCGGGTCGATAATGTCGCAGTATTTTATAACTTCCTGCCTGTAAGGTGTGCTGACATTGAGGCCTTTAAAGGCACGCTTTGAAAACAGCAGAGGAAGCATTTCCTCGGAGATGTTGTATAATCCGTAGGATCTGTTTTCAAGTGCATGATGTATCCATTTGTTATAGCTGTAGGCAACGTTCTGACCGATAAGACCATATTCGATAGAGTTGATTTCGTGGAGCTGGGTCTGAAGCCTGCGGCTCATATCAAAAATATCGGAATATAAGGCTTTTATATACGGAGAATAGATCTTGCCTGCCTTTGAGGAAAGGTTGTCGATGATCTCCTGTTCGCGCTTGGGATCTCTTATCTCGATGCCGTTTTCGTATTTATACTCGCCTATCTTTGCGGAGACATACATTCTTTCGGTGAAGAGAGATGCAAGCTGCTCGTCTATTTCGTTAATCCTTGTTCTTAATTCGGAAATATCCATTGTCATTTGCCCTTTCGTTATGATGATACCGGGTCGGAATGATCGCAAAATCACAGAATGTAAAGCAATCCGGTATCAAAGGATCCTGACTCAATATATTTGAGTGAATTCAGTATAACATTTCAGATAAAAATATAAAAGACTTACATTTGAAAAACAGTCATACTAAAAGCATGCTCAGGACCCGGAACCGTTCAGGATATATTCTTTTAAAGAGTTGTATACGTCTTCTTCTCCCGGAGGACAGCCCTGTATGCTGAAGTTGAATCCGGCGGTACAGTGTCCTATGCCAAGCTGACCTTTTTGACCGCGGTAGCCCTGACCTATACAGATCTTTTCGTTAAGCTTTTCGAGAAGTCCTTCGTCCTTGAGTCTTGTAAGCGCAGGTATGAGTGAAGCATAACATGCACTGCATGAATCTATATCATCTACCGCATAGCTTACTTCGAGTACCTTGCCTGATGCCAGACTCTGTGCTGCAGATTTTCCTTCGAGGGTGATAAGCTTTAAGGAGTCGAGATCATTTGAGCCGACACCGAGCGAAGCGGCAATGTTGATATAAGGAACATCGCCGAGCTCATAGCCAAGAGTCCGGCAGACATAAGCGTCCGTGAGAACGGGATCCTTTGCTGCCATTATACAATTGCAGGTTACGGGATTGCCGCCTTCTTCAAAGTCGAGATCGCCGCATATATTGTCGATCACTATGAAGTCCTGCTTTATTCCGATATTTAGATGAGCTATCGGGTCATGCAGGTTCATGGAATGAAAACGGCGTTTTTCCTTATTGGGGATAAGCCCCTTGAGATTTTTCAAGGCGCAGGTTATATGCGTCTGACAGTGTCCTTTTAAAACAGGAACATTTATAAGAAAATCTATATCCTTTACGCAATTACATATATTCAGCTCGAGCCCGCCGCAGTTTTGGGCATATGAAGCTTCTTTTTGTGTATCGATGAGCTTTACACCGTATTTTTTTGCGAGAGCATTGTATCCGCAGTATTCAAAGGCTTCGCTTGTTTTATCTCCGACCCACGAGCCTTCAATTACAGAGATGTCATCAATATCATTTTCTTTAAGGTATTCTATTATCCCGGCAACTATCTCAGGATGTGTGGTGGCTCCGTATGAAGCCGGTGTCGGAGTTACAAGGTTTGGCTTGATGCCTATGCGAAGTGCGGGAGATGATATTTCTGATTTAAGGTCTGCGGCTTTTAGAAGTCTTTTTGTCATCCCTTTATAGTCGGTACCGTATGAGCGTATGATCTCGTTTCTTTGCATTGTGTACTCCTCTTGATTTTATCTCGGTCGAGAAAACTCGCACTGCTATAAGCGGTTAGTTACTTTCAAATTTATTTCGGTTGTATATTATAGCACATGTGAGAGGTTAAATGTATCTACGGAAAGAGACGATTAAATAGTGTTACTGTCAAGTAATCGTTGGCAAATATTTCATACAGATTAATTATCGCACTGCGAGTGTGAGATATGCCGCCAAGACACGCTGCGTTTCCTACTCGCTGCACTCGCTTATCCACTCAGGCTCCTGCGCAAACTCGCCCTGCGGGCTCAGACATGCGCCCGCCTTCGTTGCTAAAGTGCAGCTCTCTACGGAAGCCTCGCTATCGTCTGTGCTTGCATATCATCACCATTCGCAGTGAATTACATATTTATCATTATTCGCATTGCAGCATAAGAACAAAGTTTGAAAAGGGGTTCGAACTCATTTTCTTTTGCTGACTAAACTTTTTTAAGAAGTAATTTTACCGGACGTGTTTCGGATGAATTTTGACACAGGAATTTATTTGTAAATAAAAAAACGAGGCTTCCGTATATGCGATAGCCTCGTGATTGGGTTCATATGGGTTATGCTTCCGTCTCCTTTGGAAGATCAGATGTGCAGTGAGCACATTTTGTTGCTTTTATCGGTATCTGACTGAAACAATACGGACATTCTTTTGTGGTAGGTTCTGCAGCAGCCTCTTCTTTTTTTGTTTTTTCGTGGAACTTGTTGATTGCTTTAACAACCAGGAAAATAACGAATGCTACAATTATGAAGTTGATGATAGCGGCTATGAAAGTACCAAGGGCAAGAACAGGAGCCTCTTCGCCGGCACCAAGGGCTATATTCCACTGCTCAAAGCTGATACCGCCGGTAATGATCGATATAAGCGGCATGATAATGTCGTTTACAAGAGATGTAACAATAGCCGTGAAGGCTGCACCGATGACCATGCCGACGGCAAGATCTATAACGCTGCCTCTTGCAATAAATGTTTTAAATTCGTTTATCAATTTTTTCATCTAAAAACCTCCTGAAATTCCGTATGGTAATAAGTATAATACCAACACTGTATTGTAACTTCAAGGACGAATTTTCCAACCTGAAATCGGTCTATATCAGAGTTTTATTAAATGCCATATATTTTTTGTAAGATAAAAATCAATGCAGATAAGAATTTGATCAAAAAATAATGCAGATAAGAATTTGATCAAAAAATAATGCAGATAAGAATTTGATCAAAAATAAATACAGATAAAAAAAGGAAATAAGATTTTGTGACAGTATATTAGTTTTAGAGACGGTTTTTGTGTGATACTGACTAAAATATCTATCGGAGGAAGCCTTGAACATAAGAGAGATCAATGAAGAAAAAGAATATTCGGTTCTGAGTCCGTATGCGACGCACAGCCGTGAATCAAAAGGTCGAAGGATCGAAGAGGAAGGGTGCGAGATAAGGACTGCGTTTCAAAGAGACAGAGACAGGATACTTCATTGCAAGTCTTTCAGGAGGCTTAAGGATAAAACACAGGTCTTTCTTGCACCGCAGGGTGATCATTACAGGACGAGACTTACGCATACACTGGAGGTATCGCAGATTTCAAGGACTATAGCCAAGGCCTTATCCCTCAATGAGGATCTTGTAGAGGCTATAGCATTGGGGCATGATCTTGGTCACACTCCGTTCGGACATGAGGGAGAAGCCGTACTTGATAAGGTCAGTACCTGCGGATTCAGGCACGCGGCTCAGAGCTTGAGAGTGGTGGACGTGCTTGAAAAAGAGGGACAGGGCCTCAATCTGACGTGGGAAGTGAGAGACGGAATACTGAACCACAGGACATCCGGAAATCCTTCTACGATAGAGGGGCAGGTCGTAAGACTCTCGGATAAGATCGCATACATACATCATGACATGGATGATGCATCAAGGGCGGGGATCATATCCGAGGATGATATCCCTATCACCTTAAGGATGACGCTTGGTGCTACCTGCAAGGAGCGTCTTGATACAATGATAAAGGATGTTGTGGAACACAGCATAGGAAAGCCGGATATCATACAGTCTGACAAGATCAGAGAAGCCATGATGAGCATGCGCAGGATAATGTTTGAAAATGTATATACGGCGGGAGTCGCCAAAAAGGAAAATATCAAGGTCGAGAGGATGCTTTCTGCGCTTTATGAATATTATATAGAAAGACCGCAGGAAATGTCATATGAATACAGGAAGCTGATGGATGACGGAGAGGATATATCAAGAGCGGTCTGTGACTATATTTCAGGAATGACAGATCAGTATGCGATCCATATATTCAATGATATATATGAGCCGCACGGATGGATGATGTATTAAGCCGGAAAGGAAATAATGAGATATTCTGAGGATTTTATCGAGAGGGTCAGAGCCGGAAATAATATAGAGGATGTTATCTCCGGTTATGTAAAGCTTCAAAGGAAGGGAAGCTCATATATGGGGTTGTGTCCGTTCCATAACGAGAAGACCCCGTCGTTTTCAGTGCATCCCGCAAGGCAGACCTATCATTGCTTCGGCTGCGGAGCGAGCGGAGATGTTTTTAATTTCCTTATGGAATATGACAAGCTCAGCTTTCAGGAGGCCGTAAGGACGCTTGCGGTAAGAGCGGGAATTGAGATCCCGAATGAGGAGCTTACGGGAGAACAGAAAAAAGAAGCCTCTGAGAGATCAAGGCTTCTTGATATACAAAAAGAGGCTGCAAAATTCTATTTATATAAGCTTCATTCACCGGCCGGAAGGACCGCAATGGAGTATTTGAAAAAAAGAGGACTTTCGGACGAGATAATAAAGGGCTTCGGGCTCGGATATTCGGGGAAAGACAGGAACGGCCTGTATCCTTATCTTAAGAAAAAAGGATATACGGATGCGCTTTTGAAGGAGTCGGGGCTTTTTACATGGGATGAAAAAAGATCCGTTATGAATGATAAATTCTGGAACAGGGTCATGTTTCCTATAATGGATATAAACCGGAAGGTCATAGGCTTCGGAGGAAGGGTGTTCGGTGACGCAAAGCCCAAATACCTTAATTCACCGGAGACGAAGCTGTTTGATAAAAGCCGCAATCTTTACGGCCTGTATGCTGCCAGATCATCAAGACAGAAGCAGATAATCATATGCGAGGGCTACATGGATGTAATAAGCATGCATCAGGCGGGTTTTACCAATGCCGTTGCATCGCTTGGAACAGCACTGACATCGCAGCAGGCTGCACTTCTGCACAGATATACAAAGGATGTGCTTCTATTGTATGACAGCGATGAGGCCGGGGTCAAAGCCGCTCTTCGGGGAATACCGCTTTTAAGAAATGCGGGACTTAATTCAAAGGTGGTGAACCTGAAGCCGTTTAAGGATCCTGATGAGCTTTTAAAGGCCAAAGGGCATGATGAGCTTGCGGACAGGATAGAAAAGGCCGAAAACGGATTTATGTTCGAACTGCGGATACTTTATGAGAACAGTGATATTAAGGATCCTCAGGGTTCGAGTGCTTTCTACCACAGCGCAGCCGAACGTCTGATGACATTTACGGATGAAATAGAGCGGAACAGCTATATAGAGGTCGTATCAAGGACCTATAACATACCGCAGGATGTGCTGAAAAGGCAGATCTCAAAGCTGGCGATGAAGGGAGCGGTTCCTAAAGAAGAGCTTATGGTTTCCGATAAGCCGTATAAGAAAAGGGAAAAAACACAGCTTGGAGACAAGGCTGAAAAAACTCTTCTTTCGTGGCTTTGCAAAAAACCGGAGCTTTGGAAGGAGGCTGCATCGGAAATAACACCCGGTGATTTCGGGATGCCGATGAACAGGGATATAGCCGAGAGACTGTTTAAAATGTATACGAAGGGTAATTTCAATCCCGTGTCGATATTAAACAGATTTGAGGAGAGCAGCGAAAGATCCGAGGCTGCATCTATAATAGAGGGAGCATTGCTTCCCGAAAGAGAAGAGGATATTTATAAGGCTGTAAGGGAGGCTGTACTTGTTGTTAAGGAAGCCGCGCTTAAAAGAAAAGCCGAAAATATAGATCCGACAGATATGTCGGCACTGCAGGAGTTGATGCAGGATAAAAAGAAACTCGAGGAGCTGAGAAAAAATATTATAAGGTGAGGAAGACATGAGCGAAAAAGAAAACAACGAAAAGATTGAAAAAGAAAAGATCGATAAAGAAAAGCTGCTGGCTCATATGAAAAGTCTTATCGATATAGGCAAGAAGAAGGACAACCTTCTTACCATGCAGGAGATCAAGGATTACTGCAAGGATCTGAATTTCAGTCCGGAGCAGATAGACAAGATCCGCAAATATCTCGAAGAGCACGGAATAGACGTTATCGAGGTAGCAGACATGGAGTCGGATGCGGAATTTGACAACATGCTGTTGTTAAAGGATGACGATCTGGAGCTTGATGAGGAGGATATCGATGTTGAAAATATCGATCTGTCCGTACCTGAGGGAGTGGGTGTTGAGGATCCGGTCCGCATGTATTTAAAGGAGATAGGAAAGGTTCCGCTTCTTTCTGCGGAGGAAGAGATAGAACTTGCAAAGAGGATGGAAGAGGGAGACGAAAAGGCTAAGCAGAGACTTGCGGAGGCTAACCTCAGGCTTGTTGTTTCCATTGCAAAGAGATATGTGGGAAGAGGAATGCTTTTCCTTGATCTTATCCAGGAGGGAAACCTCGGACTTATCAAGGCGGTCGAGAAATTCGATTACAGAAAAGGATATAAGTTTTCTACATATGCAACATGGTGGATTCGTCAGGCCATAACAAGAGCCATCGCGGATCAGGCAAGGACGATCCGTATACCTGTACATATGGTGGAGACGATAAATAAGCTCATCAGGGTATCCAGACAGCTGCTTCAGGATCTCGGACGTGAACCTACTCCGGAGGAGATCGCAGAGCAGATGGACCTCGGAGTAGACAGGGTAAGAGAGATCCTTAAGATCTCACAGGAGCCCGTTTCACTTGAGACGCCTATCGGAAAAGAAGAGGACAGCCATCTCGGTGATTTTATACAGGATGACAATGTACCGGTTCCTGCCGATGCCGCAGCGTTTACTATGCTCAGGGAGCAGCTCGAAGAGGTACTTGGAACCCTTACCGAAAGAGAGCAGAAGGTGCTGAGACTCAGATTCGGTCTTGATGACGGAAGAGCAAGGACTCTTGAAGAGGTAGGAAAAGTATTCAAGGTCACAAGGGAACGTATAAGACAGATAGAAGCAAAGGCTTTAAGAAAGCTCCGCCATCCGAGCAGGAGCAAAAAATTAAGGGATTATCTTGAGTAATATGCCTGAGGCAACAAAAAATAAGCTTCCGCCGCTTTCCGAAAGGATGAGGATTGCGGCGGATATGATAACAAAAGGAAATACCGTGGCGGATGTAGGCTGTGATCACGGATATATATCCGTTTATCTTTGTATGATGGATATTGCGCCATATTGCATTGCCTCAGATATAAATAAGGGACCGCTTGACGCCGCAAAAAGAAATGCAAAGCAGTTTTCAATCGAAGACAGGGTTGAAACAAGACTTTCAAACGGACTTGAAAAATATAAGCCGGGAGAGGTTAAGAGCATTCTTATAACCGGAATGGGCGGAAATCTTATCGCAAAGATACTTAATGACGGGAAAGAAGTCACATTGTCGGCAGAAGAACTCATACTGGAGCCGCAGTCGGAGCATTACACGGTGCGAAGAGCGCTGTCTGAGCTTGGCTTTGATATAGTTGACGAAGCCATGGTAGTTGAGTGTGGTAAGTATTATCCCGTGATAAAGGCAGTCAGGGGAAGCGGTAAAAGTCTTGCAGAGACAGAGCTTATCTACGGGCCGTGTCTGATAAAAAATAAAGACCCCATGCTTAAAAGGTATCTCGATAAAGAGAAGAAAAGGCTCACGGCCATAAGAGAAAGTCTTAACAGCAATAAAAGCAGGGCTTCGGCCGGAAGATATGACGAAATTGAAAAAGAACTTATAAATATAAAAAAAGCGGAAGAACTGATGAAATGAACAAAGGTTTGAAGATAATACTGGCATCCGGATCGCCTAGAAGAAAGGAACTGCTGGAGCAGATAGGCATAGAACCTGTCATATGCCCTAGCGGAGTCGATGAAGATACCGACATAACGAGCCCGCGAGCACTTGTTGAGGAGCTTTCCTGCAGAAAGTGCCTTGACATTGCGGAGAAAACAGAGGACGGGATCGTAGTCGGAGCAGATACCGTTGTAGCGATAGATGATGAGATCCTCGGAAAACCCAAGGATGCAGAGGATGCAAGGTATATGCTCGAAAGGATACAGGGGAAAACTCATCATGTATATACCGGAGTTACCATCGCAAAGCGTGAGGACGGAAGACTCGCAGACAAAGTCACCTTCAGTGAAAAAACAGAGGTGCATGTAGCAGGTATGACAGACGGGGAAATCGATGACTATATCGCGACAGGAGAGCCGCTTGACAAAGCCGGAGCATACGGAGCCCAGGGAGGCTTTGCAAAGTTTATAGAAGGCTTTAACGGCGATTACTGTAACGTAGTGGGGCTGCCGGTAGCGGCACTTTATAAAAATATTAAGAAGATAACGGGCTGAGATCATATGAAATGTAAAGAGATAATAGGACTGATCGAAGAACAGTATCCTGTAAGTTGCGCGGAGGACTGGGACAATCCGGGACTTATCGCAGGCGATGATGAGAGCGAAGTGAAAAAGATCTTGGTAGCACTCGATGCTACGGATGAGGTTATAGAGCAGGCCTGCCTGCAAAAAGCGGAGCTTCTTATAACCCACCATCCGATGATATTCGGATCCGTAAAACAGATAAATAACAGAACGGTAACGGGTCGCAGGATATTGAAGCTTATAAGAAACGGTGTTTCATGCTATGCGATGCACACTAATTTCGATGTAAGAGGAATGGCTAAGCTCAACGAGGAGCAGCTTGGGCTTAGGGAGACTGAACCGCTTTATCCTACAGGTGAAAATGATGGATGCCCGGAAGGAATAGGCAGGATCGGATATCTTGCAGAGCCTGTTTCCTATATTGAACTTGCCGAGCTTGTGAAAAAAGCAATGGGCATTGATTCCGTAAGATGCTACGGAAGCACCGATAAAAAGATCGAAAAAGCAGCAGTGTGCGGAGGCTCGGGAAGAAGTATGGTAAGAGCCGCGATAGAAAAAGGCGCGGAAGTGCTCATAACAGGAGATATAGATTATCATACCGGACTTGATGCATATGCAGAGGGTCTGCTTATAATAGATGCCGGACATTTCGGCACGGAGCATGTCTTTTCCGAATTTATGACAAATGAACTTAAGAAGCTGTGTCCTAAGTGCGAGGTGACAGCGGCAGCGCAGACATCACCTTTTACGGTAGTATAAGGAAAAGCGTTGAAATATCTTTAGGGAAGGATTTGACACAAAAATGCAAACAAGTTAAGATTGATTTGCGTTTTGAGCAGAGCGTGTGATCGCGGCTGGCCCTTTTGGGTCAGGTGAGGAAAGTCCGGGCTTCGAAGGGCAGGATGCCGGATAACGTCCGGCGGAGGTGACTCCCGGGAAAGTGCAGCAGAAATATACCGCCCGAAAGGGTAAGGGTGAAAAGGCAGTGTAAGAGACTACCGCCATCCTGGTAACAGGGTGGGTCCATGTAAACCCCATCCGAAGCAAGATCAGACAGAAAACCATGCGGCGGCCCGTCGCGTTTTCGGGTAGATCGCTTGAGGCTGCAGGTAACTGCAGTCCTAGACAGATGATCACACTAGACATAACCCGGCTTACAGCTCTGCTCATAATATGAGGATTTATTGCAGGAGGAAACAAAAATGTCAGAAAACACAAGATCTTTTGATGATTTTGATACAGTTGATCTTGACGAAGAACGTCAGGCACTCGCCATAATAGACCAGACCAAGCTTCCGTCAAAGATGGAAATGATCTATCTTACAAAGCAGGAGGATATATGGGATGCTATTTATCTTTTAAAGGTAAGAGGAGCACCGGCGATAGGAGTTGCGGCTGCGATAGGTATATATCTTGCGGCAAAGGATATCAAGGCCGATTCATATGAGGATTTTCGGGCACAGTTCAGAAAAGCCAAGGACTATCTTGATTCTTCAAGACCTACAGCGGTAAACCTTTCATGGGCGCTTAAAAGACAGGAGAAGGTCGTGCTTGACCATGCAGGAGAGCCTATCGAAGATATAGTTAAGGCACTCCATGATGAAGCGGTAAAGATAAGAGAAGAGGATATCGCAGTCTGCCGTGCGATAGGAGAGTACGGTCTTACGCTCATAAAGGACGGAGACGGACTTTTAACACACTGTAATGCGGGAAGGCTTGCTGCGGTAAAATACGGAACGGCTACGGCGCCTATGTATGTGGGAGCTGAAAAAGGATATAAATTTAAAATATTTGCCGATGAGACCAGACCGCTCCTTCAGGGAGCAAGGCTTACTGCTTTCGAGCTTGCACAGGCAGGAATGGATGTTACACTTGAATGTGACAACATGTCGGCAACCGCAATGAGAAACGGATGGATACAGGCTGTATTTGTAGGCTGTGACAGAGTTGCGGCTAACGGTGATGCGGCAAATAAGATAGGAACTTCAATGGTGGCTCTTGCAGCCAAGAGATATAATGTTCCGTTCTATGTATGCGCACCGACATCTACTATAGATATGGATACACCTACCGGTAAAGACATAAAGATCGAACAGAGAAAGCCGGAAGAGGTGACCGAGATGTGGTACAAAGAGAGAATGGCACCGGAAAACATAAATGTATTCAATCCGGCATTTGATGTTACAGATTCAGACCTGATCACCGGAATAGTAACTGAGTACGGTATTGCAAGGCCGCCGTATAAAGAGGCTTTTGAAGAAATCTTTCGGAGGAAGAACGGATGACAGAAACAACCGGTGAATTCCGGGATGATGCAACAAAAAAAATAGATATCGATGAGACTCCCGAAAGAGCAGCGGTTAATGAAGAAGCAGCCGCACCGGCGGCAGATCCGTTCCCGGAGCTTTTGTCAGAGCCCGGAAGGCTTCCTCTTTCGGTATCGGTCGAGACTGCGGGAGGTATGCTTCTTACGATAGCCCGTATAGGAGATATTCTGCCGGTCAAATGTACAAGAGAGTTCTCGGTAGGATCTGATGTTATAACAGATGTGGCCATAAATATCTATGCAGGGGAAAGAACACTGGCTTCATATAATAAGAAGATAGGTACGCTGGCTGTTTCGGGAATAGAAAAGCTTTCAAACGGAAAGCCGATGGTGACCATAAGCTTCGAGATAGACAGAGACTGTTCGATATCTGTTGAGGCTATAGATGAAGGAAGCCTGAAAAAGATCACCAAAAAAATAGAACCTTCATGGATACCTTCGGCTGACGAGATCCTGAAGATCGTAAAGGACGCAAGGGACAATCTGGCAAAAGACAATGAGACACGTATTAACTGCGATATCATAAGCAAGGCAAGAGATGTTCTTTACAGACTTGATGCCGGAATGAAGGAGAAAAGAAAAGCGTTTCCGAGGGAAAAGCTTAAGGAAATAAAAGCCACCGAAAAAGAGCTAAAGAAGAAACTTAAGAAGCTCGATGTGCAGAATATGGAGCAGGAGCAGAGAAAAGAGATAAATACTCTTATTGCGTCTTTGGATTGAAAGGCATATCCTATGCTTCGGCTGTTAAACAGAAGATATTTCTTAGAGCCCGTGGAGATTTTCGGCGATATTTTAATTGACACAGGACCCACTGTATGTTATAGTCTGTGGTACGACATGAAAGTGGGTCTTTTTTTTATGTTTAAAAACCGAAAAAAATATTCGGTTTTGACTAAATAAAGACCGTTGATTGCGAAAATACACATGGAGGTGGAGCAACGTGCGAGTTAAGATCACATTGGCATGTACGGAGTGTAAACAACGCAACTATAACATGACAAAAGACAAAAAGAATCATCCGGACAGGATGGAAACCAGCAAGTACTGCAGATTTTGTAAGAAGCACACTATGCATAAAGAAACCAAATAATTCGTGAGGTATCGATATGGCAGATAATGCAGTAGCGGAAAAGAAGGAAAAAAAGGCGAATGCCGGATTTTTCAAAAAACTTAAGGGTGAGTTCAAAAAGATTATCTGGACCGACAAAAAGACATTGACGAAGCAGACTATAGCCGTAATAGCTATATCGGCTGTTTTGTGTGTGCTTATCACCTTGGTTGACACAGGTGCTCTTGCACTTGTAAATCTCATGATTAAATAAGGCAGGTATGTGAATGTCAGAAGCTAAATGGTATGTAGTCCATACATATTCAGGCTATGAAAACAAAGTAAAAGCCAATATTGAAAAGACTATAGAAAACAGACATCTTGAAGATCAGATCCTTGAAGTCCGCGTACCGATGGAGGAAGTGGTCGAGGTTAAGAACGGGATCAAGAAACAGGTATCAAAGAAAATGTTTCCGGGTTATGTGCTTCTTAACATGGTCATGAATGACGACACATGGTACGTAGTCCGCAATACCCGAGGAGTTACGGGATTTGTCGGACCGGGCTCGAAACCGGTTCCTTTGAGACCGGAAGAGTTAAAGGCCTTAGGTTCAATGGGTGAATCACAGAAGGTCGTAGCGGATCTCAATGAAGGAGATTCGATCGTAGTTACGGGAGGCGCATGGAAGGATACATCAGGTGTTATCACATCTGTTAACCAGGCTAAGCAGGTCGTAACTATCCAGGTTGAGCTTTTCGGCCGTGCAACACCGGTTGAGATAAGCTTTTCAGAAGTAAAGAAGATCGGATAAATCCGATACGTGGGAGGGAAATCCCCGCAATTACCACTTTAGGAGGTGCCGAAAATGGCAAAGAAAGTTACAGGTTACATTAAATTACAGATTCCGGCCGGCAAGGCTACACCTGCTCCACCAGTAGGACCGGCTTTAGGACAGCACGGAGTTAATATCGTTCAGTTTACAAAAGAATTCAACGCAAAGACAGCCGATAAGGGAGATCTTATCATCCCTGTAGTTATCACTGTTTACGCTGACAGAAGTTTCAGCTTTATAACAAAAACTCCTCCGGCTGCAGTTCTTCTTAAGAAGGCATGCAACATCAAATCAGGTTCAGGCGTTCCGAACAAGACAAAGGTTGCAACAATCTCAAAAGATAAGATCCGTGAGATCGCTGAGATGAAGATGCCAGATCTCAATGCAGCATCAGTTGAGACTGCTATGAGCATGATAGCAGGAACAGCAAGAAGTATGGGTATCACAGTAGAAGACTGATAAAAGAAAAGACGTGGGAGGGAAGATCCCGCAACTACCACCAGGAGGTTTTTAGAGATGAAACATGGAAAGAAATACGCAGAAGCCGCTAAGTCGGTAGAGCGCACAAAATTATATGATCCTGAAGAGGCTATGGGTCTCATCAAAAAGATCGCTACAGCTAAATTTGATGAAACAGTAGAAGCCCATATCCGTACGGGATGTGACGGACGTCATGCGGATCAGCAGATCCGTGGTGCCGTTGTACTTCCAAACGGAACAGGTAAAAAGGTTCGTGTCCTTGTATTTGCAAAGGGAGCTAAGGCTGAAGAGGCTACAGCTGCAGGAGCAGATTTCGTAGGAGCAGAGGAGCTTGTTCCGAAGATCCAGAAAGAGGGATGGCTTGACTTTGATGTTGTTGTTGCAACACCTGATATGATGGGCGTTGTAGGACGTCTCGGACGAGTTCTCGGACCTAAGGGTCTCATGCCTAACCCGAAATCAGGAACAGTTACTATGGACGTTACAAAAGCTATTGCCGATATCAAAGCAGGTAAGGTAGAGTATCGTCTTGATAAGACAAACATCATTCATGTTCCGATCGGAAAAGCATCTTTCACAGAAGAGCAGCTTCTTCAGAACTTCGATGCTCTTATGGCAGCTATAAACAAGGCCAGACCATCAGCGCTTAAGGGACAGTTCTTAAAGAGCGTTTCCGTATCTTCAACAATGAGCCCCGGAATCAAGCTCAACACAGCTAAACTGGCTTAATTGTTGTAAAACGCTGTATTTTACTTGCTTTTTTAAAAGGCCGGTGCTATAGTACAGCATAGAAAGAATAAGTAACTTGTTAACAGGAGTGAACAGTAGTTCGCTCCTGTTATTTTGTAGTAAATCGTGCATATGCCGTGGCATATTTTTTTATGTTTAGTAAAGCGTGCGTTTGATTTAAATAACAAAAAGAGGATTTGGATGAGCCGTAGAGAACAATATGAAAAAAAGGCAGAAGAGCTTCTGATGCCTGTAATTACAGAAAAAAACCTGGAGCTTGTTGATATCGAATATGTCAAAGAAGGCAGCAACTGGTATCTGCGGGCATATATCGATAAGGAGGGCGGAGTTAATATCAATGACTGTGAGGCTGTAAGCCGCGCATTTTCGGATATTCTCGACAAAGAAGATCCTATAGAAGATGCATATATATTGGAAGTAAGCTCTCCGGGACTTGGACGTCCGTTGAAGAAGGATAAGGATTTTACCAGAAATATAGATAAAAAAATAGAATTTAAGAGTTATAAGGCAATAGACGGCCAAAAGGAATTCGAAGGGATCCTGAGGTCATTTGATGCCGAGACCTTTACTATAGATGATGAAAATAACAACACCTCAACATTTAAAAGAAAAGAAATGGCTCTCATAAGAGAGTATGTTGAGTGGTAAAACGTATTTAGATTTCAGGAGGACATAGGGAAAAGAAATGAGTGCTGAATTAAAAGAAGCGTTGGAAGTATTGGAAAAGGAAAAAAATATCAGCAAAGAGGCACTGCTCGAGGGTATTGAACAGTCTCTTATGCAGGCTTGTAAGAACCATTTTGGAAAAGCCGACAATATGAATGTAGAGATAGATCACGATACCTGTGATTTTTCTGTATATGCCAACAAGGAGGTCGTTGAGACGGTTGAAGATCCGGTGCTCGAGATAAGCCTTCTCGATGCAAAAAAGATCGACAGTAAATATGAGCTTGGCGATATAGCACGTGTCAATATCCAGTCAAAGGATTTCGGACGTATAGCAACTCAGAATGCAAAGAACGTTATCCTTCAGAAGATCAGAGAAGAAGAAAGAAAATCTCTCTACAACCGCTATTTTGAAAGAGAGCATGACATGGTCAGCGGTATCGTTCAGAGAGATATGGGCAAATATATCAGCATTAATCTCGGCAAGATAGACGCAAGACTGACAGAGGCCGAGCAGGTTCCGGGAGAGGTGCTCAAATCCCACGAAAGAGTAAAGGTATATGTGCTTGAGGTAAGAGATATGCCGAAGGGACCTATGATCCTTGTTTCAAGAAGCCATCCGGAGCTCGTAAGGAGATTATTTGAGGCCGAGGTTACAGAGATCACGGACGGAGTTATAGAGATAAAGAGCATTGCAAGAGAGGCAGGTTCAAGAACAAAGCTTGCCGTTTACAGCAAGGATCCGGATGTTGATGCAGTCGGAGCTTGCGTAGGAATGAACGGAGCCAGAGTAGGAGCTGTTGTAGATGAGCTCAACGGAGAAAAGGTGGATATCATCAACTGGGATGAGAACCCCGCACTTCTTATAGAAAATGCTCTTTCACCGGCAAAGGTCATCTCGGTTCTTGCAGATCCCGAGGACAAGACAGCACTTGTAATAGTTCCTGATTATCAGCTTTCACTTGCTATAGGCAAGGAAGGACAGAATGCAAGACTTGCTGCTAAGCTTACAGGCTTCAAGATAGATATCAAGAGTGAGACACAGGCTAAGGAAGCAGGAATCTTTGAAGAATATTTCGGAGACGATTACGAGGCTGAGGAAGAGGCTCACGGAGAAGAGGATGAGACTTCCGATGCAGAAGAGTTCTATGAAGATGATGAGCTTTTAGAAACCGAAACAGATACAGAAAATACAGAAGAGGGATCCGAACAGATCGATGAGTAAAAAAATTCCAATGAGGACATGCTGCGGATGTCGTGAGTCATTTCCCAAAAAAGAGCTTGTACGTGTTGTCAGACAGCCTGACGGAAACGTAGCGGTGGATCTTACAGGAAAGATGAACGGACGGGGCGCTTATATTTGCAGAAATAAAGAGTGCCTGAAAAAAGCCGCAAAGACGGGAAGTATCGCAAGGTCACTTGAGATTTCCCTCTCGGAAGAGATATATAAAAGACTGGAAGAGGAGCTGATGTAAGTGAAACCTGACAAGACGGCATCTTATATCGGACTGGCCATGAAGGCGGGAAAGGTAGCCTCCGGAGAATTTGCGGTTGAAAAATCCGTAAAGGAGGGAAAAGCCCAATTGGTAGTTTTATCAAAGGATGCTTCCAACAATACAAAAAAGAAGTTTAATGATATGTGTGAATACTACGGAGTTCCCATTATCGAATATAAAGACAAAGAAGAGATGGGACATATGATCGGACGCGAACAAAGAGCATGTATCTCAGTCAATGATGCGGGATTTGCTTCCGCTATCAAAAAGAATCTTAAATCGGATTAAATAAAATAAAAAGAGGACAAAGAGGGCTGATGAGTATAATGGATGAAAATAAAGAAGTAAACAAAGCGGAACAGGATGAATCAAAACAGGTTCCCAAGAAGAAAAAATATATTCAAGTCTACAGACCGCAGAATGCCGCAAGTAAAGAGGGAAAAGACTTTACTAAGCATGGTCAGACTGCATTAAAGGAAAAAGCAAAGAAGGATGCTGCAAAGACTGCAGATAAGAAGCCGGCGGCAAAACCGCAGGCAAAGCCTCAGCCTAAGGAGCAGCCGAAGGAAGAGCCTGTACAGGTTAAGCAGGAGGTTAAAGAACAGCCTGCAGAACAGAAGCCGCAGGAGAAAAAGCCGGAGGTGAAGAGGGAACAGGTACGTCCGATCGTAAGACCGGTTATAATCTCAAGAGCCGAGGACAGAAGAGCAGCACTGCAGGCACAGCAGGAGAAGGCTGCCGCAGCACGCAGAGAGCAGGCAGGAGAGGAAGGCTCAAATAAGAGAGAAGACGGCAGAAGATCACAGGAAGGCGGCTACAGACGTTCTTCAGGCGATCAGAACAGAGGACCAAGAGGCGCAAGACCTGCTTCAGACAGGAAGCCTTTCGGAAACAGAGGCGGTCAGCAGGATCGTCCGCAGAGAGGATTTTCAGACAGAAGACTTTCAAGTTTCATAAATTTATTGATTTTCGGATTTTTGCCCCTTTTGCCGTTATACATTGCAATGACAGGAATTGAGAGAATAACGCCCATTTGCAAAACGCCGTACACTTTATCAATGGCGAAGAAATATACCAAAGAGTACAAAGCAACATAGAAAATCATCCAAGACATTTGCTTGCGAAAATCGCCTCTATTAGTACCGATTGCCATAATACAAAGAGCAGCAATACAACTCCAATCACTCGGTAAAGTAATAATGCAAATCAGAATAACGAGCAAAACTTTATATATTGATTTAATGTTTTTACTGTCTGCAATTCTCAGCATTACCAAACCCCAAGCAAGCGACCACATAACGCTCGTTTGATTTAGAAAATTACCATAATAAAACGGAATGAAAGACCTGAAATCAACAAAATCGTTAGACGCAAAGATATATGCAAAATGCGAAACAAAGGCAAAAGCAAATAATCTGAAAGTATACTTATTTATATTTCTTGTATAGTGATAGCCCTCGGCAATAAAATAGCACATTATAGGACAGGTAAGCCTGCCGATTATATGCATTACCAAAGGCAACAAGGCACTCGGATAGCCGTCAAACATTGCCCAGGCTATGTGGTCAACTGTCATTGCAATTATGGCAATAAGTTTTAGTTGATTGGAATTAAGTATTTTGCTTTTCGTCATAAACACTCGCCCCTGTAAGTTTTATCTGTATAATTATTATAACATAAGGAGAAGCAACTTCACAACAGATTTTAACAAAAA
>OQVT01000897.1_pt1 | contig 18072 bp, 9 predicted proteins | sample 1691561 | NCBI WGS metagenome assembly OQVT01 (sample SAMN03418260, study PRJEB22391) | human gut metagenome | biome: human-gut; feature: organic feature; material: feces | host: Homo sapiens | place: Tanzania | collected 2013-01 | reverse complement strand
CTGAACGTACAATAGTATGCGAATTTAGAAATTTTAGATTACTTTTGCAATTGTTTTGGTTTTGAAGAGGTTTTATTCTTCTGGAATATGCTGCCAAAGAAGGATGCGGCAGGTTATTCCGGGGATTTAGAAGATATTTTCCGAATATGTTGAAGATAGGCGATTTCGCGGCGTTCAGCAAGGTGGCCACACCTTTCTACTACTACGACATTGATCTTTTCCAGCGCACGGCCGACAAGGTGGCGGAGCTTTCCGCGCGCTATGGAATCCACGCCCATTATTCAGTGAAGGCCAATTCGGACCGTCGTCTGAACGACATCCTGAGCTCCAAGGGCTTCGGCGCGGACTGCGTCAGCGGGGACGAGATCGAGTTCGCTGTCGGCTGCGGTTACGATCCTAAGCAGATTTTCTTTGCCGGTGTCGGCAAGACGGACCGGGAAATATGCCAGGCGTTTCAGGCCGGGATCGGGGCTTTTGTGGTCGAATCCCTTGAGGAAATCGAAGTCATAAGCGCTTTGGCTCGCAGGCTGGACCGCAAGGCTTCAATCAGCCTCAGGATCAATCCGAATATAGACGCTCACACGCACCAGTACATCACCACCGGTCTCTATGAGGACAAGTTCGGCCTATCAGACAGGAGTTTTGACGGGGCTGTGGAGATGCTGAAGTCAGATCCCGCCCTTGATTTCTTCGGGCTCCAGTTCCACATTGGCTCCCAGATTCTGGATGTCGAGAATGTCATCGGTATGGAGTGCGCAAGAGTAGGCGAGATTGTCGCCTTGTTCGAGTCCAAGGGACTGGTTGTGAGGAATATAGATTTGGGCGGAGGCCTTGGTGTCAACTACGATGACCCGGACGCGGATCCGATGGCGGATTTCGAGACCTGGTTCAGAACCATAGACAAGAAGCTTGCCCGCCGTCCTGACCAGACCGTCCACGTTGAGCCGGGACGCTCCGTTGTGGCTCAGTGCGGATCTCTTATCACCCAAGTTGTTTTCGTCAAGAAAGGGGAGAGCAGGAATTTCCTGATGGTGGACGCCGGGATGAATGATCTTATCCGTCCGGCCCTCTATGGTGCCTATCACTCGATCGAGAACCTTTCCGCACACTATGAGGACGGGGATTCCCGGGATATTCACGTCTATGATGTGGTTGGGCCGGTCTGCGAGTCCGCCGACACTTTCGGCAAGGAACGTTCGTTGCCCGAGAGCCGCAGGGGAGACCTTATAGCCATCCGCAGCGCCGGTGCCTACGGTCAGGTGATGGCCTCGCACTACAACATGCGTCCGTTCGCCCCGGCTGTATATTCAGACCGATTGCTTGAAGCCCCCCGCCGGAAGGATTATTTCCTTGGTTGATGAATATGCCATTATCCGCGAATCAATAACCATCCGGTTCCTGAGCTTGCGGTTCCTGAGCTTGCCGAAGGGTCAAAGTGCCGGAGGATTTTATTCCCTGTATGGTTTGAGGTCGCTTCGACAGGCTCAGAGACCGGACATATTCCTACCTTCTGAAACCGCGGAGCTTTTGTGCGAGGTTTCCAGTCAGCGCGGTCTTCATCATCTTGCGGGTAGTCTCGAACTGCTTGAGCAGTTTGTTGACCTCGGCCACATTCGTGCCGCTTCCGTCCGCGATCCTCTTTCGGCGGCTTCCGTTGATGATCTCAGGATTGTCCCTCTCCTCCGGAGTCATGGACATGATGATCGCCTCTATTCCCTTGAATGCCTTGTCGTTGTCGATGTCGATGTCCTTGATGGCCTTGCCGAGTCCAGGAATCATCCCGGCCAGATCCTTGATGTTGCCCATCTTCTTGACCTGCTGGATCTGGTTGTAGAAGTCCATGAGACCGAACTTGTCCTTGGCCAGTTTCTTTCTGGTCTCCCTGGCCTGCTTCTCGTCAAACTGCTCCTGAGCCTTTTCGACGAGAGACACAACGTCACCCATTCCGAGGATTCTGTCGGCGATACGTCCCGGGTGGAACACATCCATTGCCTCCATCTTCTCTCCCGAGGAGATGAACTTGATCGGCTTTCCGGTGACGTACTTGATGGAAAGCGCGGCGCCGCCTCTGGTGTCACCGTCCATCTTCGTGAGTACAACACCGTCAAAATCAAGCCTCTCGTTGAAGACCTTGGCCGTCTCCACGGCATCCTGACCGGTCATCGCATCGACCACGAACAGGGACTCTGTCGGATTCACGGCCTTGTGCAGGGCCGAGATCTCGTCCATAAGCTCCTGATCCACAGCCAGGCGGCCGGCGGTGTCTATGATGACCACTGAATATCCTTCCGCCTTGGCCTTGGCTATGGCGTTCTTGGCTATCTTGATCGGATCCTTGACGCCTTCCTCGGTGTAAACGGGAACCTGAATACCCTCGCCGAGCACCTTTAACTGCTCGATGGCCGCCGGGCGGAACGTGTCGCATGCCGCAAGAAGCACCTTCATGCCCCTCTTGCTCTTGATGTTGTTCGCCAGCTTGGCCGAGAACGTGGTCTTACCGGAACCGTTCAGACCGGCCACCAGAACTATCCCGGGATTGCCCTTGATGTTGATGTCCTGCGATGCGCTCCCCATGAAGTCGGCCAGCTCGTCGTGGACGATCTTGACCATCATCTGCTGTGGCTTCACCGCCGTGAGGACATTCTGTCCCATGGCCTTGACCTTCACCCTGTCGCAGAAGTCCTTGGCCACGCGGAAGCTGACATCCGCGTCCAGCAGCGCCCTCCGGATGTCCTTCAGCGTCTCAGCGACATTGATCTCAGTGATCTTACCCTCACCCTTCAGAATCTTGAAGGATCTCTCAAGTCTCTCCTGTAAGTTATCGAACATATTCAGTAGCCTATTAATAGTAATCTACAAAGATAAGCAATTCCATTGGAAGAATAAAATCACGAGCCCTAAGCGAATCTAATCTGCTTTCATGTTTCGTGATTCGTAAGACGTTAATAGTCAGTATATTCGATAATCTTGCCCGCCCGAATTGACTGTCGGTATTGTCTAATTAGTTTGAAATTAATTGATTACGTTGCGCGTTTTGACGATCGTGAGTTTTTGTTAAACGGGCACATTAACAAAATTAGCCTTCTGTGGTAACTATAGTTCAAGTTTTTCTTGCACTTACGGGAAATTGTTAATACATTTATATGCAAAACTCATTTTTATTCACTTATATACAAATTTCTGTTAAATGAAAAAGAATCGCACTTACAGAACGAACGCCTTTCTCGCGATGATGCTTGCAGGGTCTTTCCTGGCAGGAACGACCTCGTTAGCGTCTGAGTCCAAGGCCGGTTCGTTGTCAGAGGCGGCCGCCTCCCAGCAACAGAACCGCACTGTAACCGGAAAGGTCGTTGACGCGTCCGGTCAAGGTACGGTCGGCATCGGTGTAATGGTGAAAGGTACCTCAAACGGTACTCTGACCAATCCTGATGGAACCTTTACTCTCTCGAATGTGGCTCCCGGAGCCACTATCGTGTTCTCCAGCATCGGCTACAAGACGGTCGAGGTTGTCTATGAAGGCCAGCCTGTCAATGTGACCATCGCCGAGGACAACGAGCTCCTCGACGAGTCCGTTGTCACCGCCCTCGGTATCAAGAGGGAAAGGAAGTCCCTCGGTTACGCCGTGGAGGACATCAACGCTTCCGAATTGATGAAGAACAAGACCGCCAACGCGATCAGCTCGCTCTCCGGTAAGATCGCCGGTGTGAACATCACACAGTCCTCTGGCGCCGCAGGATCCGGTGCTCAGATCATCCTTCGTGGTGGTACCTCCGGTTCAGAGAACCGCGACAACCAGCCGCTCTTCGTTGTGGACGGTGTCATCTATGACAACTCCTCACAGGTTGTCGGAAACTCCGCCTTCGACGGTTCCGGATCAGGTTCGACAACAACCTCCAACCGTGTGATGGACATCAACCCTGAGGACATCGAAAGCATGTCAATCCTTAAGGGACCGGCCGCTTCCGCTCTTTACGGATCACGCGCCGCGAACGGTGTCGTGCTCATCACCACAAAGAAAGGTAAGGACGGTGTCGTTGAGGTCAATCTCAACACCAAGTACATCACATCTTGGGCAAAGTCTCTTCCTGAGGCGCAGACTGAGTACAGCCGTGGCTATATGGAGGATCTCTATGACAAAAGCGGGACCTACCTCGGGACTAAATTCAACGATTTCTCCTACAACTCTTGGGGAGAGAGAGTGGCGGCAGGCACACAGACCTATGATAATATAGGTAACTTCTTCACTCCTGCCGGAACGTGGGACACCAACCTGAGTGTTTCCGGAGGCCACAAGGACGGAAACTTCTTCCTTTCCGCTTCAAAATACGCTCAGGACGGTATCGTGCCGACCACCGGTTACGACAAGACCACATTCCGTTTCAACGGTGAGCAGAAGTTCAAGATCTTCACGTTCAGCGTCAACACCGCATATTCAAAGGCCACGACAGACAGGACCCTTACTTCGGGCGGTCTTTACGGATCATCTGGTACCGGTACCCTCGGAGCTGTCTATGGCTGGAGCACCACTGATGATATGGAGCACTGGGCCAACGAGGACGGAACCCGTTACAGAATGTTCGGAGACCGTCTCGATCCTTGGGAAGAGAGGGACAATCCTTATTGGATCCTCAACAAGAACAGCTACCGTGACAAGACCGAGCGTTTCACAGGATCCATCAATGTCCGCGCCGACATCACCAAGTGGCTCTTCATCAACTACCGTCTCGGTGTGGACACCTACAACACGATCAACTCTACCCGCATCGCTCCGGAAGGCGCTATCCAGCAGGTTTGGCAGAAAGGTATGATGAGTGACAACACCCTGAAATATTCATACCTCTCCAACAACCTCATGATCAACGCCAACCACTCCATCGGTGATTTCCACGGAAACATCATGGCTGGTATGGCGACTGACGACACCTCCACCGACAGAAACTACAAGATGGCCTGGAACTTCGAGGTTCCGGATTTCTATTCCTACGCAAACGCGACGGACAACAACAAGAAGTTCCAGCACTCGGCGACAAAGAAGAGACTTGTCGGCGTGTTCGGTGAGGTTCGTCTTGACTGGAAGAACACCGTGTTCCTTTCCGCCACAGGACGTAACGACTGGACTTCAACCCTTCCTGTCGAGAACCGTTCTTATGTCTACCCTTCAGTAAGTGGAGCGTTCGTGTTCAGCCAGCTGCTTAAAGACACCGGCGTGATGTCTGACGACATCCTCAGCTTCGGTAAGATCAGGGCATCCTGGGCCAAGGTTGGTAAGGACACCGGCGCTTACGAGACCAACACCGCCCTTTGGCCTGTCGGCTCATACCTTCTGGGCAAGACCGGAGTCGGCGCTACCTGGACACGTGGTAATCCTTACCTCCGTCCTGAGATGAGCAAGTCTTCCGAGATTGGTCTCGAACTCCATTTCTTCCAGCACAGGTTGAAGTTGGACGTCGCTTACTACACCAATGACTCCTACAACCAGATTCTGAGCCCTCGTGGGCCTCAGTCAACAGGTTACATCTTCTGCTCGATCAACGCCGGTAACGTTTACAACAAGGGTATCGAGTTCTCTCTCTCCGGAACTCCTATCGAGAACAGGAATTTCGTTTGGGAATCAGCTCTCAACATCGCCGGCAACAGAGGTACTATGGACGGGCTTCCTAAGGGTATGGACGTTATGTATGTGACCGATGTTCAGTACGGAAGCGCCAAGGCAGCTTCATTCTCAGGCGGTGACTTTATGGCCATCAGCGGAACAACCTGGATGAGAGATGATGGTGGCAAAAACATTGTACTTGACTCGAACAATATGCCTCTCAAGAGTGTCGCTGCATCAATTCAGGTAGGAAACCGTGAATCCAAACTGACCGGAGGTTGGAACAACACCTTGACTTACAAGAATCTGTCCTTCAATATGCTGTGGGAATTCCGCATCGGCGGTGACGTGTTCAACGGAACCAAGTACGCTATGACACAGTACGGTACCAGCAAGTTCTCAGCCGAGGTAAGGAACCAGCCTCTTGTCATCAGTGGTGTGCATCAGATCTTCAACGACAAGAAAGAGGTGATCGGTTACACTGATCCGGAGACTTATGTTTTCGAGCCAGATCAGACTTACGACTTCAACAACCAAAAGACATCCGGCTACAACATCATCAAGAACTACTACACTGGATCTTACAACTACGAGACCGCAAACTGGATCACCGATGTCAACTCTTTGAGACTCCGTACCCTCTCCGTCACCTACAATCTTCCTAAGAAGCTTTTGGAAAAGAGCAAGGTCATCAAGAGGGCATCCGTTTCCGCCATCGCGAACAATCTCCTTCTCTTCACGAACTATGACGGGGATCCAGAGGTTGCCGCTTCAGGAGCGGGCCGTGGAGGTTCTTCTTCAGTCGGATTCGACTACTGCGGTGTTCCTGCCGTCTCAAGCTTCACGTTTGGTGTGAACCTTACTTTCTAATCAGCCGTGACATCATTTAAATATTCAAAAAGTATGAAACTTATCAAAACAATATTTCTCACTGGTGCTTTGACGGCGGCGCTCTCGTTAGTGTCCTGTGCCGAATGGCTGGATGTGAACACCGACCCTGAGAATCCTACTCTGGAGTCCGCCGAGTACCAGCTCGAACTTGCCCATTGCGAGTTCTACACCAACAGCGCGCAGCAGTTCGCCGCCTGGCGTTCTTCGATGGCGATGGGAGATTGGACAAGAAACATCAGTGGTGGTACCTACTGGAGTATGTCCTTCTGGGCACCGGCTGACGGTATAACAACAACACCTTACCAATGGTTCCTCGTCGGAGCCGGCGCCACCCTCAAGGATATGTACACCAAGGCTATGGCCGCGGAGAACTGGCACTATGCCGGAGTCGCGAAGGTGCTCCTTGCCTACGGTTATATGCTTATGACCGACCTTTACGGAGAGATGCCTTACACCCAAGGACTTGCCGAAAGCGCCATTCCTGAATATGACAACGGCAAGACAATATATCTTGGTTGTTTTAAGGACATCGATGAGGCAATCGACCTCCTGTCAAGAAGCATTGACACCAATAAGATGCCGTCACTTGCTGTAGGAGATTTCTGGAATAACGGTGATGTCAACAAGTGGTCGAAACTTGCCAATCTGCTCAAGGCCCGTTGGATCAACAAGCTCATCAAGAAGGGTGAAGGCAGCTATCTTGAAGGTAAATATGATCGTCAGGCTATTCTGGACTGCCTTTCCAAGGCTATGACCAGCAACGCTGACAACACCGTCATCAACCATACGGATGACAATGGCACGACTCACGATGACCTTGGTTGGAACGAGCCTGTGGATTACTCTCCTTTGTTCTCCGTCTGCGGAATGAACAGCGGTTATATGGCCACAAAGATGCTTTACGACAACCTGACGAACTTTGATGGCCTTGGAGTAGAGGATCCGCGCGCCGACCACATTCTTCCTTGGGCGAAGTCCAAGAAGAGCGATGCCGCACCTAAGGAGATCAAGTGGAATGCGAACGGTACTTGGAGAAGGACCCTTGGCGTGGATATGTCTTCAAACATATTCAGCACAGGCGGTCCGCTCAGGGCCAGCTATGGTTCAGATGACGCGGCTGACAAGAAAGGCATCCGTAATGGTGATTTCTTCTGGATCAACTCATCGTCAGCAGACAGACTTGGAGATACCGTCTATGTTGAAAGCACATCCACTTCCAAAGGCTATCACGCCAAGAGCAGTCTTATTTACAGAAGAAACAACAACAAGGAGGGATCTGAAGAGTCCGGATCGTTCTATTCACGTGTATCCGCCCCTACTTACGTCGGAACATACGCTGAGGCTTGCTTCATCAAGGCTGAGGTTCTGTTCAACACCGGCGACAAGAGCGGCGCATATACAGCTTACAAGGAAGGTATAAAGGCTTCCATCGAGCTGATGAACGAAAAACTCAAGGTTTGGGTCAATGAGGATGCCTCTTTGGCTTCCTGCCCTTCTTTCACTCCTATCGCTCAGGCGGACATCGACAACTTCCTCGCGAACGGTATCGGTTCCTCCGGTGATCTGACATTGGGCAGAATCCTTACCCAGAAGAGAATAGCGTTGCTGTTCTCTGTCGAGATCTGGAATGATATGCGTCGTTACGACTTCAACAGGAGTCTCTTCCTTGGATGGAACATCGCGGCTTATCACGATGTGAGCGCTGCCGCTTCCCAAGCAATTCCTGCAGGTCAGTATTTCCGTCGTTGGAGGCAGTGCTCGCACGAGCTCAACTACAACACCGATAATCTTCAGGCTATCGGAGCGGAAGTCCCTGGAGCCGATATGTCATTCGTAAAGGAAGGCAAGAATTGCTGGAACCTCAAACCTGATGTCTGGACAATCAACGTCTGGTGGGATTCCGACCAGCAGTAATCCAGATTACTCTATAACTCTAAAAGAGGACGGTCAGAATGACCGTCCTCTTTCATTATTGATCACCTCGTCAACATAATCAGCTGCAATATCTGCTCATTGATGAGAGACGAGCGATTCCTTTTCCGGAGACACGTTCACGTTGTCCAAGACTATCGCAAAATCTTTCGCTATGTGTCGGTATATTCAGTTTAAATGAAAGATACCCGTTTGGGTAAAATTATCCCTGTGAAAGTGACTTTATCCGCTCAAGTGGCAGCCCGGTGATCCGCACTATCTGTTCGACTGGCATATTAAGCGCCAGCAAGGACTCTGCCACATCTATCATAGCCGCATCGCGGCCCTCAGCCTTACCTTCGGTCTTGCCTTTCTCCATACCGTGTTTGAATCCCTCTTGATGACCCTCTCTGTAGCCTTGCTGCTTCGCTCCCTCAATGTAGGGGCGCATCTCCTTTTCTGTCAACATAACACTGAAGTAGTTATCAATCTCATTGTCGTCAAGGCCGCTGACGCGCATCGCTCTTTCCAATTTATTGAACACGGCATCTTTTTCAGACCTCGACTTGGCAAAGATAGCGAAATTCCTGAATATTCTGCACCATCCTGCGACTGGGCTATCATATTCATCGGTATAATGCATAATCCTTGGCAATTCAAGCAGGTAGAATGAAATTTGATTGCCAAAAGGTTCGGCGGTATCAACTTCCTGAATGCGGTAATGGTAGAGGATCTTGTCCTCTGGAGAATCTGGATGAGCATCCTCGTAGTTCATAATGCAGATCACTTTGACCGGGGTCAGTACATAGTCATCATCGCCTTTCTTGACCTGCCGGTTGATTAACCTGGATCCATAAAAGAACAGTCTGTCTCGTTGGTCAGATCTTGAAGCCTTCTGCATCTCGACAAGGATGGTTCCAGTCGGAGTTTTGCAGAGAAGATCAAATAGTATCTTCTTGTCTTTCTGAGCCTCCTTGGCCAGCTCGGTGTTTTTGAACTCAATTGACGTGATGTTTTCTTGTAGAATGTCATTAAGGAGCATAATGAGAATGTCTGGGTGGTTCTGGAAAAGGTACTTGAATGCCCAATCACACGTCAGATCAAGATACTCGGGTATTGCAAGGCTTTGGGCGTAATTGTCCTTCTCTTCTTCGCTCATTTCCTTGAATCTTTGGTCATTATCAATCAGTCTCCGGCAATGACGGTAACGTTTGCGGTATAGGTTCAGCTCGGACATATCCGCATTGTTAATGGCTGTTTGGGGGGCAGAGTGGTTCATAGTTTAACAAAGTTGATTAATGGAAATAGATGGTCTCGGAATCCCTTCCGGAACCTGCCAGCAATATCGGCATTATAAACGTAAAAAACGAAAAGAAACATATACGATTCTAAAGAAACGTAAATTTCTTTGATAAAAAACAGAAATATTTTTCTGCTTGCCCTTGATGTTGTACCGCTTCGGCGGACATTGGGTTGGAGATCTTGGCAAAAAAGCGTGACCGGGGTGATGCCCGGCCACGCTTGTTAGAATATATTAAACTCAGGATGGTGTCATTACTTGTCCCAACCAGGGTTCTGGGTGAGGGTCTTGCCGGCGGCCTGATAGAGGTCGATCTGTCCTGATGGGATAGGATAGAGATACTGGCGAGACTCGTAGAGCCTTGATTTGCCGGATGAGAAACTGATGTAACCATTGTCATCAACTGTCGCGCAATCTTCTGTGCCGACCTTTGGCTCGGCTGCTATGTAAGCACCCTTTGTCTGTTCAGGGTATTTGCTGGTGTCCAGTTTGTCAAGCTGATGCCAGCGGATAAGGCACCAGTATCTATCATCGTTGTCGTACATAAGTTCGACACGACGCTCGCGGCGGATCTCCCAGATCAGGTTGCTTACACCCATATTGTTGGCTGGGTCGGCGGCAGGTGAAGTGGTAAGATGAGGCATCCCGACACGGTCGCGAAGCTTGTTGATGGACGCGTTTAGATCAGCTTCAGTGCAGCTTCCAAGTTCGGCGCAAGCCTCTGCGTAGTTCAGATAGATGTTGGCAAGCCAGAAGATAGGAGCGTCAGTTTCATTGGATCCTCCTTGATTTCTGCGGGCGACGTCGATATCATCATTGTCGAATTTGTAAACTCCGTAGCCTGTGCTGGAACTAGTCTCCATTCCTCCGGCTGAAGGAAGATCGAAGCGGGCATAAGCATTACCCTTGTACATAAGTACCGGGTCAACAGAAGCAGAGAGACGTGGGTCACGAACGGCAAGCAGATTGGTTATGCTAAGGTGTCCGTTGTCCATAACAGGATGGTCGGTTTTGTTTAATGACGTGGTAGCGAGAGGCTTCCCATCCGTGAAGAGATAAGAATCGAATGCGGCTTTTGACATACCGTTCTGCATAGTTGATGAGCAGGTGTAGTCAATTGTGGAATGTCCGTAGACACCATAGAGGTACTTCTTATAGAGTATCATTTCCTTGTTTCCGGCGAGATCCACGGAGTTGTAGTTACCCTGATAGCTTGCGTTGAGCTCGTACATTGAGTTGTCCATAATAGCCTTGCTGGCAGCCTTGCTTTCGGTCAGGAATTTCTGCGCGCGGGTGTTGTCCGCGGCCTTCTGTCCATCAGCTGTAGAGCGATACTTGCAGAAAGTGCCTTCGTAGAGACAGATCTCTGACTTGATGGCCTGTGCGACGGCAGCATTGAAGGCAGTTCTTGAATCTTTGTTCATAGAGATGTTCTCGACCGCGAAGTTGAGGTCTTCAAGAACCTTATCCATAACGATGTCACGATCCTGACGCTCCCCGTAGAGGTAGAGGTTCTTGTCCTCATCCGTGACGTCCAGAAGCTTGTCAACATAGATGATGTCTCCGAATGCCCTGACGAGTTCATAGTGCTTGAGCGCCCTGTAGAGCCTGGCCACACCGATCCAATTATTCTTGGCCTCATCGCTCATAGAAGCGACGTTAGGAACACGGGCAATCATCAGGTTGGCTCTACGGAGGGCTTGATAATTACTGTTCCAAAGTGAGATTGACGCAGGAACATTCTTGTAGTTCCAGTCACTGAGTCCGATCACTCCCTGGTTGTCGTTGAGGGTCGGAAAGTAAAAAGCTCCGCTGTAACCAGAGAATGTGTCATAGAACCTGTTGGCGAAAGCCTCGACGTTGGTCTCGCTTGACCAGAAGTTCCCATCGGTGAACTGATCCATCGGTTGTTTGTTCAGAAGATTGTCGCATCCTGACAGAACCAGCGTTGACAGAGCTATTGTTGCTATTAATATTTTTTTCATAATTCTTTGCAGTGTTTGAAATTAGAAAGTGATCTGAATGCCACAGGAATATGTGCGGAGCATAGGATCTGTACGACCCCAGGTTCCATCAGCCAACTTTCCTTCTCCCTTGTTCATTTCTGGGTCAATTCCGTATTTCTTAGTGTGGTCAATGATATCAAATGCATTGTAGATACTTCCATAGACTCGAACCTTACTGATCTTTACCTTCTTGGTAAGCTGTGTCGGCAGGGTATAGCCGATGGTTATGTTCTTAAGACGAAGGTAAGCCATATTTACAAGGTACTTGGACTGTGGGTAGAAGTTAGTGCTACCATTCTCAAGAACGGAAACTGTTCCTTTGGCCGCACCTCCTTGGGTAAGCCTTGGATATGTGGCATTCTGGTCAATGATGCCTTTCTCGGCGTCTTCATTTGTGATGTAGGAAGTCTGGCTCTTGTAGAGAGCGTCCGCACCACGCATAAACGGCATAACGAAAGCGGATTGAGTCCACATAGATCTCTTGCCTACACCCTGGAAGTACAGATCGAGATCAAATCCTTTCCAGTCACCGCCGATTCTAAGGCTGTACTGGTAACGAGGCTCGGTGTTGCCAATCACAACCAAGTCACCGTGATCGTCAACTGTGCCCTTTCCTCCGTTGATCTCATTGTCACCATTCTGGTCCACGAACTTGATGTCACCAGGGCCGTAGATGAACTTGCCTGTCTGGAGCTTAACCTGACTGGCGACACCTTCGGCAGGAATATAGTTGCCTTTCTCGTCTTTGCCGACGAAATCAGAAGCCTCGAAATATCTATCGGTCTCGAATCCCCAGATGTCACCGTAACGTTTTCCTGAATAGTTGGAATTCAAGAGCATAGAATCGTTGTTCCACTCCTTGATGACAGTCTTATAGTCGGCAAGGTTTGCGATGGCATACACATTCGCACCATTGAAGTTGTGATGCCAGTCGATGGTGATTTCCCATCCACGCGAGCGAAGAGTCCCTGCGTTCTCGTAGGCTGCCGAGGCTCCAAGAACCTGAGGCATTGTCTGGCCTGGGGCGAGCATATTCTTTGTGTCTCTCTGGAACCAGTCGAATGTCGCGTTCAGTTCGCCGTTGAGGAAACCGAGGTCAATACCGAAGTTCGTAGTGGCAAGTGTCTCCCAGGAAAGAGTTGAGGAAACCATCTTAGGCATTCCGAACGTGTCCATCTTTGTGGATCCTGTACCAAGCCAGTTGACATTAGATCCCTGACGGGCGATAGTGGCTATGTACATATTGGATCCTACTTCCTGGTTGCCGATCTCACCATAGGATGCGCGGATCTTGGCGTTGTTCACAATGCTCTTCGCAGGAGCGAAGAAAGGCTCCTCTGAGATTCTCCAACCAGCGGATGCTGAAGGGAAGAATGCCCAGCGGTTGTTCTCAGGAAACTTGGATGATCCATCGTAGCGGCCGTTAAGTTCGAGGAGAATCCTGTCCTTGTAGTTATAGTTGATTCTTCCGAAGAAACCAGCTGAGCCTGTCTCACTGTGGTTGTGACCGAAAATATTCTTGTTCTCGCTGTCGAAAGTCAATGAGATCTCCGGAAGGTTCGTGTCGAGAATATTGTTGTAGGTGCCTCTAAGGTATTCATATTCCGATTCATCAGCATTGAAACCAGCCATAATGTTGAAATTGTGCTTCCCGGCAATGCTGAACTCATAGTTGCCATAGATGTTGGTATTATAGCCTCTTGTGTATGAACGACGGGCATCAATGTAGGTCGTTGTGCTCATTGTCGTTTCGGAAGGAGTGATCGACCAAGTGTTCATCATATGGACAGGAAGATTTACCTGCTTGTATCTCATATTGTTCTGCAGGTATGTGAAGTCAGCATTAAGGGTAAGGCCTTTGAGAATGTTGATCTTTGTAAAGCCACCGATGCGGAGGTTGTCTGTCTTGGTCCATCCTTCTCCGGCCTGAGTGCGGTACGAAATGGCATTACGGCCAGTCAATCCATTGCTGAAATATCCCCAAGGGCCAAAGAATGAACCCCATCTCCACAAGTACTGGTATGAACCTTGGCGGAGAGCGTCGGTGCAGTCTTCGTAGTCTTTGTTGACATAGTTGACTCTGGCTCCAATCTGGATCCAGTCGTTCACCTGTGTCGTGACATTGACGGTGGCATTGTACTTCTTGAGTTTGTCCGGATTGAAGTTCATCAGACCTTGCTCTTTGTCATAACCAAATGACATATAATAATTTGTCTTGCCGACATTGCCTTGTACGGAAATAGTATGGTTCTGTGAAGGGGCGGCGTTGTTGAACATAATGCCCGCGACATCCCAGTCAGCCACATAGCCGACTCCAGGAATATAGTCGTCTCCTTCAACCATCTCCCGGTAGCCAGACTTGCCACCGTGCTTGTTCTGCCAAGCCTCGGCTGCCTTAATGTAAGCGTCTCTGTCAAGGTACATCCCGAAAAGCTCGCTGTCAAGACCGTATCTGTGGTTGACTTGGTTAAGGGCTGCGATCTGTTCAAGTACGGTAGGATAGTCAGGAAGAGTTGTCGCCTGGCTCCAGCCGAAGTTATTGGTATAGTTCACTTGGATGTGCTCTGTGGTCTTCGCGGACTTTGTGGTGATGAGAACAACTCCGAATGCGGCTCTGGTTCCGTAGATGGAAGAAGATGATGCGTCCTTAAGTACGGAGATACTCTCAATGTCCTGTGTGTTGAGGTAGGAGATGTTGTCAATCGGCACTCCATCCACAACATACAAAGGAGTGGAAGTGGCACTGTTGGAAAGGGTTCCGACACCACGGATGACAACTGTAGGCTCGGCACCGATCTTACCGCTTGTGTTCAGGACGGTGAGTCCCGGCACCGCTCCTTGGAGAGCCTTGCCAAGATCCGCGGTCGATCTTGCCTCAAGTGTCTTGTTGACATCAACAGTGGCTACGGCCCCGGTCAGGTTTGCCTTCTTCTGTGTGCCGTAACCGACGACGACGACATCGCTGAGCATCAGGGCGTCTTCTTTGAGGACGACCTTCATTCCGTTCTTGGCGTTGACCTTGACGGTGGTGTAGCCGAGACAGCCGACCTCTACTGTGGTGCCTTCGGCGATGTTGAGTGAAAATGTTCCGTCAACCAGGGTGACGGTTCCCGTGGTTGTGCCAGGAACCATCACGCTGGCTCCCGGGATCGGGTTGCCGTTGACATCGACGATCGTTCCCTTGACTAGCTGCTGCTGAGCTGCTGCCTCGGGCAGTAAGCCAGACTCTGTGACGGCTGCGGTGGCACTGAACGACAGTGAACCAGCGAGCAGCATCATGAGAATGGCGTTTACTTTGTAAGTGCGATTCTTTTTCATTAAATAATGGTTTTGTATTAACTTTATTGGTTGTTAATTAATGTCCATTTTAAAAATCGCGTAGTTTGGTGCGCTGATTTATTCTGCAAATTTAACGTTTTACATCGAATAACCAAAAAAATCCACTAAAACATTCTCCGGCCATCGCGGATGCTGACCGGAATTGCGGGGTGACGTGTCGAGGGCTATCGGTTTATGGGACGGTGCCGGCTGCGGAGCAGTCCCCTGCGCCTCGAATCAAGTTCCGGGAGGTCGGCAGGAGGGACGGCGAATCCTACGAAACGGGACCAGAGGTAGTCCACGGCCTGGTCGGACGGGTGGATCATGTCGGCGGCATAGAAACGGTAGTCCCGCAGCTCGTCAAGCACGATCTCGTAGGCTGGAAAATATTCACAACGCTCCGGGAACTTCGCCAGAACCTCGTCCAAAGCAAGCAGAAGGGTGCTTTTGCTGATCTGGTTGCCATGCGCCCCGTCCTTGAAGTGGCGGATGGGAGAGACGGTGAACATGAATTCCTTCTCCGGATGCCGCGCGATCATATTCATGAGCAATGTCGCTGTCTCGCGGACTGAGAGGCGTCTGCGGGTGAACTCCTTCGCCTCGATCTTGAGGCAGTTCGAGACGGTCTCGCCTGAGCGGGTATATTCATAAATCCATGCCGTGCCGAGGGTTATGATGACTTTGGAGGCTGCTTTCCACCGGAGCGAGGCTTCCTTCAAAGATGCATTGGCGACTTGCAGGAACTCGTCCTCGGTGCGGCGGGCGAAGGATGTGTGGTGGCTGAACGAGCAGACGAGGCCGGCACCGGCGCCCATCTGGACGCACTCATCTTTGGAGAACGGGATTCCGGATGTCAGGCGGGCGACGGAGTTACAAACGGAGACTGGGTTGTAGATGGTTCCGAACGGGTTGACGCAGACATCGAAGCCCAGATCCACCATTTTCCCGCCGATGTTGTCAGCGAAGCAGCTTCCGAGGACGAATATCCTGTCTTTCAGCGAGATGCTGATAGCACCGCGGCCGGTTTCCACCGGGGTCTGTAATTTGAGTCCTTCCATACGGGTGCGAAATTACAAAATAATCAGTAATTTTGCATAAACTGCCTCGGAGGCGGGATTTTTCCTTCCGGGCTTATGAATATGAGAAAGAGCGTAATTGTAATAACACTTCTTCTGGCGTCGGCCTTCGCCGGTCGTGCCCAACAAAAGGCTACCTTTACCTACGGTGCTGATTTTCAGTACTATTTTGACAATCGGGAATATGATGGCGCTGGCAACAAGTTCGAGACATCCGGCACGGTTCACGCCGCCAGGCTGACTCCCACGGTCGGTGTCAAGGTGGCGGGCGGCCGGTTCACCCATCAGCTTACGCTCGGAATCGATGTGATGAAGAATATGGGTGAGGCCCCCGTGTCCGAAAGCGACAAGGATCTTCAGAACATAGGACTTTTCCGGGAGATGACATTCTGGTACGGCCTTGAAAGCCGGCGCAGAAGCGGAAAATTCAATCTCTTGGCGGGAATATTCCCGCGCGGGAACTCCGTTTTCGGCTCGGGTTATCAGGGCAGGGCGGAGGATCCTGTGAAGGCCGATCAGGTTCCGTCCCTGTTCATCTCCGATGTCAACCAGTTTTATGACAACAACATAGAAGGATTACTCCTGAAGTACGAGACCCGGAAAGGCTATTGCGAGGCCGGTTTGGACTGGATGGGAATGATCGGGCACGGCCGGCGTGAGCGCTTCCAGATATTCACATACGGCAATTACGCCCTTGCCGGTGATTTCCTGCGCGCCGGGTGGACGGCGACTATGTACCACTTCGCCAACACGCTTGAATATCGGGGCGTGGTGGATAATATTCTTGTCTCGCCTTTCGTGTCGCTGACCGCCGGGAGACGCGACTTCCGTTGGAACTCCAAGCTCAGCTATATTCAAGGAATACATCAGGACAGGATCAACGAGACGGGGCTTGAGCCTGCGTTCGGCGGGCTGCTGACGCTGAACCTCGCGTACAAGAAACTGGGCGTTCAGAATGATTCCTACTATGGCACGGGCCAGATGCCTTACTACTTCACCATTGACGGAGGAGGGAATATGCTCGGACAGGATTTGTACGCCGGAAGTCCGTTCTACCGCGTCTGTGACTATGGCGGGAACTGGAAGCATTCCGGGTTTTATGACCGTGCCGAGATCTACTGGCAGCCGTATATCGCTGATTTCGTGCGTCTGAGGCTTTCCGCCGTGTTCCATTTCACAGGTGATGGATTCCAGGGCAGCCAGCAGAAGCTGAGCGTCCTGTTCGATCTCGGGCGTGCCTTGAACTCCAGGAAAACGGCTAAGGCTTCGGGAGGCTCACGCAGGCAAAGGAATTTTGAAATATATTTATGAAATATATTTATAAGGTATGAAAGTAATATTCAAGTCTATCATTGTCGCCGCTTCCGCCGGATTTCTATTGGCCGGATGCGGTTCGGGACCCAAGGACGGGGAATATGTCATCCAGCTTCTTACCACGAATGACGTGCACGGAACCTATTTCGATTCCACCTATGTCGGGAACGGGGTGAAGAAGTCCCTTTTAGCCGTCAAGCCGATAGTGGACAGCGTCCGTGCTGCGGCCGGTGCGGACAAAGTTGTCTTCATCGATGCGGGGGACTGCCTTCAGGGAGACAACGCCGCGTACTATTTCAACTATGTGGACACACTCTCTCCTCATGTCTATCAACGCCTTGCCGCCTACATGGGCTACGATGCCGTCACGGTGGGCAACCATGACATCGAGACCGGTCACAAGGTCTATGACCGCATCGCTCGGGACCTTGAGTCGCACGGGATTCCGTTTCTGGCTGGAAACGCTGTCCGCACTGACAACGGGGAACCGTATTTTCCTTTGTACAAGATCTACAAGAAGGGTGGACTGAAGGTCGCCGTACTGGGTTTCACAAACGCCAACATGAAGAACTGGCTGTCGGAGAAACTCTGGAGCGGAATGACGTTCAAGAGCCTTGTTCCTCTGGCTCAGGAGGATGTGGACAAGGTGAGGGCCAAGGAGAA
>OQVT01000896.1_pt1 | contig 18084 bp, 19 predicted proteins | sample 1691561 | NCBI WGS metagenome assembly OQVT01 (sample SAMN03418260, study PRJEB22391) | human gut metagenome | biome: human-gut; feature: organic feature; material: feces | host: Homo sapiens | place: Tanzania | collected 2013-01 | reverse complement strand
GGCTATCAGAATCCATTTATTATCATGACATCTTACGATGAAAGCATGAGTGCCGCTATTATCGATGATGTCATTGGTATTATTGTACTTACTTTTGTCATCGGATTTAAAAATCCGGATTCCAATCCGGGAAGTGTAGTAATTTCTACTCTCCTCTTCTTCCTGTTTGCGATAGGTGTTGGATTTGTATTGTTCAAGGTATTCCAGTATCTGGATAACAAATATCCGCATACAAGACGTATTCCTATTTTAGGTCTGGCGCTCTGCTTTATTTTTGCTTATGTGGCAGAGGTATTTTTCGGTATTGCGGATATTACAGGTGCTTATGTTGCAGGTATTATCCTGTGCTCCATTCAGGATTCAGAATACATTGCCGAGAAGATGGATATCAATTCTTATATGATCTTCGGTCCTATCTTTTTCGCAAGTATTGGATTAAAGACCAGTTTTGACCATCTGAATGGAGAATTTGTACTCTTCTCTATCGGATTTGTCGTTGTAGCATTACTGTGTAAGATCATAGGCTGTGGTCTGATGGCGAGAATCTGCAGATTCAAGGGACCGGATGCATTAAAGATCGGTGTCGGTATGATGACCAGAGGTGAGGTTGCTCTGATCGTGGCACAGAAGGGACTGTCTGTGGGAATGATAGGTTCTGAATACTTTACAGCAGTTATTCTGTTGATCATTGTATCCAGTATTTCCACTCCTATCCTGCTTAAGATTCTATATACGAAACATGCGGAAATTGATTAAGGTATATATTTCCTTCACCTTTTCAGCATCTACTGCTTCATAAGCATTCTTCCGGCTGATATCATAAGAGAAATCCACGTCCTGCAGGGAGGCAGTCACATCCGGCTGCCAGCTTCTGCAGGATGTATGAACCTGCTCTATCCTCGTATATTCCATCAGAGCTTTTACGTTTTGTGCATTTACGCCGCTTCCTGCTAAAAATGTGATATCTTTACCATATTGGCTTTGCAGCTTTTGTAATTGATTTCTGCCAGACCACACATCTGGTGCACCACCGCTGGTGAGGATCCGGTCTGCACCAAGGGAGATCAACGCTTCCACTGCACGTTCCTGTTGCGTAACACAATCAAACGCCCGGTGAAATACAGCTTCTTTTCCGGCGCTATGGATGATATCGATCATTTCTTGTGTCCGGGTAATATGGATGGAATGATCCTCTGTCAGAAAGCCGAAAGCAATACCGTCGGCCCCGTGCTCTAAAAGTATGCGGGCATCCATGAGCATGGTCTGATATTCATCCTGCGAATAGCAGAAGCCGCCACCTCTTGGGCGGACCATTGATACAATAGGGATACTGCACTGCTCTTTTGCACAGATCAGATTGGCCAGAGAGGGAGTGAGACCACCCAGATACAATGCGCTGTTAAGTTCTACCCTGTCTGCACCATTTTGCCAGGCGGTTTTTACATCTTCGAAACTACCGCAGCATATTTCCAATAATCCTTTCAAAACAACCCCCTCGATCAATACATGTCATTATTGCTTATGACTCTTATTTGCTGCCTCATTGATCAGTGCCATAATGGTGTTGATGGCATCCATCTGATGGCTGCGGCTCATGGCTTCCACATAATTCTGACGGTTAAAGTACAGCTCGTGTAACTTGTCTACCAACAGATTCGTCGTAATATCATCCTCATTCAGTACAATAGAATATCCCTGTGCTTCGAAAGAAGCCGCATTTAACAGCTGGTCACCGCGGCTGCTGGCAGCCGGCAGGGGAATCAGAATGTTAGGCTTCTTCAATGCCAGAAGCTCACAGATAGCGTTGGCTCCGGCGCGGGAGATCACTACATCTGCCATGGCAAAAATGTCTTTTAATTCTGACTTAATGTATTCAAACTGCTTATAACCGGGAGTATTCAACAACAGGTTGTCGATCTTATCCTTACCGCAGAGGTGTACCACCTGAAAATCCTCCAGAAGCTTTGGCAGAGCCTCGCGGACAGCCTTGTTTACATTGGCAGCGCCCAGACTTCCGCCAATGACCATGATGACGGGCTTATTGGCAGTAAAACCGCACATATTCAGCCCGGCCAGCTTACTGCCTTGTGCCAGCTCTGCACGAATGGGAGAACCGGTCAGTACTGCCTTGTCGGCGGGAATATTTTTCATGGTCTCAGGGAAGTTACAGCATACTTTTTCTGCTACGGGAATACACAGCTTGTTAGCAAGTCCCGGTGTCATATCCGATTCGTGGATGATACAGGGAATATGCAGGGAAGCTGCGGCACGTACAACAGGAACACTTACAAATCCGCCCTTGGAAAACACTACATCAGGAGCAAATTCTTTTAAATAATTTCTGGCCTCCACGAAACCTTTTATCACACGAAAAGGATCGGAAAAATTCTTAGGATCCAGATATCTGCGGAATTTTCCGGTAGAAATTCCGGTATAGGGAATATTAAAATCTGCGATCAGCTTCTTCTCAATGCCCTCATAAGAGCCTACATAAGCGATCTCATAGCCGGCCGCCTGTAATGCAGGTAATAATGCAATATTAGGTGTGACATGTCCGGCAGTGCCACCACCTGTTAAAACTATTTTTTTCATGATCATCCCTGTGCCTTTCAGTAATATTACTGTGCAATCATTTCTTCCAGGGCATGCGCCAGCTGGTCAGGGCAGGAAGTAGGTTTAAAGCCGCAGCGGATTCCTTTGAGACGGCTGATAGCTTCTTCAGGAGTCATACCTTTTACCAGGGCACTGATACCCTGCAGATTGCCGTTGCATCCTCCGGTGAACTGCACGGTATCAATAACGCCGTCCTTTAATTCTATGTCAATCGCTGTGGAGCAGGTACCTTTTGTTTTGTATATCATATGTAAAACCATCCTTTTCAATTTAAATATCTAAGAAAAAATTATAGCAGATTTCAGGCATTTATACAATAATCAGAGAAATGTTTTCTATCCGTTTTCTTTTTATAAAAAATGTAAAAGAGTGACCTTTTTTGTCCATACAGGGAAAAGAATGACGATGAAAAAACGTACAAAATACGACTCTTATACGTTATACTCTAAATGTAACAGAAAGGAGTTCGGATCATGTTTACAATTTTTAAAGAAGAAAAAATGATTACTGCCGGAATCGTGGCATTTTTAAGCCTGAGCATCCTGGTGCGCCTTCTTTTGGCAAGTGTTTACCATACGATGATAAGGGAAACGGATAATATGGCAACGACTAATAACCGGCTGTTAAAGCAATGTAAGGTGAAATTCGCAAATTGTTATCAGCTGAATTGCGGTGTGGCAAACATTCCCGTATTTGTGGATAAGTTTTTGAACCGTTTGTCCTTCTGGCATTTATCTTTCGATGCCTGGTATCATTTATCCGGTCAGTTTATGCTGTTTTCCATAGTATTTGCGGGAGTCGGTGTCACGAAAGGAATTATGGATGGCAGAATGCTGGGAGAAATTCTGCCGTTTTATATTGCAAGCTTTCTAGGGTTATATCTCTATTTTTCACTGTCGGCCATGGTGGATATCAAGGGGAAACGGAGAATATTAAAGACCAATCTGATCGATTATCTGGAAAATCATTTGTCCGGACGGATCTTAGTCACGGAGCAGGATTATGAAAGACTGTACGGTCCGGGAAGCCTTGGAGAAGAGATTGCAAATGCTGGAAAAGCGAGAGGAAGACAGCGGACTTCCGGCAGAAGAACGGTGGAACTGATGCCGATCCGCAACAGGGCAGCACAGCCGGAGGAGGGAGCAGAGAATTCTGAAAAAGAGGTATTTATTGCAGAAAATGAAATGTCTGAAATGTCAGAAAGACCGGAAAAGAAGATATTGGCAGAGCGTCCGGAGGATCCTGCCAGGGTGACGGAGGAAGAATTACAGGCTCTGCTTAAGGAACTTCTCACAGTATAAAAAGAAAAACAAGTAAAAAGACAGAAAACATATGCAGGATTTGAGATATATCTTGAAAATAAAATGTAACTTTGTTAAAATAAAAACGGATTTTTTAAGTAAGTAACGCAAGAATGCGTGATATATCTGCGTGATATAAGGAGGAGCATTATGAGCAGACAAGTTACATTTGATTATTCCAAGGCCGGCTCTTTTATTTCTGAAGAAGAGATCGGTTACATGAAGAAGCTTACCCTGGATGCGAAGGAGACCCTGGTATCCAAGAGCGGTGCAGGAAATGATTTTCTGGGATGGATCGACCTTCCCGTAGATTATGACAAGGAAGAGTTCGCCCGCATTAAGGCAGCAGCGAAGAAGATCCAGAGCGATTCCGACGTACTGTTAGTCATCGGTATCGGTGGTTCTTATCTGGGAGCCAGAGCGGCTATCGAGTTCTTAAGCCACAGCTTCTACAATGTACTGGATAAGAGTGTACGTAAGACTCCGGAGATCTACTTCTGTGGTAACTCCATCAGCTCCACCTATCTGAAGCACCTGATGGATGTCGTAGGCGACAGAGATTTCTCCATCAACATGATCTCCAAGTCCGGTACCACCACAGAGCCCGCTATTGCTTTCCGTGTATTCAAGGAGAAGCTGGAAGCGAAATACGGCAAGAAGGGTGCGGCAGAGAGAATCTATGCTACTACCGATAAGGCTAAGGGAAGCTTAAAGCATCTGTCCGATGAGGAAGGTTACGAGACCTTCGTAGTACCCGATGATGTAGGAGGACGTTTCTCCGTACTGACCGCTGTAGGTCTGTTACCGATCGCTGTCAGCGGTGCTGATATCGACAAGCTGATGGAAGGTGCAGCCAGCGGAAGAAAGCGTGCCCTGGAGAATGATTTCGAAGAGAACGATGCTTTACAGTATGCGGCTCTGCGTAACATCTTACTGCGCAAGGGCAAGAGTGTTGAGATCCTGGCGAACTACGAGCCCGCTGTTCATTATGTAAGTGAGTGGTGGAAGCAGCTGTTCGGTGAGAGCGAAGGTAAGGACAACAAGGGTCTGTTCCCCGCAAGTGTGGATCTGACCACCGATCTGCATTCCATGGGTCAGTTCATTCAGGACGGTTCCCGTATCATGTTCGAGACCGTTATCAACATTGACACTCCGAGAGAAGAGCTTACCATCGGCGAAGAGCCTGTAGATCTGGATGGTCTGAACTATCTGGCAGGCAAGACCGTTGATTTTGTCAATAAGAGCGCTATGAACGGAACTATTCTGGCTCATACCGACGGCCAGGTACCTAACTTCATGGTAACCGTTCCCGAAGTAAATGAGTTCTACCTTGGTGAACTGTTCTACTTCTTCGAGTTCGCATGTGGTGTCAGCGGTTATCTGCTGGGCGTAAATCCTTTCAACCAGCCCGGTGTAGAGAGCTACAAGAAGAACATGTTCGCTCTGCTGGGCAAGCCCGGTTATGAGGCACAGAGAGAAGAACTGCTGAAGAGACTGTAATTATTACGAACTATTCTTAAAACCTCTGAGAGAGCGGTTTTGCGAATGGGTTCCATAGTTTCGACAGATTGGAAAGGTACGAAAGATGAAAATCGTTTTACTGGAGAGAAACAGTGCCGGCACGGATGTGCCGGTGGACTGCTTTAACGAGCTGGGAGAAGTGACCAGCTACCCCAATACCGTCACCGCAGCGGAAGTGGCAGAGCGTGTGGGAGATGCGGATGTCATCGTCTGCAACAAGGCACCCATGCGGGAAGAATCCTTGAAAAACTGTCCCAATGTGAAGCTGATCTGTGAGCTTGCTACCGGATATGACAACTGTGATCTGGAATACTGCAAGTCCAGAGGCATCAAGGTTGCAAATGTGGTGGACTATTCCACAGCCATGGTGGCACAGCATACTTTTACCCTGGCGCTGGCATTGAGCCAGAAGCTGCCCTACTATGATAAATATGTAAAATCCGGCGCTTACAGTGCACAGGATCGTTTTTCTAATTTTGACCGACCTTTTTATGAACTGGAAGGCAAGACCTGGGGCATCGTAGGAATGGGAAATATCGGTAAGAGAGCGGCAAACATTGCCAAAGCTTTCGGATGTAAAGTCATTTTCTATTCCATTACCGGCAAGAGCACCTGTACAGAATATCAGCAGGTGGATAAGGAGACTCTGTTAAAGGAGAGTGATTTCCTGTCCCTGCATTGTCCTCTGAGTGATCTGTCCCGCAATTTCATTGATAAGGAAGCACTCCGTAAGATGAAGAAGACGGCTATCCTCATCAATGTGGCGAGAGGTCCGGTAGTGAACAATTCCGATCTCTATGAAGCTCTGGTGGCAGGAGAGATCCAGGCGGCAGGCCTGGATGTACTGGAAAAGGAGCCCCTGGAATTATCCAATCCTTTAAGCCGGTTAAAAGACAGCAATAAGCTGATCATCACACCGCACCTGGCATGGGCCAGCGTAGAAGCAAGAACCCGCTGTGTGCAGGGTGTCTATGAGAACATCAAGGCATTTATGCGTGGTGAGAACCGGAACGTAGTGAATTTGTAAGAATTACAAAAGTTTCGCGTCAACGGAACAATCGTGCATCAGGTGAGATGTAGAATTTCATAAATAATACATAACATATACACAAATGTCTTCGGAATGCTTGCATTTCAGAGGATATTTGTGTATATTTGTTATTTGTAGTTTAACTATTCGGAAAAATTCCGGAAGAGCGGTTTTGCGAATGTGGTTCTGAATAGTTTTGTCAATCTTAGCATAGAGAAATGAGGAACAATATGGTAGAAAAAATAAAGGCATTGTGGGTCAAGTATGAAGAGATCATCGCATACCTGATCGTAGGCGGACTGACCACTGTCGTATCCTGGGCAGCAAAATTCCTGGCAAACTTCCTGTTATTTGATAACACGATGTTTCCCACACCTTTCCAGAACGTTGTATTAAGTATTATCAACTGGACGGCGGGTGTCATTTTCGCATATTTCACCAATCGTAAATTTGTATTCAAGAGCAATGCTCCGATGTTGTCTGAGGCACCGAAATTCGTACTTTCCAGAGTATCCACACTGATCCTAGATATGGTAGTGATGCAGGTGCTGACCGCAATCGGCGTAAATCTGCTGGTAGCAACCCTGATTTCCGCAGTTCTGGTCATCATCGGCAACTATGTATTCAGTAAGCTGTTCGTATTCAACAAGAAAAAAGACGGCGAAGCGGAAGAAGCAAAATAAGTATATTGCTTGCGAGAGTATTATAAAAACAGTCCGGAACTGGCAGAAGTATAGAATAGAAAATCTGCCGGTCTCCGGACTGCTTTTTATGTGCAATTTATATTTGGAGTTATGCCAGATAAGCCTTCAGCAATTCCAGTGTCGCAGCAACGGCATCCTTCTGCTGTCCTTATGGGAGCGTTCGTAGCCGTGGGACGCATAGACACCGGGGCCGATAAGGCCGTGTCTGGCGTCGATACCGGCGTTTAATGCGGCATCGGCATCGGAGCCGTAGTAGGGATAGACATCTGCAGCGTAGTCGATATGATTGTCCTTCGCTGCCTGAATCAGGGCTTTGACTACATCATAATGATAAGGCCCATGTCCGTCCTTCACGCAGATGGACACCTGGCGATCCGTGCATTCCAGTCCTTCTCCAACGCAGCCCATATCTACGGACAGCAGTTCCTCCACATCCTCCGGAACGGAAGCACAGGCACCATGGCCGACCTCCTCGAAGACGGTGATATGCTGGTAGACTTTGCGGGACAGCTTCAGATCTTCGTCCTTTACATATTTGGCAAATCCCAGCAAAATAGCGGTGCTGAGCTTGTCATCCAGGAAACGGCTCTTGATGTAGCCGGACTCGGTGATGCGGGTACGGGGATCCATGCAGACGAAGGAACCGTTTTCGATCCCAAGAGCTTTTACATCCTCTTTGGAAGATACCTTTTCATCCAGCAGGACTTCCACGGAGTCAAAGGTACGCTCGGATTTCTGGTAATCGCCGTTGACGTGGATGGAAGCATCCGTAAGCTGTACGGTGCCTTCGTATACCTTGCCATCCAGTGTGTAGATACGGCAGTTCTCGGTCTCAATATTGTTTGCATTCAAGCCGCCTACCTTGGTCAGGCGGAGACGGCCGTTACTCTTGATCTCTGCCACCATGCCGCCCAGGGTGTCTACATGGGCCATGGTCAGAACCGCGTTGGCTTTACCGCCGATCTCTACGAGGACACCGCCTTTTTTGGTCTTCACAGGCTTGTAGCCGAGGCGTTTGTATTCCTCACAGAGGTAATCCGTTACTTTTTCGGTGAAGCCGGAAGGACTGTCGATGGCCAGCAGGGCTTCTGCCTGTTTTAAGATATATTCGATGTATTTCTTTTCTTTTTTCATGTTAATACGCATGCCTTTCTATATACCTGCAAAGTCTGTGCAGCAGGTATTGTATTCAATCCGCAGGACAGCCACCCGGATCAGATCCGAGGCATCATAGCCTCTACCAGCTTGGCAGAGTGCAGCGCAGCAGCCTTTTCAAAGGTAGGATAATCCATCTCGGCGCTGTCATCAGCCTTGTCGGAAATGGCACGGATGATGACGAAAGGAATGTTGTTCAGGTAAGCACCGTGCGCAATGGAAGCACCTTCCATCTCGGCACAGTCACCATGGAATTCTTTGATCAGGCGTTCCTTTACGTCCTTACTGGAGATAAACTGGTCACCGCTGACCACACGTCCGGTATGAACGTGAATGTCCGGATTGACTTCCTGACAGGTAGAAGTGGCAACTTCGATCAGATGCTCATCTGCAAGGAATTCCCGGCAGCCCAGCTGAGGAACTTCCCCGGGCTTGTAACCGAAAATAGTGGCGTCTACATCATGGTGCAGGGCATCCTTGGAGATCAGGATGTCTCCAATGTCCAAAGAAGCATTCAGGGAGCCTGCCACGCCGGTATTGATGATAGCAGTGACCTGGAAGAGGTCAGCCAGTATCTGTACACAGAGAGCGGCGTTTACTTTGCCGACACCGCTGCGGACGATGACTACAGGGGTGCCGTTCAGGGTACCCTCGTGGAATTCCATATTTGCTTTGGTAGTGATATTTGTGGTGGTCATGTGAGCTTTGAGAGTCTCTACTTCCAGCTCCATGGCACCGATAATTCCGATTTTTTTCATGAGTTTTTCCTGTTCTTTCTTACAATAATTTAATTCTATTCTGGATATACCAGACGGCTGTCATCAATGTTGTACAGCACGTTGTCGAGGTAACGTTTTGCCAGATAGTTGGCCATGCCCAGATTCATATCCAGATAGTTACCGCAGTCTTTGGGAGAAGCACCGGGTACCTCGCCCTTGTAGTCACGGATGAATTCGAACATTTCGACCATCAGAGGAACGATATCCTTAGAGGAAAGGTCACCGGCCAGCAGCAGGTAGAAGCCGGTACGGCATCCCATGGGGCCGAAGTAGACGGTCTTGTCCTTGTATTCCGGATGATTGCGCAGGAAAGTGGCACCCAGATGCTCGATGGTGTGTACTTCTGCGGTATTCATTACAGGCTCTTCGTTGGGGCTGGTCATACGCAGGTCGAAGGTGGTGATGACTTCTGCACCGATGTGATCCTTGCGGGATACATAGACACCGGGCTGAAGCTTGATATGGTCAATGGTAAAGCTTGCTATTTTTTCCATGATATTCTCCATTCTACGCACATATGGCGTTTTTACAATTGCGCTTTTTCTCTGCATAGTATACACTAATTTGATAGAAAAAGGAATAGCCGGAGGGATAAGAGTATGAAGCATTCAGCGGAATATTATATTGAACATCTGCAAATGGAGCCCCATGTGGAGGGTGGTTATTTTAAAGAATGTCTGTTGGAAAAGGAAGAGAGGAACCTGTGGAGCAGCATCTATTTCATGCTGGCGAAAGGGGAGGTGTCCCACTTTCATCGTCTGCAATCGGACGAGGTGTGGTATTATCATGACGGCAATGCGTTGACAATCTATATGATCGATGAAGCCGGAAAACTCACGGCGGCAAAGCTGGGGCTGGATCTGGAAAAGGGTGAAGTGCCACAGGTGCTGGTGCCCAAGGGGATGATCTTCGGTTCTGCTATGGAAGAGGATGGTTTCAGCCTGGTAGGATGCATGGTATCGCCCTGTTTTAAATATGAGGAATTTGAACTGTTTGAGAGAAAAGAATTGCTGGAAAAATTCCCTGAGCATGAAGAGGTGATCCGCCGTCTTACCAGAGAGTAAGCACTTACATTCACAAATTAACGCAATAAAGCGTTGCAATGTATCATTGTGTGTGATATACTGACCTCGCATGCAACGGCTGCATGTAATATAACTGTTCAAAATATGTTTTTGGACAGTGTACATATGAGAGGGAGAAAAGAAAATGAGAAAATTTGCCGGAATTATTGTAGCTGCAGTACTGACTTTCAGTCTGGCCGGATGTGGTCCTGTAGACAGTGCAGTTCAGAACCTGGTGGGAGCTGTGTCCAACAGCGCAGGCAGAGACAGCGGTGTGGTAACTGCAGATGATGACGGATATGCAGAAGGTCGTATCGGAGATGTGATGAGAACATATTTCTTCGATTATACAGTGAATAATGCATATACCTGCGAAGAATTTGAAGGCTATACACCTGCGGAAGGGAATAAGCTTCTGGTAACAGAACTTACAGTGAAGAATACAGATCGTTCTACCGTGACCATGTATGATACCGATTTCCAGATCCAGTGGGGCGATGATGACGACGATGAAGCTTTTGATGTACCGATTACCTATTATAGCGATGCAGTAAGCGCTGACCAGCTGCCGGAAGAGTATGATCTGTCTGTCAATGAAGAGAGAACCGGTCTGCTGGTATTTGAAGTACCCGAGGATACCAGGGATTATTCCATCTCTTATCTGGAGCAGTTCTCCAATGATACCGAAGGAGATGTGTTCTTCGTATTCTTCACTGCAAAGGATAAGTAAGATCAACTGAATTATATTATTAAGAAAAAGGATCGTAGTACTGTGGATTAAAGTGCTACGATCTTTTTTGCTGTTTATTTTTAATTTATAATTATATAATTTTTCCTTAATTGACATACTTATATATGCGTGTTATAGTACAACTAGAACAAGGGAGAGGAAGAAAGATCAAGAGATCGAAAGAAGATCGAGATCAGAAATCCGGGACCGGTTCGGAAGTCCGATGGTGGTTACCGGAGGATGGAAAAGGTAAGAGGTATCGAAAGACACCGACATATGTTTAATAGAAAAGGAGAGATGACTTATGTTATTACCTAGCATTTTTGGAGAGAACTTATTTGATGACTTTTTTGATGATGTACCTTTCTTTGACAACAGAGCAGAGAATCAGATAGAGAAGAAACTGTATGGCAGACATGCACACAATGTAATGAAGACCGATATCAAGGAGACCGATGATGGCTATGAACTGATCGTTGATCTGCCCGGCTTCAAGAAAGATGAGATCAAAGTATCTCTGGAGGATGGTTATCTGACCATCGAGGCTGCCAAGGGTCTGGACGAGGATGAGCAGGAGAAGAAATCCGGCAAGTATATCCGCAAGGAGCGTTATGCGGGTGCCTGCCAGCGTAGCTTCTATGTGGGTGAGAACCTGACCCAGGAGGATATCAAGGGTGAGTTCAAACATGGTATCCTGACCCTGAATGTGCCTAAGAAGGAAGCAAAGCCTGCGGTAGAGACTAATAAATACATCGCAATCGAAGGATAATCCTTTAAATACAAAAACCGTTGCCCCGTGAGGGACAGCGGTTTTTGCGTATATTCAGGACTGCTGGCGTTTCCGCAGGACAGCCCGTTCCTTTTTTATAATATACTGTTCCAGTCCCGGCACCGGATTGTTCAGGCGGCAGCCGTAGAGGAACAGTCCGTTTTCCAGCTCCTGTGTCCGTGCCACAAGGCCATAGAGATGAAAGTTAAAATTCTCAGCGGTCTCGTCCATGTGGTCATTCAGAACCGCATGGACCGTCTGGTTGACCTCTAATTTCAAGTCTTCCCTGCTGACCACGGAAAATCCGTTGTAGCTGATATCCTTAATAATGGCATTGTGGGCGGCACGGTTCAGACCGCATTGTATGGCAGTCTCAATGCCGACGTAGCATCGGTAGCTTTGTCGTCGGTTATAGGTCTTGCTTCCGGCGATGGAGGAGACAGTATAGCACAGTGTTCCATCGGAAAGCTTTACTACATTGGTAGTAACGTTTTTGAACAGCTGCGGTTTATCCTCCGGAAGTGTGACAATGAGATCTACGACCAGTCCTTTTCCACGGAAAGAGATAATTTTATCATCAGTAAACACACCCTGCGCCAGCAAAGTGTGCTTGCGAGGATATACCTCCAGAATTTTGGATTCAAATTGAAGCTGCTCGGTATTAAGATTGATCAAAAAGCTAAGGGATAACCCTGCTGTCAAGTCATCGATCTGCATAAGTCTGGTGGTCTCCCATCTTTACAAAATCATTTAATTCACCATTTTTGCATTGGGATAGATGCGTTCCATCCGTGCATCCGGATAATGTGTATCTAAAAATTGTTCCAGGCCGTTAAGCTCTGTGGTCTCTACAGAATAGGAAGCACCGTTGCGCTCCGTATATCTGGCCAGCGCCAGTGCGGAGATCAACATGTTCACAATCATAAATACAATCAAAATATTGCAGACAATTGTGCCGGTTCTTTTCGGAATCTTTTCAATCCAGCCGGAAAGCTTCGGATAGATCAGTTTCAGCCATACCACAGCGGCAATTCCCCAGAAGAAGCAGTACAACAGGTTGATACGACCGCCTAAGTTAAAGGCGAATCCACTGTAATCCCAGAAGATCGTGCCGAAGACCATTTCCGTGAAGACACTGCAGATATATTCATAGGCACCGCCCAACAAAGTTCCGGCTATGAAGATGGATCCATCACTCTTATTACGGTAACGATAAAGGAGCAGTGTCAGGAAGGCACAGCCCAAACCCCAGACAATACTGAATGGTCCATAGATCACACTGCTACGGCTCATCCAGACACCGGCGGTGACACGGCAGAAGATCGTCTCTGTAATGTCGCCTAAAAAAGCACCGATGAAAAAGAGGGAAAACAATTTATAAAAGCAACAGCCCTCAGCAAAAACAGTGGACTTTTTATGTTCGGCTCTGGCCTTTACCAGAGCATCCAGGCTGATGGCAGGATAAGATTTCTGCAGACGCTTCTGAATATGCTGTGTCAGAGCATTTTCGAGAATACGGGAAGTCTGGCCCAGACCCTCTGTGATCTGATCCAGTCGGGCGGACTGCTTTTCCAGAGAGGCTTCCACCCGGTGCTTTGCCTGTACTTGTAGGCTTAAAGTAGATAAAGCGGAACCAACGGTATCCAACAGGAGCAGCCCACCCAGCACTAACAGAAGTACAACGGAAAGCAGGTGCGGAATGCGGTCAAAAAGTCCACATAATAACGGATCTGCAAACATTACCGTCACAACACTTAAAACGCCCCACAGCAGGGAAAAAGGCAGGCAGATGTAGCCACCTACGTTGTAGCGGAAACGGGAGTAATCCCACAGCTTTTTCTTATAGACCTTTTCGAAGAACATGCCGGTGGAATATTCCAGCAGGGAAGACAGTACAAAGCCACCCAGGAACAGGAAAAACGGGTCTTCTGTCAGTTCCGGCAGGAAGATCTCGAACAACATGGCACCGAAGCCGTAGATCGGGCACAGGGGACCTGCTACGAAACCACGGTTGACGAATTTCCGATGCTGCACCGCAGCAGCACATACCTCAATACACCATCCGATAAAGGAATAGAAGAAAAACAGCCAGAACAGGGATAACCAGGTTATTGTCATAGGGGCACCTCTTTCGCCGAACTTTGTCGAACACTATCTTGTTTCATCATATCACAACAAAAGAGGTTGTACCATCATTATATCTTTTTCTTATTGTCCTGTTGCTTGGGTACAAATTCAATTTTTAAGGTCATATTCATGCTGTCAGCAATCCGTTTCAACAGCTGGATGGTAGGGTTTCGTAATCCGTTTTCCAATTTACTGATATCACCCTGATTGATTCCGGTGAGTTCGGCAAGCTGTTTCTGTGTAAGATTCTGAGATTTCCGGGCCTCAATCATAGAACGGATTGCATCCATCTCCGGTTGAATGGCATTATATTCCTGTACAAATTCCGGATCATTCATTTGTTCACTGAGAAATACAGATAAATCACTCATTTATTAATCGTCCTTTCTATATAGTCGGCTTTTCTTGATTTAGCTAATTCTATTTCTTTTCTGGGAGTCTTGTTTGTCTTTTTTATAAATCCATTGGTCAGTATGATTTTGTTATCACAATAGAAAAAATACAGTATACGTGAAATATTATTTCCGGATTGACATCTTAATTCAAAAATGCCATCACACAGGACAGATATTATTTGATGTTATGTAAAAAACTACTTCAAATGATTTCATATTACCTCCTTAGTATATGGAATATATACCATATTGTCAAATGCAAAAAATACGTTAAAAAAAATGGGAAAAATGACCGAATGGTCACAAGAAATTCTTTATAGAAACATTAGCACATGCCATAAGGAAAGTCAATAAATTAGTCGTTTAGGGATAATATTGGAAAAATGTACAAACTGATGATAAAAATCGTTGGAAAAGTGTACAAAAACTGTCTAAAAGATTGTGGAAAAGCGGAAAGTGTGGCATACTAATATTGAAATAGCTTGAAAAAAGTGAAGGGTAAAGAGGTGAAGAATGATGCTGGAGAGACGTATAGAGCAGGAAATTCGGAATTTTCTGAAAAGTGATCGCAAAGAGGCATTGATGATAACCGGAGCAAGACAGGTAGGAAAAACTTATATTATCCGGAAATGTGCCAGAGAGATTTATAAGAATATTGTAGAGATTAATTTCGTGGAGAATCAGCAGGCAGTAAAGTTGTTTGAAAATATTACAGGCAGTAAGGATATTCTGCTGCGGCTTTCGGCATTGACTGATGTACCGATGATTCCCGGACAGACGCTTATCTTTTTCGATGAAGTGCAGGAATGCCCGGAAATCGTAACGGCAATAAAGTTTCTGGTAGAAGACGGACAATATCGTTATATATTGAGCGGATCGCTGCTTGGTGTGGAATTAAAGGATATCCGTTCTGTACCGGTGGGTTATTTATCTATTCTGGAAATGTATCCATTAGATTTTCAGGAATTTTGCAAGGCGAACAAAGTGTCACAGACAGTCATGGATAAGCTGAAGGAGTGTTTTGAAAAAAAGCAGCTAGTGGATGAACTGATCCATGAGAAAATGATGGAACTGTTCCGGTTGTATCTGATCGTGGGCGGAATGCCGGCAGTGGTAGACGCTTATATACGAACCAATAATTTAAAAGAAGTGCTGCGGATCCAACAGGGTATTGTACAGCTGTATTACAAGGACATTGCAAAATATGATAAGGATAATAAGCTGTATCTGGATGAAATATTTAGTTTGATCCCCAGTGAGCTGAATAATAAAAATAAGCGGTTCATTATGAAGGATCTCAATGAAAATTTTCGGTTCTCCAGATATGAAAACAGCTTCATCTGGCTGAAAGAAGCTGGGGTTGCACTTCCCGTATATTGTGTGCAGGAGCCGGAAATACCATTACTTCTGTCGAAATCAACGAACCTGTTTAAATTGTTCCTGTCTGATGTCGGATTGTTGGCATCCATGTATGTGGATGGTTTACAGCTTAAGATATTAAACAAAGAAAAAGATATTAACTTTGGTGCCATCTATGAAAATGTAGCGGCGCAGGAGTTGAAAGCACATGGATTTGAATTGTATTATTTTAACAGTAAAAAGCAGGGAGAGTTAGATTTTGTCATAGAATATCAGGGAAATGTGCTGCCATTGGAAATAAAGTCAGGGAAAGCATATACAAGACATAATGCTTTGGACAATGTACTGAAAGATGAAAGATATGCCATTCCACAGGCATTGGTATTATGCAATGAGAATATTAGTGTTGCGGAAAAAATCACATATCTGCCGATTTATATGATCGGATTTCTGGAAAAAGAGAAAATAGAAGAATACATTTACTCTATTGATCTGAGTGCACTTCAATAGAACAGTAAAACAACAAAAGCCTGAGGCTTCTTTAGAAGCACTCAGGCTTTATCATTCTGAAAACTAGATCTGGAACTGATGCATCAGCTGTACCATAGTCTGTACCTGTGCGGACTGTTCTTCGCTGACAGCGGCGGTCTCCTGAGAAGATGCGGAGTTGTTGTCCACGATTCCGGCCACATGAGCGATGTTTTCATCGATCTGCTGGACGCTGGACACTTCAGCCTGAAGGGCCTGTGCCATATCAACCATACGCTTGGTAGAAGCCTCGGCTTCTTCCATTACCTGATCCATGCTGGCTTCGGTTTCTTCTGCAATGGCGATTCCCTTGTTGACAGCATCGATGGTGCTCTCGATCAGCTTTGTGGTCTCCCCGGCAGCCTCGGTGGACTGTTCCGCCAGATTCTTGACCTGCTCGGCTACGACAGCAAATCCGCGGCCTGCTTCTCCGGCACGGGCAGCCTCGATGGAGGCATTCAGTGACAGGAGGTTGGTCTGGGAAGCGATATCCTCAATGACCTGAATGATAGAACGAATCTCCTCGGAACATTTACTGATCTCACCGATTGCGACTTTCAGTTCCTGCATCTTGGCATTGCCATCAGCAACTGTCTGTGCGGACTGCTTGGAGATATCTGCGGTCTCCTGTGCAACTCTGGCTTTTTCTTCAATACTCTTTGCCATAGCGTCGATCATCTGGGATGCTTCGGAAATCTTGGAGGCCTGTGCGGTACAGCCTTCTGCCAGATCGGTAGCTGCCTGTGCCAGCTGCTCGGAACCACCATCGATCTCCTGTGCGCTGACCTGAATGGTGGACAGTGTCTTCTTCATATCGGCAATGATCTTCACCATGGAATCCTTGATATGTACAAAGTCACCGACATATTCTTCCGTAGGCTCTACACGGTAATTGCCCTGACCCATCTGACCTAAGATCTCGGAAATCTCGGTGATCATCTTGGTAAAGTTGTCGTTCATGAAATGAACGGCCTGCACCATGATGCCGACTTCACTGTCATCCTCCGGCAGATCCAGACGGCTGTCAAAATGTCCCTGCGCAAGTACTTTCATCTGCTCGGATACTTTTACAATGGGAATCAGCAGCTCCTGTTTTGCAAAGGTCAGTGTGGTGACAATCTTGCGGGCAATGGTCAGGAAGCAGAGAATGAAAATCACCATGGTAGTGATCATTATCAGATTCAGAGTATTTTGCTTCTGAGCCATACGTGCCTGGATATCATTGATACAATTATCTGTGGTTGCAGTGATCTCCTGTACGGTAGATTCATATTCCTCACCAAATACATAAGAAATAGCTGCTTGTGTATCTCCGGAACCGGCCTTATCCATGGCTTCTTCTTCCAGAGGAACCAGACCGTTGGACATTTCAGCAATATGGTTTAACTGTGCCCATTCATTGTCGGTCAGATCGTCTTTCTGAAGACCTTCCCAGGCAATGTCACGATTTTTGTCCTCGTTTAATTCCTTCATATAATTGTCATAGTAGGTCTGGTCTCCGGTGACTGCGTAAGACTGTACGGCAGCGGTCAGCGTCTTGGAACCCAGACGATACTGGTTCAGATACATGGTAGCTTCCAGCTGCTGGGAATTGATCCGGCTCAGATACATGTTGGATCCGACGAACAGGATCAGCATAACGATGCTGATGATCAGTATCCGATAGGTTGATCTTGTGTTTTGCTGCAGCATGGCAGACTGACTGGTTACTTTGCTTTGCTTTTTCATTTGAAATATAACCTCTTTTCTGTAATACATGGTGAACTGATGTGTTACGAAAATTCTTTTCCTACAGCATACTACAATTATCGGAATTATACAAATCTTGCACCTTAAAAAATACAGCAAAAACGCGTAAAATTATTTATACGAACCATCAGTGACGACTTGCACCCTATACAAGAAGATGGTACTATAAAAAGTAAGAGGCATGATTCGGAAAAGAGAAGATAACGGTATAAATAAAGATAAATAAAGATAAATAAAGATAAATAAAGATAAATAAAGAT
>OQVT01000894.1_pt1 | contig 18088 bp, 28 predicted proteins | sample 1691561 | NCBI WGS metagenome assembly OQVT01 (sample SAMN03418260, study PRJEB22391) | human gut metagenome | biome: human-gut; feature: organic feature; material: feces | host: Homo sapiens | place: Tanzania | collected 2013-01 | reverse complement strand
GGCTTCGCACAGGCGCTTGCGGAGTGCTTAGCGGCCCGCCATTGTCCTGTCCAGCTCGCATATGTCGTTCATGCCGGCACCTGCGTGCATGAGGTCGTCTATGACCTGCTCGGTCGCCTTTGAGCACTCCGGCTTTCCGTTGTCGTTGTAGGTGTTCTCGAACAGTCCGTAGCGCATGATCCCGTTTCTCAGGCTCTCCTTGACCGTGTCCGCCGTGTAGGCGCGGGTCTCCAGCGCTATGCCGTAGACCACCTTGGTGCACATGTCCAGCCAGCAGTAGCACTCGGGCCTGAGTATGACGCCCTTCTCGTAGTCCGCTATCCAGTAGTCGAATATGTGCTGGTCTCCTATGACGATCTGCATGGGCCTTAAGGCCTTGCAGTCCCTCTTTATATAGAAGTAGTTGTCCATGGCGCGCCTTCCGCCCACGGAGAAGTCCAGAAGCTGCCTGTCCATCCCTCCAAGGATCGCGAACGCCGTGCTTCTGGAGCCTATGCGCCAGCCTTCCTCACGGGCCTTGTCCACGAGGTGCTCCCAAGCGCTCTGCTTGGTGCAGAACCCAGTCTCCCTGAGGGTCTTGAGCATGTAGCCCTTCATCCATGAGACGGCCTCTTCGTCGAAGCTGCGGTTGGAGCCTTTCCTTGGAGCCGTGGCTATTACGCCGGTCCTTGCGAACTCCTTCTCGTAGCGCCTTACGGTGGCCTCCGATATCCCGAAGAAGAACGCCACGGAGCCGTACCATTCCCCTTTGGAGACCCCAATGGGGATGTTGCGAAGCCTGTCCAGCACGCGCAGCTTCTGCCTCTCCTTGTCCGTGGCCCTGCCTCCCAACGCCTGGAAGCTTGCAAGCGCATCCGCTCCCGTGGACTCCACGGGGGTGAGGGCCTTGGTCTGGACCGATGCCTTTGCAGGGAGTGCGTCCTTTGGTACGGAGTCCGAGTCGTAGAGCCTGGAGCGTCCGTCCTTCATGGTCCAGCGTATGCGACCTTCGCTTGCGAGCCTTTGGACGTAGCGCACGCTCCATCCCATCCTCTTGGCCAGTTCCTTCGCCGTCATCCACATAGCGGGCCCTCCAGCCTTCTTCTAAAGTCCTCGTAGAAGCGCTGCGCCTGGGATTCGAAGCCCTCCCAGGATGCGAAGCCAAGCTGATGGGCCATCTCCTCCTGGAGCCTTCTGGATTTCCTTCTTCCAAGAAGCAGCTCCTTTATGAGGTTGTTGGAGCATCCCAGCCTGTCCGCAAGGTCCGTGAACGTGGAGCCTTCGCTCTTGAGGATGAGGTACGCATACGAGTGCAGCGCAGTGTCTCTAGAGCTCTTCATCGTCGTCCTCCATCAGTCCCTTGAGCACGATGCGCGCCGTGTGGACCGTGAGCGATATGAGCACGCCCACTATTGCTCCGCAGAGGAGCAGTACCCCTATGTATGCCGCATATTTCAATTCCATTGGATTTCTCCTTGTGTTGCCATCGCTTCGGCGAGGGTGTAGACTGATTCCATGAAAAGGAAGATTCCCAAGAACATATTGAACAGAATGGTCACGTTCATGTTCCCTTCGTTCGAACCCGCATGGAACGATGGGACTCCGAGCCTTGAAGAGCTGCATTCGTGGGATGGCGGAGGGGTGAGTCTCGAACATTCACCGGAAGAGCATGTCGTGTACTTCACCATCAGAAGGGCCTTGGAGAAGTATCCAGTCAGCTCGGACATCGAGTTCAACGAACTCAAGCCTGCAGAAAGGGAGGCCTTCGAAATGTGGTACAGGAAGGCTTTGAAGAAGTTTTGCGTGCTGTGTCTTTGCCATGAATATCCTTCGGAAGGAATCAGGTATTCGTATGCCACGTCAGCCCTCCTTGACCCCGATACGTTCTTCATGACGTTTGGAAGACCCTGGAAGGATCCCTTCTCCCACACTTCCATACCCGGTTTCTATCAGGAACATGACGACCGTCCATAGGTCGTCCAACTTCCTTTCCTCTTTGACAAGCTCGTCGTAGGTCTTCCCCTCGCTTCGCATCTTCGATTCGACGAAGGCGATGGTATAGACCTTGTGCAGCAGCTTCTCCATGGTCTTCGCCTGCCTGTTCGTCAGACGGATCCTTCTTGGTCCTTTCATATGTTTCTCCTTTGCCTTTGGTTTCTCAGTAGGTGAGGGTTCCTGCCGCGTCCTTGAGGATGAGCTCGGCTACGAAGCGGGCCACCTCCGGGCGGGCTTCGTCCGATATGTCCTCCAGCGCCGCCTTGGTGAGCTGGAATATGGACACCTGCTTGCGTATGTCAACGTCCCTGCGGGCGTCCTTCTGGTAGGCCATGCACAGCTTCCTGTAGGCCACGATGTCCGCGTTGTATGAGCCTATCCGCTCGCTCAGGGTCTCGAGGTACGGCTGGTCGAAGAGCCAGAACTGGCCGCCTTCGTCCATGTACTCGTCGAACGATGTGGCCTGCGCTATGACATCCAGCTTGTAGTCTCTAAGCTCCTTCTGATAGCGGGCCTCGAAGGCCTTGATCCAGCCCTCCGGACGCCAGGATGGGTCTCCTATGTGCGAGACGAGCTCACTCTTCAGCTCTTGGTAGCGGGCTTCTATACGCCCCTTCATCTCCTCTGGAGTTAGGAGACGGTCCTCATCCGGGACGTAGAGGGCCAGCCAGCTGTTGGCTGTGCGCTTAGATAGCCCGATGTCATTGCAGTAGCCTTCCCAAGTTTTAACCGTCGGGCAGAATTGCCCAACGGCTGAACGTCCTTGTGGTTCAAGTGCTCTTCGAGCGGAATAAAGTTCCTTAACAAGGTCTAAGCTGACCTTCCTGAATGCCTTGACCAGAACCTTTGACGTTTCGACCGATTTCTCATAGCTCCAAGGCTCCAGCACTTGAAGTTCTTTGGCCATATCGTTTCTCCTTGCACTCCAAAATGGAGTGGTGTAGTATTGGACTAGGTTTATTTTTAACCCTGATTCAGAGTAACACTAAAAAAGTGTGAAGTCAACTCTGTTTGAGTGTATTTTGGTGTTTTTACGAGGAAAAGTTGTGATTAATGAACGTTTAAAGGAAGTTAGACAACAAAAAGGTGTATCTCAGAGTTCTTTTGCTGCTCTATTTGGATTAAAACAGCAGACGTATCAAAAATATGAGTCTGGTATTGCATCTATTCCAGATGAACTTAAACAGCAATTGTCACAGCGTTTCAACGTGAACCTCCACTGGCTCATAACGGGACATGGAGAGATGTATGTGGGCGGGAACGCAGAGGAATCGGCCTGCAGTGGGAATTCCAACGATGGTGCCGTCTCCAGGCAACCCATGGCCCTGAAGGACAGCGTGGAGGTTCCCATGCTGGATCTGAAGCTGTCCGCGGGCATGGGTGACGAGTGGGGCCTTGGGTCTCCAACCGGCGAGAGCATATACGTGCCAAAGCGTGTAGCAAGGCGCTACCCGTCCAACTCCGTGTTCGTGGGTGCATTGGTGGACGGGGACAGCATGGAGCCCACGCTGCACGACGGCGAGCCCGTGGTGTTCGTCAAGGGCTTCGTGAAGGGGGATGGGATATACGTTCTTGCCGTAAACGGCGAGCTTTTCGTCAAGCGTCTTGAGTTCAACCGCATCCTCAATAGGCTTCGCATCATAAGCGACAACCCAAAGTACCCTCCCACGGAGCTTGGCATGGACGCCCTTGATGGCGTTCGCATCCTGGGCAAGGTGGTCATTTGGGTCCATGGGGAGGTGTGAAGGATTTGTATGACAGCCAGGAGCAACGAAGTTTTTTTTGAAAGGAAGAAGCCATGGTCTGGAATCAAGGATGATTTGCTCAGATGTTATCTAAAGCCCTATATTACAAAGATCTTGATCCATGGAGGTCCAGTGCGCTACATAGATTGCTTTGCAGGTGCTGGGAAGTTCGAAGATGGTTCAGATGGATCTCCTCTGATAGCCTTGAAGGAGATTCGTGAGGCTGTGGAGAAGTCCCATGCGAAGAACAAGGATGTGAAATTATACTTCATTGAAAAGAGTCATTCTGAGACGTTGAAAAACGTTTTGGGGAGAGATCCGCTTGTAGGCGATGTCATTGGAGGTCGTTTCGAAGAGGATTTGATTCCTTTGGCAAGCAGGTTCAAATATGCAAACATGTTTTTATACATCGATCCATTTGGAGTGAAGCTCTTGGACTCCAGGCTCCTAGATGAACTCAAGGATATCAAGTTCGATACGATGGAACTCCTTGTGAACTTCAATTCCTTTGGGTTCTTCAGATGGGCATGCGCTCATGAGAATGTAGGAATAGATAGTGTTGCGAAGGAAGGGTATGAACTTCATCCAGAGGATTCCGGAGAGAGGTCCTGCTTCGACGATAATCCCAATGATGAACCATTGAACAATGTCCTCGGATGTAGCGAATGGAAGGATGTGGTAGCCAAGTACAGGATTGACAGGGAGTTGGATCTCGATGCAGGAAAACGTGCTGTGGAGGAGATTGCATACCTGTATTGGAAATGCCTCAAAGGTAGGTTCGAATATGTACTTGAAATTCCTATTTGCGTAAAAAGTGGTGGAAAAACGGAATACCACATGTTCTTTGCTACAAACCATGAGGATGGAGCTATCCTAATGGGTGATTCAATGGGAAAACGGTATGTAGACATGGAGAATATAATCAAAGGTTGGCAATTGACTCTTTTCGATGATTGCTATGATCCGACAGAGGACGTTTTGGAATTATTGAGAATGCTGACAGAAAAGGAGTCTGCAAGGATTCCATTGAAGCGGTTCATGGCTTTGTTCTATGAGAACAACAGCGATTTTTGTACTGAGAAATGTTTGAAGGGCGTACTCCGGGATTTGGAGGACAAAGGTTCGATTTCAGTCATTAGAGAGCCAAAAATCACCAAAACCGGTAAAGAATCGACTTTTTGGGATGTCGGAAAAGATCGGAAGCTTTGGATTTCCATTAAATAGAAAAGCATACGATATATAAGGTGGTGCCATATGGACAGTGAGAAAATGAAATTCGGAACCAAGGAGTGGGCTCCGTTCAATTTCAACTTCATGAACGGATGTTCTAACGATTGTGTATACTGCTACGCCAAAGATATGGCTATACGATTCAAGAGGAAGACTTCTGAGACTTGGAAGATTGAGGAGAAGGTCGATCTGTCAGGTAGGTCATATTCAAAGAAGTCAGGTGACATCATGGTACCTTCGTCGCATGACATAACCTCTGGGAACATAGATGTCGCAATGGGAGTCCTGACCAAGCTCATCCAGAACGGCAACAACCTCCTTCTTGTGACGAAGCCTGACTTCGAGTGCACGAAGAGAATCGTTGACAAGTTCCTCCCAAAGAGGAGCCATCTGAAGTTTAGGTTCACGATAGGCTCTGCGGATTCGTCGATTCTCAGGCTTTGGGAACCGGGTGCCCCCGATTTCGACGAAAGGCTCAGATCCTTGAAGTACGCCTTCGAGAAGGGATATTCCACCAGCATTTCATGCGAACCATTGCTTGACGAGCATTTCGATGCGCTCTACGAAAAGGTCTCGCCCTATGTCAATGGGTCAATCTGGATAGGCAAGATGAACTCTGCAGTCAAAAGGGTCAGGGACAACACTTCAGGGATGTTCCCAATGGAGAAGGTGGAGGAACTTGTTGCCTCTCAGTCTGATGAAAAGGTCATGGTGCTCTTTGAAAAATACAGGAACGACCCAAAGATAGAGTGGAAGGAAAGCATAAAGAAGGTTGCAATGTCAAAAGGATATACGTTCGGCTGAAGAGCCACAACCGAGTTGACAACCAGTTGACAACCAAGCGGTTGGATGCTTATTATTGTGATGTAAGGAAAAGGCCACCCGAAGCGGTGGGCTTGCCCCTACCAGTTTGTTTCATAAGAAAATCGCCGGTAGTTTAGAGCCTAGTGGCGATTTTTTTTGCCCTTGTGGATTTGCATGAGCGTCAAGACGATCTGGACGACACCTACCGCAAGACCTACGACCCCGACAACAACCGAAATCATCGTCAAAGTTTCCAAGTTCCTACCTCCTCCTATATCAAGATTCGGCAGGGGCAAAGCCAACCGCCCCGTTTGGGTGGCCGTCTCCATTCTACAGGATACCGGTGCGATTTTCCATACCTCGACCCGCCCTCCGACTGTCTGGAGGGGAGACGTGGCATCCTATGGCCATAGGAGGATAGGCTATGGTCGATTGGAAAAGCCATGTGGTTCCACAGCTTCTTGCATTGGTTCCGTTCCTCATTGGGGTTACGGAGGTCGTCAAGGGATGGCTGTTCTCGGACAAGGCCCTGGAGCTCAAGGCCAAGGGGCAGGAGGGGACGGCGAGGCGCATCGCGTACAGGATCCTTCCTGGCAAGGGAAGGCTTCCGGTGTTCGTATGGGCGCTTTCGTTCGTCCTGGCATCGGTCTACGGCTTCGTGGTGTCTCAGTACGAAGGCTGGAGGATGGTGGTGAACGCCGTGCTTCAGGTGGGCTTCGTGCAGGGGTCCATAGTGGGCTTTGCGTCCATGGGCGTGTTCGACGCCGTGCTCAAGGGGAGGTCCTGATGTGTCGGAGGCTGCGAAGGCTCTTCTTTTCGCTGTGGCTTCTTTCGTGTTCGGCCTTCTTGGCCTTCGCATCGGAAGGGGCCTTGCCGGATCCAAGGGACATGACGGACATCCAGATACTTCAGGAGTTGTCTCAGACCTTTCGGATGCAGCAGGAAGGCTCGGCCAGGCGGCTGGAGAAACTGGAGGCTGCGCAGACGCAGCTGCAGAGCTCCATGGAGGGCTTGCAGTCGCTGCAGGAGAGGCTGACGACGCTGGAGGACGAATCCGGAAGGCTTCGGAGCTCATTGGAGACGTCATCGAAGACGCTTCAGGAGACGAAGCTGTCCTTGGAAGGGTCGATGCGCTCATTGCAGAGCTTGCAGTCAGAATGGGAGGCGCAGGCCAAGGCCATGAGGACGAGGACGTACCTGGCTCTGGGGATGGGCGCACTGGGGGCTCTGGCGGCGGTGCTGGCACTGACGGTGCGTTGAACGGCGTTTGAACGGACGTTCAACACATGGCTGCACGGCAGCCGTATATCCGTCACAAAACCATGCTGGACGGTCTGCGAATGCGGTGTCCTGCATACATATAGCATATGAAGTACCTGTAGGTTTCCCTTTTTCGGGGCCGCTTCGTGGAGTGATCCGTGGGGCGGCCCCTTTCGATTGGAGGGGTCCTTCAGGGGATAGAATCGAACCAGAGGAGGGTTCCATGACGGGAACGGTCATTTCCACGGCGAGGGGACTTGGAGAGATACCCACATTGATAGTGCTGTTCGTGCTCGTGCTTGCGTTCCTTGCGTGGGCCATCAGGCAGATGGTGGGCATAGACAAGGCTTTCAAGGAGAACAAGGCGGATCAGAGCAGGGTGGACAAGGAGCAGGACGAGAAGATCCAGAAGCTCCAGCAGAACTGTCTGAAGAGGGAGGAGTTCTATATGGAGCTGGGCGGTTGGCGCACGGAGCTCAAGGACATGGAGCAGCGGCTCACGAAGAACTCGGAGATGCAGATGAAGAACATCGAGATGTTCCTGAAGAACCTGAAGGAGAGATGAGATGAAGAGGATACCACCTGAGAAGACGAAGGAGCTGAGGGGCCTTGTGCTCTTCTTCCTTTCCAACATATATCCATGCAGCATATCCAAGGTGTCGGTCTACAAGAGCTTCTACCAGTACTGGCAGACGGACCACATAGACAGGGCGCTTGCGTACCTGGAGGACAAGGGCTATGCGGCCAGGACTGAGCTCAAGGATCCGTTTGGCGAGCCGTTCGAGGTCATAGAGGAGTGGGAGGTCACCTCCAAGGGCATAGACCTCTGCGAAGGGACCATCCACGACGACGGGGTCCTGTCGGAGATAGGGGGATGACATGGGACGCAGGGCCAAGAGCGACGAACTGGGCATAAACCAGAGGATCGTGGACATGCACGACGTGGAGAACATGACCCACAGGGAGATAAGCGATGCGCTGTGCACGGAGGGGATGGACATATCCCGCGAGGCCGTGCGGCGCAGCTACCGCAACTCCGCACGCAAGGCGGAGAAGTACCGCATAGCGTCCGAAAGCTGCCACCAGATACTGGAGAACGTGAAGGACGGCAGCAGCATGGACATGGTCGAGGCCATAAACGGGATCCTCACCGGCATGTTCTACGAGAAGATCCTGGAGATGGAGGACATAGACTTCAAGAGGCCTGAGGACTTCATAAGGGCCGTCAGGTCGGTCGGAGAGACGCAGGTCAAGGTAAGCCAGTACAGGCTCAACTTCAACAGGGGCGTCGAGCAGGCCAAGAAAGCCATATACGACGCCATGGCGGCGCAGCTGTCGGGAAGGCCTGAGCTTCTGGAGGAGCTTGGGAAGGTGATAGCGGACGTGGAGGTCAGGGAATGAAGAACAGTCCTAGGACCTCCGGTGCATTGGGGGAGCTCAAGGCGAGGCTTCCGCAGCTCGAGGACGCAGCCGCTGCGGTCTCCAGAGCCGATGTCAGGGAGAGGGTGCTGCGTGCGGAGAACGACTTCACGTTTTTCTGCGAGTACTACCTCTCCTCATATTTCTCCTGCAGGCCCGCGGAGTACCAGAGGATACTCTACGACGTGATCCAGACCCGCGAGCTCACGGCGGCTCAGTGCGAGCGCCTCAAGGCCATGGTTCCCGGAAGGTTCCGGGACACGTTCAGGCCAACCGGGAGCATAGAGGGCATCGTGGACGTGGAGCCCAGAGGCCATGGAAAGTCCACGAGGATGACGTTCGCATTCCCGCTCTGGTGCCTTCTGTACAGGAAGAAGAGCTTCATCGTGGTCATAGGTGCCAGCAAGGAGGATGCGGAGCTTCAGATGAGCAACATCAAGCTTGCGCTGGAGGAGAACGAGAGGATCCTTGAGGACTTCCCTCCGCAGCATAGATCTGGAAGCGGAAGGACATGGAGCAAGTCGTTCCTCTCCCTTGAGAACGGCACTGCGGTCACGGCAAGGGGCAAGGGCGGAAGCCTCAGAGGCATAAGGAACAAGGAGCACAGACCTGATCTGGTCATCGTTGACGATACGTTCAAGGACAAGGAGGCGGACTCCTCCGTCATAAGGGAGAAGGTGTACAGATGGTTCGGAAGGACCGTACAGCCCCTTGGCTTCGACGCCCTCATCGTGGTTGTGAACACGATCACCAACGAGGACGACCTTCCTTCAAGGCTCCTGGCCGACATACGTGATGGAAAGAAGGAGAACTGGGTGGGACTCAGGTTCTCCGCCGAGTGTCCGGCGAGGGAGGGCGAGGAGCACGACAGGCCTCTCTGGCCCGAGCGCTACAGCTGGGAGGCGCTGAAGAAGAAGCAGCGGGACATAGGCTCGATAGCCTATGCCATAGAGTACCTGTCGCAGCCCCTGGGAGATGAGGACAGGCTTGTGAAATCGGACTGGATCCGGAAGGTGAAGGCCGAGGAGATACCCGGCTCGCTCAGGTTCTATGCAGGCATAGACCCGGCCACCGGAGTCCACGACCAGAGCGCGATGACCAGCATAGGAAAGGACAGGGACGGAACGTTGTATGTGGTGCGAAGCGAAGGGAGAACGGAAAGCCCTAGCTCGTTCACGGCCCGCATAATCAGGGAGTACAGGATGTTCCGCCATAGGCGCATCCTCATGGAGACGGTCCAGTTCCAGGCCGTGTACAAGGAGCAGGTGGCCAGGGACGCAGCCAAGGAGGGCCTGATGGTCCCGTTGAAGGGCTACAGTCCCGGCAAGGCCTCGAAGGCCGTGCGGCTCATGGCCGTATCCCCATGGATAGAGAACGGGATAATAAGGTTCGGACCGGGGACGGAGAGCCTTGTGGACCAGCTGCTTGCGTTCCCTGCTGGAGGGTTCGACGACCAGGTGGACAGCTTCTGCATGGCGGTGCTTGCGACCAAGAAGAGGGGAGGGGCGGGCCCCTTCCCGTTGGACGGGGACGCTGCACCCAAGGATTGGAGGAGGATGGCGAACATATGATACCCATATACCAGCTGCCCGAGGCCGACAGGCTCACGGCGAAGCAGATACTGGCCGCGATGGCGTGGAAGACCGGAATCAACTCGGACGTGTCCGTTGCGGACGACTACTACCAAGGGCGCAACCGCACCTTAGCCATGGGCGGTGGCGGCCACAGGATACCCGTGCCCTACGGACGCAAGCTCATAAAGAGCGTGCTGGGCTTCATGTTCAAGGAGGGGCTGATCACATACTCGTGGCCGGACGACTGGGACGGCTTCCAGCTCGTGATGGAGAAGGTGATGAACTCCAACGGAGAGCCGATGGAGAACCGCAGGCTGGCCAAGGACCAGGCCATGTACGGCTCGGCCTTCGAGGCTCTGTTCGTCGACAACGACGAGGCCATGCCCCAGTTCTACAGGATCCCCGCCTACCAGGTGGTCCCCATATACTCCTACGGCATCAGGCCTGAGATGTGGGCTGCGGTCAACTTCTGGCACATAGGGCGCGAGTGCAGGGTGGAGGTCTACTACCGCGACAGGATAGAGCGCTTTTCGAAGGGCGGCGATGGACTTGTCCTCACGGAGGTCGTGCAGCACAGGTTCGGAGAGGTCCCAATCATAGAGTTCCGCAACAACGAGGAGGGCATGGGTGACATAGAGAGCATCATGGCCCTCATAGACGCGCACGACGAGATCCTGTCCAACGGCTTGGACGAGGACGGCAAGTTCTCGGACGCCATCCTCAAGCTCAGGAACATGGAGCTGTCCGACGAGGTGGTGGACAACCTCATAAGGATGAGGGTTCTGTCCGTGGACGACGACGGGGACGCGGAGTACCTCGTGAAGCCTGACAGGTACCAGGGGCGCGAGATACTCCGCAAGGTGGTGGAGGGGCTCATCTTCTCCATGTCCGGCATACCCAATCTGGACGACAGGGACGCGATGGCCCAGCAGTCGGGCGAGGCCCTCAAGTACCTGTACGCCACGTTCGAGATAATGGTGGCGGGGGACAAGCAGAGCGGCTTCAACGACGGGCTTGTCAGAAGGCTGAGGCTTCTGAACAACTTCCTCACCTGGCTTGGACGCAGCCATGCGGACATGGACGGGGTCTCCATCAAATGGCAGCGCAATCTGCCGTCCGAGGGGACCGTGATAGTGGACAACGTGGTGAAGACCACCGGCATCATAAGCCGCAAGAGCCAGCTTGAGCAGCTGCAGAAGGCGGGTCTTGTGGACAGCGTGCCGGAAGAGCTTGCAAGGCTGGACGATGAGAAGTCCTCCATCGAGGCGGAGCTGACGCAGACCTCTGCGGTGGAGGAGGGCTATGGCGGATAGTCTGTACGACGTCCTCTACCGGAAGGCTCAGGTCGAGCTTGCAAGGATGCTGGAAGGCGAGGAGCGCGGCATAATAAGGCTCTACGGCACGGCCCTGTACGACATACGGAGGGTTCTGAAGGAGCTCTACGACAGGTATGCCGTGGACGGAAGGCTCTCCAATGCCGATATGAGCCGGTACAACAGGCTGCTTGCGGTGCAGGACCAGGTGGAGGGGATTCTGCAGAAACGGATGAAGCAGGTGGACTCGTTCACGAAAAGGCTGACCGCACAGCAGTACCAGGAGGCGTTCTACAGGCACGCCTACGCAATAGACCAGGCGGGAGGCATGTCCCTCTCGTGGGGCCTCGTGCCGCAGGAGGCTGTGGAGGCTGCAATGGAGTCTCCTTTCTCCAAGCTTGCATCCTCCAAGGCCCTCAGGCTCAGCCGAGAGGGCACTGTGGACAAGGTGCGGCAGGAGCTTGGGCTGTCCCTGATAAGGGGCGACAGCTACGAGGTCCTTGCCAACAGGATCTCTACGGTCCTTGGAGTGTCCGTATCCGGAAGGACTTCGTCGTACAACGGAAGGGGCGCTGCGTACAGGTCGCTCATGGTGGCTAGGACGGAGGGTCAGAGGATACAGGTGGAGGGGCACGAGGCCGCCACCGCCAAGGCCCGCGAGATGGGCTGCGACATAGAGACGATATGGGACGCCACTCTGGACGGAAGGACGAGGCCTGCGCACGCAGCGCTGGACGGAAGGGCCAAGGACGACCCGGACAAGGGTTGGTTCGTGCCTGAGATAGGATGGGTGAGCGCACCGCTGCACTCGGGTGTGGCTGCGTTCGACATAAACTGCCGCTGCCGCACGCGCGACCAGGTGAAGGGGTTCCCTCCAAAGGAGCGCTACGTGAGGGGTGACGGTGTGAAGCCGTACCAGACGTATGCACAGTGGAAGGAGCAGGTCATCAGGGACTACTACAGGATAGACATGACCGCAGCGGACGGACAGGTCGTTGGGAACATGACGAAGCATCTGTCCGAGAGGATGATGCAACGCAACATCACCAGAGACCAGATAGTTGAAGCCTTGAGGAATCCTCTGTATATTGACAGAAAGAAGGAGTCGTACAAGGAGCCGTCGAAGAACTACGTGGGTAGGACCGTCACGGTGACCGTGAACCCTACGAACGGCAATATCGTAACGGCGCATCCTACGAACAGAAAGGACTTGAGAAATGGAAAAAACTGACTACAAGATACCTGTGTTCACCAATGAGCAGAAGGACTTCCTCCACTCGCTGTGCCCGGACCTCGACTTCGAGCATATGGAACGTTTCTCTGATGACGATTGGTACCGCGCCATAGACAAGGTGGAGGACGAGCTTATGGTGAACGGTCTGGAAGTCATAGAGATCGACGGACAGGAGGACTACAAGGCCAACGAGATAGGGGTCATGTGCTACTCCATCCTGGACAACGAAGACCTCTAGCTCCACATACAGCATCAAAAAAACGCAACGATTCACAGAAAGCCCCTCAGAGGGCTTTCTTCGTCTAGGACTACGACATTCCCGTCTTTTGGGGAAGACCCCGTTGTTCAACGTTTTTCAACACCTCTCAGGGCAAATGGGTCCACAGGCGCACCATGAAGATGCGTTGCATGTCCGTTCAACGTTCGTTCAACGGAGGAAGCCCCTTCTGAATCCGTCCAACGTCCGGGTGCTAGGCTTCAGGAAGAATACTTCGATACAGGAGGATGCGATGAAGAGATCCACATGGTTCTTCATGGACCTCGACGACGGGGGAGCCGGTGGTGGAGCCACCGAGGAAAAGGACCCCAGGGACGCCGAGATAGAGGGCCTCAGGAAACAGCTCGACGAGCAGAGGCAGAAGACGGAGGATGCGGAGAAGCGCCTGAAGGACAGCGAGGACGCCAAGCTCTCGGAAGACGAGCGCAGGGCGGCGGCGGACAGGGACGAAAAGGCCAGGACCGTCTCCAAAATCAAGGAACTACAGGCCAAGGCGCTTGGAATAGACTCCAAGTACGCCGGGCTCATCCAGGGCGAGACCGCAGAGGAGATAGAGGGCTCGGCCACGCTGCTCTCCCAAATGCTCAGGGAGAATGCGGAGCGTGTCGAGAACGACGTCAAGAAGCAGGTCTCCAGGACGGGCGCCCCCGGCGCAAGCGTGGAGATGGAGGAGGCCATGGACTCGTCTGAGTTCTACATGGACCTTCTCAGAAAACAGAAGCAGAAGGGCTGATGCCCGGGAGGTGAAAGGATGCTATTGAGGGAACTGGCCGCAGCGAAGGCCAACAAGCAGCCCAAGCAGGTGGACGACCTGACGGCGAACGCCCCTATATTCGACACGATGGACTTCCATCCATCCACGCACGGGCTCCAGCACGTGTACTCGGAAGTGGACAAGGTGACCGGCGGCGGCCTTGTGGGCGCAGACGAAGCGCTGCCCAAGGCCGACTTCACGACGAGGCTCAAGTGGAACGAGCTCGGGATACTGGGCTTCAACATAGAGGCTGGCATAGACACGGTCAAGGAGACGGCGGGGGACTTCCCAAGCTACCTTGCAATGAAGACCCCAGGCATAATCCGCCAGACCTCCATGGATGCGGAGAGGAGCCTCATCTACGACGTGCTGCGCGCCTTCGCCAAGAAGAACGGCAAGCTCACGTCGGCCTATGCGAACGCAAGCGGAAGCGACCACTACACGCTTCTCGCCGTAAGGTGGGAGGAGGATGCGCTGTGCGGCCTCTACGACCCGAACGGGTTCGGACAGGGCGCCATGCTTGAGACCATCTACCTCGCCGGCGGCGACCCGTACAAGAGCTCCGAAGGCAAGACCGTATACGGTGCGGACTTCAAGAGCTACATAGGGTTCCTCACGGCAAGCCGCAGGAACGTGGCGGGCATCGTCAACATCAACGCATCGCATGCGCCTACGGCTGCGATGATAGACGACATGCTGGACGAGTGCTACGCCGGCACCAACGGCACGACCTACATCTACGGACACCCAAAGGCACTGAGGATGCTCAGCGACATAAAGGGGACGGCCATAAGGATGACGGTCGCGGACAGGAGCTACAACCGCGAGATAGCGGACTGGGGCGGCGTGAAGCTCGTGCAGTCCTTCAACTTCGACAAGGGCACGGAAAAGGCCGTGTCGCTCTGACGGGAGGTGGAAATGGATTTCTCCAAACACATACCAGCGGCCGATTCATGGCTCATCAAGGGTGCGGCCCTTCCGAAGAACACCAGCGTGGACTCTGAGTCCAGGGACGTGGGCGAGGGTGCGCAGAACAGCTCCATAGCGGTGTACGCAGAGGTGTCCGGAGTGACGCTCGCTGAGGGCAAGAAGGTCTCCTTTGCCGTCAAGTCGTCCAAGGACGGCACGACCTGGAGGACGCTGCACACGCAGGATGCATCCGGAACGCCGGACGGCATGGTGATGGACTACGTGCTGCCGCCAAGCTTCGAAGGCATGGTGAAGGCCACGGTGTCCACGGACGACGCATCGGCTGCAGGAACGGTCGATGTGTACCTTGGATACATCCCGCGCTGACGGGTGCATGACGAAGGCGGCCCCATGAAGGGGCTTCGCCGCACAGGATGAAAGGACCGCTGCAAGGGCGAACGCCCCTGCGGCGGCCTTTCCTTTTGTATGGGGCCTGTGATTCCCCGTGCGGCGCACTGGCTACACTTGGGGCATGATAACCACAGTGCAGCAGTACAAATCCATCGCAGGTCTCAGGGACGATTCGCAGGACGAGAGGATTGCGGCGCTCATCCCGCTGGTGGAGGACGACTACCTTGCCATAAGGGGGAGGGCGTTCGACATAGGTCCCGACGGAGAGGTCGTATACCCATCCGGTGCGGCCCTGACGGCTGCGGAGATGATAGGCTACAGGCTCTCCACTCTGGACGGAGGCGTAGGCGTCTCCTCCGAGACGATAGGCGACTGGTCTGTGGCCATGACGGGGGATCTGCTGTGCGGATACCCCCGCTCCACGGTGCAGCGGATAAAGAGATACGCGAGGATGAAATGAGGATGGACCGCCTTTTCAACGCATATGCAACCGTCCTCAGGTTCAGGGGCGCGGACGGCCTGTGGGGCTCTGCGGACCACTACACGGAGACCGGTCCGTTCCCATGCAGGATCAGGGCCGTCTCCGGGCGAGAATACGTTGACGGAAGGGTTCGGGGCGAGGCCACGCACAGGATGTACCTCCCTGCTGGGACCGTTGTTGGATTCAGGGACAGGATAGAGGTCTCAGGGACCGTCTACGACGTACTTCCTCCGGTGCGCGATGCAGGAGGGGGAGTTGGCCACCACCTTGAGGTGGACCTCAAGGAGTGCATGTGAAGGTCGATGTCAGGTTCATGGACGGCTCCAAGGAGGCTGTCTCCGAGATAGGGAGGCTGCGCGACATGGCGCTTATGGAGGGAGCCGTAGCCCTGGAGGGCGAATGCGTGGTCAGATGCCCTGTGAGGACCGGACACCTTAGGATGAGCATAGGCCGCAGGGTGAAGCTCAGCGACGGCTCCGTGTCGGGCTCCAGAAAGGACGGAGGCCTTGAGGGCGCCCCTTCCAGACCAGGCGAGGCCTTCGTAGGCACGAACGTCTCATACGCCCCGCACGTGGAGTATGGAACCAGATACCAGAAGGCCCAGCCCTACATGAGGCCGGGCGCTGTCGCCGCAGAGCCCGTGATACAGAGGATATTCGAACGCAGGCTTGGACAGCCTGTGGAGGTCGCGAGAATGGAGGATGGGGATGCTTTTTGAGAAGGACTTCCTTTCGCTCGTGCAGTCGAAGCTCGACGGCGTATGCGGCGTCTTCTTCCAGCAGGCTCCGCAGGATGCGGCGGAGCCGTTCGCAGTGCTTTCGACCATCACCGCATCCGGTGCGGTCGAGGTGGACGTGCAGAGGCCGTGGGTGCAGCTGGACGTGTATGCGGCGACGCAGTTCGAGGCGGTGGAGCTTGCCGAGAGGGCGGTCGAAGCCGTCCAGTTCCACAGCGGAAGGACGGGAGGGACCCTGTTCGAAGGCGTGAAGGCCGAACGCAGGGCCATGATAGGGTGCGAGGACGGGACCTGGAAGGTTCCGATCGACATAAGATTCTACTGCAGGAGGATACGATGAGCAGTCAGTACAGCGCAATACACATCCCGGCGGGATGCGATGTGGAGGTGGGGGACTCCGTGGACTCCCTCGAGAACGTAGGGGTCATTCCAATGGACACCGATTCGAGCATAGAGATAACCTACGACAGATCCGTCGTGCAGGGTTCGAAGAAGGAGCAGGTGCTCACGTCCATAAGGAACATGAAGGCGTCGGCCAAGACGGAGCTCTACCAGATAAGGCTGAACGTCATAAACAAGCTGGCGGGCGACGTCATGAACGTCACGGCGGTTCCAGGGACGGCCGTCACCGGCAGGACCCATTCCATTCAGGCAGGCTTCGAGAAGGGAAGGCTCTACATCCTTCCGGGACAGAACGCCGACGGAAGCGCGGTCACGGTGGCGAGCGTGAAGCAGGGCTCGACCGCATTGGCTGCGGCGGACTGGACGCTTGCAAAGGACCAGAGCGGAAGATGCGGGGTCATACTCACCTCCGCAGGCGCAGCGGACGCGACCAAGGCCGTGACGGTCACATACGGCTACACGCCGGCTGCGCACTACAAGGTGACGATGGGCGCCGCCACTGTGGACATAAAGAAGAGGATGGTCCGCTTCTCCAAGAGGGTGGACGGAAAGCTCTTCCAGGTGACGCTCTACAGCGCCGCCATGAGCAACGGCATAACCCTCAGCTTCCCAGGAGCCGACGAGGAGAACCCCGTGAGGATCCCAATAGAGCTGGAGGGCAGCTTGGACACCTCGAGGGCCAGCGGCGACCAGCTGCTTGAGATCATCGACGAGATCGGAGTGGCATGAGCATGGAGGCGATCTACGACCTGAACGAAAGGAAGGGATGCGCCACGGCCGTCATAAGGGTCTCGGACAAGGAGTTCCGCATCTCCCGTGTTGTCACGGGGGTGCGGGTCCTCTATTCGAACATGCTGACGGAGATGGGTGCGATGCTCAGGGAGGTCGGCTCCCTGGACCCCAAGGCGGCGACCGAGGACGAGCTGAAGGAGGCCCTCTCCAAGGCCGATGCCTTCAAGGAGCGCAGGCTGTCGGCCATGGACCGCTGCATGGAGCTGCTGCTCACACGCAACGGATACGGATACGACAGGTCATGGTGGGAGGGCTACACGGACGAGTACGACATGAGGTCGTTCATCGAGGCGTGCCTGTCCAAGGACGCCAAAGGCTCAAAAAAAAAGAACGCAGGGGAAGGACCCTCGACTACGACCGGCTCTGCGCCGTCCTCGGCCGGCACTGGAACTACATAACGCCGCAGCACTTCTACTGCGAGATGGACATGTTCGACGTCTCAAAGCTCGTGCCGTTCCTCAGACCCGAGGAGTACGGTGCGTGTTGGACGGGGCATGACGGGTCCGGCGTCGAGAGGCTGCGCAGGGACGGCGTGATAGGAGGCTGCAATGGCTGAATCGGTGATAGGGACCCTTGTATACAGGATAACTGGCGACTCCACTGCCCTTGAGAGGAGCCTGGACGGCTCCAGCAGGAAGATATCCAGGACGGGCGAGAACCTGGCCAAGCTGGGCCAGAGGGCCAGACAGGTGGGGGCGGTTGTCTTCTCCGGAGTGTTCGTCAAGAGCCTCCTTGAGGCCGGGGACGTTGGAGAAGGATGCAAGGTCGTTGGT
>OQVT01000890.1_pt1 | contig 18113 bp, 18 predicted proteins | sample 1691561 | NCBI WGS metagenome assembly OQVT01 (sample SAMN03418260, study PRJEB22391) | human gut metagenome | biome: human-gut; feature: organic feature; material: feces | host: Homo sapiens | place: Tanzania | collected 2013-01 | reverse complement strand
TCCCCGAGGTATTCCAGAAGTAAACGCCCACGGCGATGAGCGCGACTGCCAGCAAGAAGACGGGCGGCAGCAGCGACAGCGGCGGCAAGATAAAGAATGTGAGCATCCATGTGGACAAACTCGTGGAGCGTCTGGAGATACACACCGCGAACCTGCAAGAAAGCGCGGAACGAGTGAAGGACGTTGTGGCGCAAGCCCTGCTTTCCGCCCTCAACGATACGAACTTAGCAATGGAGTAAAAGCAAATGTTACCAATCAGTTTCAAATTTGTGGCCGCATCCGCCGCAACACAGTTAAAAGGCTACCTCTACCGCTTCAAGCCATCGCGCACAACCGCATCGCCTAACTGGGACGGTGCAGGCGGTAACATAGAAGCGGCAGAGGTGGCAAGTCCCTACACAGACAAGAGTTTCTGGGCTGACCGCTATGCGCTTTGTGAACTCACATTCAGGAAAGAGAGCGGCGAAGAGCTGACCATCAACGACGCGATAGCCGCCATATCCAAGCGCAAGAACATCGTTACCACGCCGCTGGTGGGTATGGACGGCACGGTAAAGGAATATATCAACGACGGCGACTATGGCATCAACCTCATAGTGGGCGTGCAGGCACTCAGAGACGGCAAAATCGTGGACGAATACCCATCCGACGGCATCACGCAGCTGCGGCAGTTCTTCGACGTGAAAGAAACCATATATGTACATTCAGAGTTTCTGGAACTTTTCGACATCAGCAAAGTGGTGGTGCAGAACTTTTCAGTAACACAGACGACGGAAAGCAACTACCAGCCCATAGAATTGTCCCTGCTTTCGGACGGAGACTATAACGTGTACAGCACTGAATATAAATAAACGGTTAAACGGCATTTAACAACCCATTAAACGGTATTTGAACCATGTACAGACTGACGGCAAAAATAGAGATAACGGGTGCAAAGACATGGCAGCTCGATTTTGTCACGGAGGTGGAAATCACCCGTGACACGGAAAAGCTGACCGACCTCTGCAAAATCACCCTGCCAAAAAAATTAAAGTGGGACGGTGAGACGGAAATCCCCGTAAAACGCGGCGACGCTGTAAAGGTGTGGCTCGGCTACGACGACAGCAATGAACTGGCCTTTGTCGGCTATATAAAGGAGGTAGGGTTCAAAACGCCCGTGGTGCTTGACTGCGAGGATGAAATGTTCAGGCTAAAACAAATGCCAGCCGTCAAAAAGGCATACAAGAGCGTGACCGTGGAACAGCTGCTGAAAGACCAGGGGCTTGCCGACATCAAGGTCATGGGCGAGCAGACTTTAGGCGCATACCGTGTGACATCCGACACCGTGGCCAGTCTGCTGGGCAAACTGCAAGAAAGCGGCATCCGCTCATTCTTCCGCTATGAGGACGGGAAGCCTGTACTTTACGCTGGTGTAATTTTCGACCATGGTACAAACGCCACGCAGGTGTTCGCCACAGGCGTGAACATCATAAACGACCAGAGCCTTGAACAGCAGAAAGCCGACACCATGCGGCTGAATGTGAAAGCCGTGAGCATCATGCCCGACAACAAGAAAATAAAAGTGGAGGTAGGCGACGCAGACGGAGAACGCCGCACGCTCACCACCTACAACAAAACCGAAAGCCAGCTAAAGGCATGGGCGGAGCAGGAGATTAAACGCCTGAAACGCGACGGCCTCAAGGGTAGCCTGACGACATTCGGCTACAAGCTGGCAGACAAACTCGACACGGTGGGCATCAAGATAGACGGCACGCCAATGGGTATATATCAAGTAAAAAAGAATGTCATTAAATACGGCTCTGGCGGTTATCGGCAAGAAATAACGTTAGGGCAGAGAGTAGCGGAGTAAAAGCATGAACATCGCGACAATGATACGGCAGCTCGCCACGCAAGGCGGAAACGGCACAGGCTTCACGGTCGGCACCGTTACGGCAGTTGACAAGGAAGCCCGCACAGTGGACGTGCAGCCGCTCAATGAGGACGCGCCGCTGCTGGGTGTGAACCTGCAAGCGGGCCAAGGCAGTACGGTGGGTGTGGTACAGATACCACGCAAGGACAGCTTTGTAATGGTAGGCTATGTGGCCGACGGTGCAGCGGGCATGGTAATACTGTGCGACGACATCGAGGAGGTGCAGGTGGTCATCAAGGACACGGGCACCGCCAGCATGGTGGTGGACGAGAACGGAGTGACCATGAACGGCGGAAAGCTCGGCGGCATGGTAAAGGTGGAAGACATCACCACGCGGCTGAACCTTATAGAAAAGGACATAAACAAGCTCAAGCAGGCTTTCACGAGCTGGACACCCGTACCGCAGGACGGTGGCGCGAAGCTGAAGGCTGGCGTGGCAAGCTGGGCAGGAAGCCGACTTACTGAGAGCAAGCGCGGTGACTACGAAAATGAAAAGGTGAAGCAATGAAAGGACTGCAAACAGACATAGAGACGGGCGACCTGCTTGTGGAGCGCAAGTCGGCAGTAGTTACCGACTGCGACGCTCAGACCATCGAGGCGGTGCTGCTGGCACAGCGCGGCGAGTTCAAGGAACGCCCTCTTATAGGTGCGGCGGTGCGTCAGATGCTGGGCGGGCAGCGTGACGTGTTCTGGCCGCAGGAGACAAAGAAAATGATAAAGGCCGCAGGCGTGGACATCACCCGCATAACGGTGGACGCAGACGGCACGGTAAACATAAAATAAAGACACCATGCAGATAGCAGTAAAGGACAGACAGAGCCTCGCGGACATCGCCGTGGAATATCTGGGCGGCGTGGAGGGCATCTTCGCACTGGCAGAGCGCAACGGCATCAGCATCACGGCGCGGCTGGAAGACGGGCAGACGCTCGACTGGGAGCTGGCCGACACTGTGGACGCTCAGGTGCAAAAGACATACGCGGCGCAAGGCATAGAGCCAGCGACCGACATATCGGCCAAGGAGACAAACGCCCTGCTGCAAGCCACCGCCAGATATATAGGCGGCTGCATCATACCGCCACGCCCATGGCGCGACTGGCTCATCGTGGACGAGGCGACACAGGCAAAGGGCTGGCAGCTCTCAGGCATCGGCTCACAGTTCGACAGCGGCACCCACATCAGAAAGGAAACCGCCGCCGACACCATAGAGGTGAACCGCATCAAGAAAGTACAACAGCAGCTCAGTGAGGGCAAGGACGTGACAAGCGAGAGCGGGCAGACGCTCGTCCGCATATTCTGCAACCAATTTGACGATACATTTGCATAATGGTAAAACTGACAGAAAACAAGGTGGCGGAGATAGACACCTCCGCACTGGAAAAGCGGGCGCGTGACATACGCGACGCTGTGGTGACAAAGAGCGTGACGGTGGAAATGGTGGGCAGTCTGTTTGCCGACCTTATCACGGCATGTGGCAACGTGCGTGACGCTCTGGCATTGTTTCTCGACACCAACGTGCAGGAAATCACCAACGACATAGACAACCGCCTTGCGGGTGTGGACGCTGCGGCCAAGGCAGCGGCAGCCGAAACACAAAAGAGCGAGGCCACACGTGCGCTGGTTGACAACCTCGTGGGGCTGCTGAGCACTCAGAACGTGTCAGCCCCCACACGTCTGGAAGTGAACGACTGCCCCAAGGAGGTGACGCTTGGCAACCAGCAACGCCCTCGCATCGGCGCAAGGGCACTGCCCGCCTTTGGCATCGGTTCGCTGCTTTTCATCGGCGGCGACGGAGTGCTGGAGGTGACACCAGACGGCTGCATCGTCCCGCTGAAGGAGGGAGTGGGCAGGGTCAATGTGGTGGCCACTGTGAAAACGAGTATTTACAAGACGCTGACCATCGCGGTAGTGCCGCCACGCATCAGACTGACAAACGGCGGCATGAGGCTGGACGGCAGCGGCAACATAAGGCTGACATAATGGAGACAAGACACATCAACTACAAAAGCGACTTTGTTATCCGTGAGCGTTTCCGTAACGGTACGGGCAAGGTCGTGGCACTGCCCGACGTGGACTTTGAGCTGCGCTACTGGGTGGGCAGCCACTCGGTAAAGGCGACAAGGAAGGGCGGCGTGTACACTGGCTGCGTGCCAGACGGTGACGGGTTGCTGGTGATATTCAAAGACCACGGCCTCGGCGAGGGAGAGCTGCACCATGAACTGCACCTCGCTCTGGATAATGCCCTGTTTGAAAACGGCGTGCAAAATGTGTATTATCCCGAAAGCCTGCATATATGGCTGTGGGACAAAATGGGCGACACGGAGGGCGTGGTAGAGAGCGACTGCGTGGCAGCCTACACAAGAGGCTACAAGTTCACGTGGGAGGACTTTACGGCTGCTGACATCACAGTGCTGCAAAAACCCGCGACAGAGGCCGCGGAACGTGCGGACAATAATGTTCGGGAGTTCATAGAGGCAGCACAGCGGAAGAACGAAGCAGCCGTAAATAACGCAAAAGCCGCCACCACAGCCGCCGCCACCGCCACTGACGCGGCAAAGGCTGCGACGGGAGAAGCCGCCTCCGCTACGGCGGAAAGCAAAAAGGCGACAACGGCAGCTACCGACGCGACCGCCAAGGCCACTGCCGCCACAGCTGAGTCCATCAAGGCCACCGCAAAGGCAAAGCAGGCGGCCACAGACGCAGACGCGGCCACCGCAAAGGCAAAGACTGCCACAGCTGAGAGCTTCGACGCGACCGACGCGAGCAAGACAGCCACGACCTACGCCAACACGGCAGGACAGCAGGCCGCGACAGCCGCCGAAAGGCTGGAGGCGACACGCGCGGAAATGGAGCTTGCCATAGCGAGGGCGGAGCAGGTTGTGCAGGGCGTGCCGAACGGTCTAAAGGTGGAAGCACCCGACACCGTGACGCTGGGCAATCCTGTACGGCAGTATATCAAGCCAAAAGTAAAACCCGACGGCTGCGCTCAGAACGTCATATATCAGACGGACGGGCAGAGCGTAGAAATTGAGCCAGACGGAGAGATACAAGCGCGTGAGACGGGCATCACCCGCGTGCATGTTATCCCTACACAGGGGACAAAATACTACAAGACCATCAGGGTTGAAGTCGTGCCGCCCCGCATCAGACTGACCAGCGGCGGCATAAGACTTGACAAGGACGGCAACATACGTTTAACATAACATATATACGAATTTATGGCATTAACAGCAGAACAAGAGAAAGGCGTGGTGGCTATGCTGGCAGCCTTTCAGAACGGCAAGCGTATCAATGAACTGGACGCTGCAAAGGGCGCGCTAAAGGACATGCGCATCGAAGTAATGGACGAGACAGGCGAAACGCACAGCATGGAGCTGGCCGAAGCTGTGGAACAGGCAGGCAACCCCGTAGCTGGCCGCTATTGGAACACGTCAAACGCCACCCCTACGGCGGCAGGCCACTACGGCAGCCTTCAGGCATTGCGTGACCTGCCCGCAAAGTTGGGACTTGGCCGCTACCTCGTGACAGACGACCGCAAGAAGCGCAAACTCGACCCGACGGCCACCACAAAGTATGACGACGGCAGCCCCGCCGCTCTCGACGGTTCGCAGGGTCAGTGCATGTGGTGCTGGAACAGCTTCATCGCCAATATATTCTATGAGGGCGGTGCGCTGGTGAAGTGCGTCACATTCAATAAGCCCGTGGGCAACGGCGTAAGCATCCGCATACCCGCAGGCGGCACAAGCTGGCTCGGTGCGGGCGTTATGGACAGAACAAACCAAATGCTTTGCAGCGTGATTAGCGACGCTGAGCGTTTCCGTGGCGGCAGCGGCTCGGCACTGAAAGCGGCCAGCTACACCAAAGCACCTGCTGAGAACGCTGCACAGCTCACCATGTTAGGCATGGCGGCAACGAGCATCAGCACAACGAACTTCGGCACATACGCCCGCAAACGCGGCGAGGGCTGGGAAGCAAACTGGTTTGTGGCTCAGTTCGTGGTGCAGTTCCTCTTTGAGGTAATCATGGGAACACAGAACAGTCAGGCAGCGTTTAATGCAGAGAAAGACGCAAACGGCCTTTATCAGGGCGGCTTTGGCACAGGTGTGACGGACATGCCAGACTGGGGTAACTATAACGGATGTTACCCCGTGGTTCCTACCAGCGTGGGGCTGGAGGCAGGCGACGGCGTTTGTCTGGTGGACTACAATCTGCCCGACGCAAGCGGCGGCACATACAAGACTTTCAAGGTGCCTTGTTTCTTCGGTCTTATGCATGCAGGTTATGGCCACTTGTGGCGGTGGACGCGCGGGCTGATAATGGACGCAGGGGAAGAAAAGAGCGAAGTGTACGTTTCGCGTTCAATGTTTGCAGCTTTCGACCCATCGACCATAAACGACAAAATCAAGGTGGCAGAATGTCCACAGACAGAGGGTTACATCAAGCGCATAAGTTATCAGGGGCTTTGCTGTATGCCTACTGAGGTGGGCGGCAGTCCTACTAACAATTACCCCGACTATTTTTACACCAACGCCAAGACCTCTAAAGGTCTTCGTGTCCGCGCGGCTGGTGGGCACGCGAACTATGGCACGCTCGCGGGTGCGTTCTGCACGAATTCGAACTACTCGGCCACGACTGCGTATGCGCTCTGCTCGTCGCCCCTCTGCTATTTTGAGGAAGACCCAATCATTGAGCAGGCAGCGTAAAACGAGAACGGACACGGGCGAAGCCCCGAAAACGAGAATATAAAAGTCGCTCTTTGAAATTTTGAATACCGAAAGTAAAGAATGTTACGGCGCGTAGCCTAAAACTACCGCCGTAAGGCGGTCGAAATATATTGGGAAACAGGCATTTTCTTGCTGAAAAATGGTTAATTTTGCACCGTCGTAAGATATAACGACAGGTTGCAGTTCTCTCGCAGTGGTCTTCGTGTCCGCGCGGCTGGTGGTAACGCGAACAATGGCACGAACGCAGGTGCGTTCTACACGAATTCGAACAACTCGGCTACGAATGCGAATGCGAACTACTCGTCGCCCCTATACTTTGCAAGATATAAACCAGAAATGGCGACAAAAGAGAAATGAACCTTGCCTCTTGGCAAAAGATAGCAAGACAAAAAGGGTATCAGTAGGGCGGCTTTCGCCGTTTCGACCATTCCCGACTATGCAAAGCAGACAGACCCGACAGACCCGCAGACCCAAAGAAACAATGACCCGTAATGAAAAGAAAAGGCTATTTGTTTGAGCAAATTTGCTCAATGCCCAACCTTTTGCTGGCAGCCCACAATGCAGGGCAGGGCAAAAGGCAGCGTGATGAGGTGGTAGAGTTCGAGAAAAATCTGGCTCAGAACCTGCAAGTATTGCAGACGGAGCTAAAAACCCGAACCTACACGACCTCGGCGTATGAGATTTTTATAAAGTACGAGCCTAAAAAGCGCGAAATCTACAAGCTACCGTACCGCGACCGTGTGGTGCAGTGGGCTATATTGCAGATATTAGAGCCATTATGGACTCCGACCTTCACCAATGACACATACGCCTGCATAAGAGGGCGCGGCATCCACTCGCTTCTGCACAGACTGCGTGCAGACCTACGCAAAGACCCCGACGGGACACGCTACTGCCTAAAAATAGACGTGCGCAAATTCTATCCGTCCATAAACCACGACACACTGAAAATGGTTGTACGAAAGAAAATCAAAGACCCATCAGTGCTGTGGCTGCTGGACGACATCATCGAAAGTGCGGACGGCGTACCCATCGGCAATTACATTTCCCAATATTTCGCAAACCTTTATTTGTCGGAACTCGACCACCTCGTGAAGGAGTTCGTGGGCGTGCGGTATTATTACCGCTACGCTGACGACATCGTGGTTCTTTCGGACAGCAAACAGTTTTTAAGCAGTGTTTTAGTCTATTTTAATGACTATTTGAACAATGACAGACAACTGACGCTGAAAGGAAACTACCAAATCTTTCCCGTGGAAAGCCGTGGCATCGACTTCATCGGCTATGTCACCTACCATGACCACTGCCTCGCCCGCAAGCGCAACAAAAAAGCGTTATGCAGGGAAGTGGCGCGGTTAAGGAAGCGCGGCATGGCCAATGACCAGATACGCCTAAAAGTCGCCTCGCGGCTCGGCTTTATGGTACATTGTGACAGTAAACATTTAATAAAAACTTTAGGTATGAAAAAATTCAGCGACATCAAACCAAAACAGGGAAAGCTCACAGGCGGCAAGTACCACATCGACACAATTCTCAACCGTGAAATCCATCTGACTGGCTACGACGTTTCCAAGTCGAAGTATGACGGTGAAATGCTAACCATTCAGTACGAGATTTACGAACAGCTGGAAGACAATTCTGGCAAGATTGTGGACGACGACGGCAACCCCGTAATGGGGTGGGTGAAACATATCACCTTTACAGGGTCAAAAGCCCTTATGCGTCAGTTTGACGGTGTGGAACTTACCGAACCCGTGGCTGCAAAGATTATCAAGCAACCCATCGGGAGCGACGGTAAGAGATGCTTTTACAGCATCGTCGACCCCGACCAATAAACAGAGTTATGCACACAGTTAGTTACATTGAAAGAAAGAATTTCGTAAAGTTCGACAATGAGCATTACCTGCTTTACCTCAACGAGGAGAAGGCAGAAGTGAAGAACGAGGAAACGGGCGAGAGCGTGCAGGGCTTCTCCTATACGGGCAGCCATCCTGACGGTGGCACCATGGTAGAGGCAAAAGGCGTAAACGACGACAACCGCCGCGCCAAGTTCGTGGCGGGGCTAATCGGTACGGAATATGACATCGACAGCCAGATTGCCATCCTCGCCAACGGCACCGACACCGACCAGCACGCGGAAGAACTCAAAGCCTTTGAGGAAAACCGCCGCACTGTAAAGACAATGATCGACGAGCTTATCGCCCGTGAACTCTAAAAGGCTGCGCTTATGGCTCGAAGTATTTCGGACATCAAAAATGGAATGACGGCAGCGTTCGCAAAGGAACGCGCCGTCGTTACGGCCTACGGTCTGGACACGCGCAAGACATTCGACCAGCAGTTCAGCAGTGTAAGCATTGAAAACGTGCTTTTCTATGTCTTCGCCTGCGCGGTATGGGCGGTTGAGGTACTTTTCGACAAGCACGCCGCAGAGGTGGACAGCCGCATCGAACAGCTCGAACCTCATACGCTACGCTGGTATGTGAACAAAGTAAAGGCTTTCATGTACGGGTACAGACTTCTGGAGGACACCGACCGCTACGACACCAGCAGCATGAGCGAAACAGACATCGACGCGGCTCAGGTCGTGAAGTACGCAGTGGCCACAGAAGACGAAACGACCGTTTACATCAAGGTGGCAGGACGGACAGACGACGGCAAGCCGTGCCTGCTTAACAAAAGCCAGTTTGCAGCCCTGAAGCACTATGTAAACGAGATAAAGGACGCAGGGGTAAGCGTGCAGCTTCGCAATGAGGAGGCCGACCTTATCCGCATTAACTTGAAAGTTTACTACGACCCAACGCTGATGAACGAGCGCGGCGAACTGCCAGACGGCTCAAAACCAGTGGACGAGGCGGTGCGGTCTGTAATCACCAATTTGCCATTTAACGGCATTTATCGAAATACCGACCTGCTGGAAGCCATTAAGGCGATACCTGCGGTCGTGGTGGTGGACATCAATAGTGCAAGCGGAGGTGTACAGGCCAAGGCGCGCAATGCAAGCAACTATACCACCGTCGTAGGCTATAACCGACCGTATAGCGGTTATTATGAGATAGTCGGCGGCACGGCCAATGTCATATATGAGGAATATAAAGCAGTAGAATAATGTTTGAAATCGACTTAAAGCGGTTTGTGTTGCAGCTTCTGCCCACGTTCTACCGCCAGCCTCTCATCTTCGGACTGCTTCGCGCTGCTCTTGTCGGTCTGCAATCGGTTTACGACCAGTTTGCGGAGGCACGCGCCGCACATACATACAGACTGACCCACAACGGGCAAGTGTGTTATTTGCGTGCCGTGCTCAATGACGCTTTCAAAAGCCCCACGGGGGTAAAGTTCGACATACGAACAATAGAGCGCGACGGGGAATGGCTGTATGCCATTACGGAGACAGGCACGCGCATTGCGCTGGCAGCACCAGAAAACCAATATAATGAAAAGGGCGAGTATCAGGACGACCACACAGCCGTTCCAGTGCTTACCAACGAGGAAAAACTGACGGCACAGCAAAACAGCTTTCTTGTGGCTGTACCCTCAGACCTCTACGACACGAGCCTCACCGAAATAGCGGCTTTGGTCGATAAATACAAGCTCATATCAAAAAGGGCAATTTATATGCCTATCAGTTAAATGTAACAACTATGCAAAAAGCAAATTATACAAGCACCACCACCGCATCGGGTGGACAGGGCAAATATCCACTTTCCACGCAGACGCTGGACTTTATACAGCAGCAGGTCATGATATTGCAGCTGTTGGGATATATCGGCGGAAGCAAGTACATTCTACGCCAACCCGACGGCACGAACACGGGGCTGGCGTTTATCGACGGCGAAGTCCTCACGCTGGCGGCGAAACCCATACCGTCGGCCAATATCAGGTATGTAAACGTAACAACCAAGAAAACCGACATTAAGGCAGACGGTGAGACATACACCGAAGCGCGTACATACCGCATTGCTGCACTTTCTTCCTCTGCCAGCGGCGAGTCCTACGAATACAGCAAGTTTGCTGTGCTGGAGAGCAACCAGACGCTCGGCGAGAAAATCAGGCAAATGCCGCAGACCGTGCTTAACTACCTGCAAGATATTCTGGCGGAGAAAATGCCGCTTTTGAGCAAGGAGGGGGTAACACAGTCACAACTGGACGCACTGACCACGCCTTGCGTTGTGAGCTGCACCAAATCCGTTAAAGTGGGCGATAGTACAAACTATGGTGTGGAAGTCCTGCCAACGGGTACGGCCAAGAGCGTGCGGCAAACCGTCTATCTGCCAGACGGCAGGAAATACACGCGCTACTACAACGGCAGCACATGGATAGGCGGCAGCGGCTGGAAGCTGGAGGGCGAAAACTTGAACCTCGAATGTAAAATCGTGGCAGGAACGGTGTACATCAGGCACGGCAAACTGCCAGAGGGGTGCAAAATCATCATGCTGCGCAAAAAACGCCGTTCACGCTGGCGCAGTACTGGCGGCGGAAAGGCTTACACCAAGAACAGGGGCAAACGCATCAAGCGTGCTCCCAAAAGGCAGTATGTGCATTATAAAGGTGTGGTGCTGAACACATCGACAGCAGGCACATGGTATGTACCGAAATGTATTTCTGTGGCAAATACAAAGCTCGACCATGATATGCTGAACAAAGAACTGGGTGGACTGTGCCGTCCTTTTGTAGTGAAAAAGGCGGATGATGCAAGCGGTAACGAGGTGTACCGCATGACAGGTGTACGCAACGCCATAACGGTAAAGAAAAGCGCACACACGCAAAACAGCGCATATACACAGATAGGCTTTCAGGTGGTGAGCTACAACGCAGACGGCTCGGTGGCGGTCGGTGGCAACATTCTGAAATTAAAATATCACCTCCGCAGACTGAGGACACGCATACAGCAGGGTATTGATAAGAACAACCATCCCGTTTATATCTACAAATACAAGTATTACCGCGCGTTTTCCATAGAATAAGGCATAAAAAAAAGAGGTGCGCTCTTTGCGTTCCTCTTTTAAGTCCCTGCGGTCGTAACTCAATGTATGCCGTGCGTAGAAATGTGGTGTTGTCCAAAATCTTTAAGTTGTTATCCAAATAATCGAGAGCTTTTCGCTACCAACGGAGAATAACAAGGATGCAAAGGGACATTATCAAAATTTTGTTCAGTTCCCCAAATCGGGGGAAGCCCTTCTTCATATCGACTTAAAACCCTGTGGGTAGGGTTCTGCACGTCGCCGAAGCTAACAAACCTGCCACAAAGGTACGTTGAATATCAGACATTTCAAAACATTTATAATAAAAATTTTCCATTATGCTGAATGATTAAGCGATTTTCAAGCTCACCTCTGCCTTTCAGAGGCTCAAAACGCTATTACGTCAGGCGTTTTCGCGAAGTTCTGGCGCAAACTCAGAACATCGACACTGTGGTTGACCTTTTCGGTGGCTCTGGTCTGCTTTCACGTGTAGCGAAAGACACCTTGCCAAATTGCCGCGTGATTTACAACGATTTTGACCACTACGACACAAGGTTGGCAAATGCGGCCAATACAAACGCGCTGTTGCGTTCCATTGCACCATTGCTGGCAAATGTACCAGACAACAAGAAAGTCCCCGCAGAGACGAAAATAAAGATACTGGAGTTGTGTGCAGAGGAAGAGAAGAGACATGCGGTCGATTATATCACGCTTTCTGGCTCTCTTTTGTTTTCGGGAAACTGGGCGCAAAGTTATGAGGAGCTGAGCAAACAGACCATGTACAACAGAATGGTAAAGACGGACTACAATGTTGCAAATTATCTCAGTGGTCTGGAAGTAACACACTGCGATTATCGCGAACTGTTCAATGCTCACAAGACAAACAAAAAGGCTCTGTTCTTACTTGACCCTCCATATTTGCAGACGGAACACAGCGCATATAAAGCTGATACATATTGGCAGCTGAAAGACTATTTGGACGTTCTCACATTGTTGGACGACACAAAATACGTTTTGTTCACATCAGGCAAAAGCCAGATAATAGAGCTTTGCGACTGGATAAACCAGAGCTTTGGAGGCAAGCTGCTGAAAGGCACGCAAAAGTATGTGCAAAACAGCCGCATAAATGATTTTGCAGCCTACAAAGACATAATGATTGCAAAGCTGTAAGCTCATTTGTTTTGGCTTTCGCAAGCATGAACAAACAAGATGCAACAACCCAAAAGCGGAACGACGAAAGCTGTGAACTTTTGCCGTTCCAAATGGATGCAACATGAATAAAACGAAGCACAAAAGAGGCTTTGATTTACTATACAAAGGTACGAAAAATATATGAGAAACAAGAATGTTTTGCCAATTATTTTCACTGCAAAACAAATCTTTTTTATGCTTGCAACACGTTGAAAACAAAGGCTTTCAAACAGTGATTAAACACCGCTTAAAAGCCATTCAAAAGCCCATTAAGAACGAGCTGGGAAACCGCGAAAAAAATACAGAAAATGCACATTTCGTTTTGAAAAAATGCACATTTCGTTTTCGCGATTATAGATATTGATGAACTAAAGATGTACGAAGAGAAACTGTCGTACATGAACCGCATATTGCGTGAGAATACTTGCAACAGCACAGCTGTTCCTGAACTGTCATTCACAAATCAAAGTGTGTGTGAGGTATTATTTGATTGGGTATTGTTTCTTGCAGAAATGCCAGTATTGTGTATCGCTGATAAGGCGAAGATGATTCTGGCAAAGATGATTGTGGATGAAGAAAGTTTGGTTCAACGTATTCCCACTGATTCTGCAAGCATTGTGTTGGAGATTGGCATGTATGTTCGGGAATTAGACGTTATTAAATTGGCAGTATTCAACCATGTTGCAACGGCAAATGCAACCTCTCCGCATTATCAAAATCGAATTTACGCAAGAGCAATACTTATTGATCAGAAGCACGATATTCCATGCCCACCAAAGGTGACTTTGCCGTCAGTTTATAGTATGTATTTACCTGAACATACGAGTCTCGACTTTGGAAATAGGCGTATTCTAGAAGGTAGTGTTGATTGGGAGGATGCTACTAGTATTATGGCTGTTGCGTCTCATATTCAGGGCTATCTTTCGTATGTGACAGATTTTGAGAAGATAAATATAGATACGCGCGCTGTTACACCTATCGAGTCCCTATCGAGGTGGTTGAGGCCTTTAAAAATAATGAAAAGTATGTACCCAAGGATTACTCTGGCCTTACTTGTATGGAATTGTTTAGTGAGTTGGAAAACATTTTCGAGTTGCGACGCGATGGGGAGCTGACTTATAGTGCGATGGTTGAAAAGATCCATTATCTGTTTAGCTGCAATAGTCATCTACTTTATGTACAAAAGGTGAAAAGCTATGATTTTTATGACGGAGATGAAATGATGCTTGTTTTCTTTTCTCATTTATTTGTCAATAACGATGACGACAATGTTCGAATTTTTGACCTTGATTTCTTGTTAAAGAAACGCGAATGGAGGCATGTCAAGGCGAGCTTGGGCCGTGGAGATTACCCTTTGTTGGAGGAAAAACTCATAGAGTACAACCATGATGGTGGTTTCGTTAACGGAGAGTCTTTCCGAATGACAGACAAAGCGAAGAGAGAACTGTTTGGAGAACTCAATCTTGCTTCGATGGATCAGCGTAATAAGCGTGGTGATATGATCAAGACGGAAGAGATAGTGCCCAAAAAGTTGTTCTATGGCAACAAGGTTGGCGCTCAAATCTCGGAGTTGGGTGGTCTGCTTGACGAGGTGCACTACGAAGAAGTTCGTGCTCGCATGAAAGCGACGGGCTTCCGTTGTTGTTTTACATGTCTTTTCTATGGCCAGCCAGGAACGGGAAAGACCGAGACCGTACTGCAATTGGCCAGGCTGACTGGGCGTGACATTCTCCAGGTGAACATATCGGAGATAAAGAGCATGTGGGTCGGTGAGAGCGAAAAGAACATCAAGCTTGTATTTGACAATTACAGAGCCAAGGTCAAGGAATGTAAGCGAACGCCTATTCTCCTTTTCAACGAGGCGGATGCTATTATCGGCAAGCGTCAGGAGGGGGCAGCGAAGGCTGTGGAAAAAATGGAAAACTCAATCCAGAATATCATCCTTCAGGAAATGGAAACACTGGATGGAATTCTCATTGCCACAACCAACCTCGCTCAGAATATGGATAAAGCGTTTGAGCGCCGATTCCTCTACAAGATCAAGTTTGAGAGGCCAACCGTGGAAGCCCGTATGGGCATGTGGCGAGAAATGATACCCAAACTGGGCGAGGAGCAAGCGCGTGTCTTGGCCACAAAGTACGATTTCAGCGGAGGACAGATAGAGAATATTGCCAGGCATTACACCATTGGGAATATCTTGCATGGCGATTCTGAGGATTTGGTAGCCGAACTTGCCAGCTACTGTGATAGCGAAAGACTGGAGGCTAAGCCTCATCGCAAAATCGGATTCTGCTAATGGCAAAAAGAAGGGGTCACAGTCTCCCTGCTGTGTGCTTACATTATAACGTTTAACGTTTAACGTTTTTGTTTGCGTGGTGTGGCAGAGGACTGTTGCATAGTTACATCTTAACGTTATAACGTTAAGAGGGTGGGCTCGGCAAGTGTGAACGTCTGGCAACTGTGTTTTGCCCTTTGGTGGTCCTAAGCTACGATTAGGACTGGTCCTAAGTTGCCATCGCGCGCCGTCGTAAGTTGCCATCAGGCGCCGACGTAAGCAACCTTCGGCGAGGTGTTTTGGCTTGTCCTGGAAATGGTGTTGGGACAGAAGAGTCGTTCTGTCCCAACACGTCTGTTTGTGGTCCTCACGGGCCTTGGTGCGCAGCGTCAGAGCAGGGAGAGGAACTGCTCCACGGGGATGCCGCGGTTTTTGTCCTCGTTGTCCTTGTTGTGGTCTATGAGCGTATAGACGCCGTCCATGGCGCGGCGCGTGCTGGCCTCCAGGGGCGTGCCGTTGAGGATGTGGCCGATGAGGATGGCCGAGAAGATGTCGCCCGTGCCCGGGAAGTGAACGGGAATCTCCGTATAGACATGGGTGAACCAAGTGTCGGTCAGGTGGTTGTAGCCGATGACGGAAGGCTGGCCGTCGATGGGGATGGAGGTGATGAGCACCGACTTCGGTCCGATCTGGCGCAGCTCCTCCACCAGCTGGCGGGCCTCCTCTGACGAGACGCCCTCGGGACGGTAGGGCTTGTCCGTGAGGTAGCACGCCTCCGTATAGTTGGGGTAGCAGAGATGGGCCACGGAGAGCATTTCCCTCATGCTGTTGATGGTCGCCGGCGTCACGCCGTTGTAGAGTTTGCCCTCGTCGCCCATGATGGGATCGACGAAGACGGCCGTCCCCGTGGCCTCCTGCTCACGGCAGTAGCGGGCGATGAGATCGGCCTGCTGCTCCGACGCGATAAATCCCGTCGCGATGGCGTCGAAGTGGAACCCCAGTTCCTTCCACACCGGAAACACCCCCTTGATATAGTTGGTCGTGTCCAGGAGGTTGAACTTGCCGTAGTCGAGCGTGTTGCTCACGATGGCGGTCGGGAGGTTGTGGACGGGCATTCCCATGTAGGAGAGAATGGGGAGCATGGCAGCGGTGGCCACCTTGCCGTAGCCGCACACGTCGTTGATGAGGAGTATTTGCTTCTTTGATAGTGACATCTTGTCCTGTTGCTTATTTGGGGAGCAAAGTTACTCAAATCTTGCCATTTGGCCAAGCCAAGTGTAAATAAATCGCCGTGGAGCGGCTTATGCGAGAAAAAATCGCTACCTTTGCACCGTCATTTCGCTTCTTTGGAAGCCTATTTATTAGAAGATTATGAAACTGGATAAAATTGTCGCTCAATCGGCGGTTGAGGCCGTGAAGAGCCTTTATGGTCAGGATGTGCCCTTGAATCTCATTCAGGTGCAGAAGACGAGGCCGGAGTTTGAGGGTAACATGACGCTGGTCATCTTCCCGTTGTTGAAGATCAGCCGCAAGAAGCCCGAGGACACGGCGCGGGAGATCGGCGAGTATATCGTCGCCCACAATGATTTCGTGGAAAACTTCTCCATCGTCAAGGGCTTCCTCAATTTCACTTTCCGTGCGGCCACATGGCTGTCGATGCTTCAGGACATCGACCAGGAGGCCCACTTCGGCGAGAAGCCCGTCACGGAGGAGTCGCCGCTGGCGATGGTGGAGTACTCATCGCCCAACACCAACAAGCCCCTCCACCTGGGACACGTGCGCAACAACCTCCTCGGATGGTCGCTGGCGCGCATCCTCGAGGCCAATGGCAACCGCGTGGTCAAGACCAATATCGTCAACGACCGTGGCATCCATATCTGCAAGTCGATGCTGGCCTGGCAGAAGTGGGGCGACGGCATCACGCCTGAGGCGGCCCACAAGAAGGGCGACCACCTGATCGGTGACTTCTACGTGCTCTTCGACAAGCACTATCGCGAGGAGGTGGCTCAGCTCCAGGCCGAGTATGAGGCTGGCGGCATGGGGGCCGACGAGGCGAAGGAGAAGGCCAAGCAGGAGGCTCCGCTCATCAAGGAGGCCCACGAGATGCTCGTGAAGTGGGAGCAGGGCGACAAGGAGGTCCGCGACCTGTGGCAGAAGATGAACAGCTGGGTCTATGCGGGCTTCGACGAGACCTACAAAGCCCTTGGCGTGGCCTTCGACAAGATCTATTATGAGTCGGAGACCTACCTCGTGGGCAAGCGCAAGGTGATGGACGGACTGGAGCGCGGACTCTTCTTCAAGAAGGAGGACGGATCGGTCTGGGCAGACCTCACCCAGGAGGGCCTCGACCAGAAACTGCTGATCCGCGGCGACGGCACCTCGGTCTATATGACGCAGGATATCGGTACGGCCACGATGCGCTTCAGCGACTATCCCATCGACAAGATGATCTACGTCGTGGGCAACGAACAGAACTATCACTTCCAGGTGCTCTCGCTCCTGCTCGACCGCCTCGGCTTCAAGTGGGGCAAGGACCTGGTCCACTTCTCCTACGGCATGGTCAATCTGCCCAATGGCAAAATGAAGAGCCGCGAGGGAACGGTCGTCGATGCCGACGAGCTGATAGCCCAGATGATCGGCGACGCCCGCAAGGTCGGCGACGAGCAGGGCAAGGGTGCGGAGATGACGGAGGAGGAGCGCCAAAACGTGGCGCGCATCGTCGGTCTCGGCGCGCTGAAGTACTTCATCCTCAAGGTGGATGCAAGAAAGAACATGCTCTTCAATCCCGAGGAGTCCATCGACTTCAATGGCAACACGGGACCCTTCATCCAATATACCTATGCGCGCATCCGCAGCATCATGCGCAAGGCGACGGGCGTGGCAGACTCCCTCGGAGGCTATCAGCCCAACGACAAGGAGGTGGAGCTGATCCAGAAGCTCGGCGAGTATGAGGTGGCGGTGGCCGATGCGGGCCGCAACTACAATCCGGCTACCATCTGCAACTACTGCTACGAGCTGACCAAGCTCTTCAACTCGTTCTACCACGACTACTCCATCCT
>OQVT01000888.1_pt1 | contig 18117 bp, 13 predicted proteins | sample 1691561 | NCBI WGS metagenome assembly OQVT01 (sample SAMN03418260, study PRJEB22391) | human gut metagenome | biome: human-gut; feature: organic feature; material: feces | host: Homo sapiens | place: Tanzania | collected 2013-01 | reverse complement strand
GTGATCGCAATGGTCAGCAGAGACCGTTCGGTGATCGTAACGGCCAGAGAAGCGGGGATCGTCCGCAGGGTGGCCGTCCATTCGGCGACCGCAATGGTCAGCAGAGACCGGGGCAGCGTCCGGCAGGTACCGGTTTCGGCACGAGACGTCCGGCAGGCGCAGGTGCTGCACCAGCCGTCGATGTCGCTTCGAAGCCGACACAGAACCGCGTAGCGCATAAGCCGGTAGCTGGAAAGGCCTTTGGAAATAAGAACTTCGATAACGAGAAGGCGGAGGCAGCAAAGCGGAACCGGAACAACCGTAAGCAGAACAAGTATACGGCAGAGCAGTCCTACGAGAGAGCCGATGAGGTCTCCTACAAGAAGAAGACCGGCAAGGGCGCGTTCATCAAGCCGGAGGTTGTGAAGCCGGTAGAAGAGGAGATCAAGTCCATCACGATTCCTGAGGTGATCACCATCAAGGATCTCGCGGACAAGATGCGCATCAAGGCCGCTGAAATCATCAAGAAGCTCTTCATGCAGGGCAAGATGGTTACCCTGAATACAGAGATCTCCTACGAGGATGCAGAGAACATCGCCGTAGATTACGAGATTCTCTGCGAGAAGGAGGAGAAGGTCGATGTCATCGCCGAGCTCGTAAAGGATGACGTCGAGGACTCCGATGACGAGATGGTGACCAGACCGCCTGTTGTCTGCGTTATGGGTCACGTCGATCATGGTAAAACCTCCATCCTCGATGCCATCCGTAATACAAATGTGACCTCACGCGAGGCCGGTGGTATCACACAGTCCATCGGTGCTTACCAGGTAAAGGTCAATGTAAATGATGAAGACAGAGTCATCACCTTCCTCGATACACCGGGACACGAAGCCTTCACCGCAATGCGTATGCGTGGTGCACAGTCGACCGATATCGCTGTACTCGTCGTCGCATCGGATGATGGTGTCATGCCGCAGACCGTCGAGGCGATCAACCACGCGAAGGCCGCCAACACACCGATCATCGTCGCCATCAATAAGATGGATAAGCCGACGGCAAATCCGGAGAAGGTAAAGCAGGAGCTGATGAAGTACGACCTCATCCCGGAGGAGTATGGCGGAGACGTCATCTGTGTTCCGGTATCGGCAAAGACCGGTATGGGCATCGATGACCTGCTCGAGAACATCGTTCTCCAGGCGGATGTGATGGAGCTGAAGGCGAACCCGAACCGTGCAGCGTATGGCGTTGTCATCGAGGCAGAGCTCGACCGCGGCAAGGGCCCGGTTGCACGTCTCCTCGTTCAGAAGGGTACCCTTCACCAGGGTGATGTCGTGGCCGTCGGTTCTGCCTATGGTAAGGTTCGTGCGATGACCGATGATAAGGGTAAGCGCATCAAGAAGGCCGTGCCTTCACAGCCGTGTGAGATCCTGGGTCTCAACTCTGTACCTAACGCGGGTGAGATCTTCCAGGTGAAGGACAGCGAGAAGGAGGCCAAGGCCTACGCTGCTGCTTTCGTCACCGAAAGCAAGCAGAAGATGGTCGAGGAGTCCAAGAAGAAGGTATCCCTCGATGCACTCTTCGATCAGATCAAGGCCGGCGAGATCAAGGAGCTTCCGCTCGTGGTCAAGGCCGACGTTCAGGGTTCTGTAGAGGCTGTCAAGGATGCGCTTGAGAAGATCCGGAACGAGGAGGTAGCCGTAAAGGTCATCCACTCCGGTGTCGGTGCGATCAACGAGTCCGATGTCGTACTCGCAAGTGCGTCGAACGCCATCGTTATCGGTTTCGATGTCAAGCCGGATGCGACCGCACGTGAGATCGCGGAGCGTGAGCATGTCGATGTTCGTCTCTATGACATCATCTATAAGGCGACCGAGGATATCGAGAATGCGATGAAGGGCATGCTGGCGCCTGTCTTCGAGGAGAAGGTGATCGGCCACGCCGAGATCCGTCAGATCTTCAAGGCGTCCGGTGTCGGCAACATCGCAGGATGTATGGTCAAGGACGGTCTCGTACAGAGAGGTGCCAAGGCCCGCATCTTCCGTGGCCCGAAGCAGGAGAAGGTCTGGGAGGGTGCAATCGCATCCGTAAAGCGCTTCAAGGATGATGTAAAGGAAGTCAAGGCCGGCTACGAGTGTGGTCTTGTATTCGAGGGCTTCAATGAGATCGAACTCGAGGATTATGTTGAAGCATATGTAATGGAAGAGGTTAAGCGTTGAAAAAAGGTTCTGTAAAAAATACAAGAATTAACGCAGAGGTCATGCGAGAGCTTTCTGTAGCGATCCGTGACCTGAAGGATCCGCGTGTGTCCCCGATGACGTCGGTCACCGGCGCCGAGGTCACACCGGACCTCCAGTACTGTAAGGTATATATCTCCGTGCTCGGCAGTGAGGAATCACTGGCGAAGACCATGGAGGGCCTGAAGGCCGCCAGTGGCTTCCTGCGCCGTGAGCTTGCACAGACCGTCAATCTCCGGCACACCCCGGAGCTTCAGTTCGTCGCCGACCACTCCATCATGTATGGTGCGCATATGGACGAGCTGATCCGTAAGGTAAACGAAGAGGATGCCGCGAAGCGCAGCCCGGAGGTGGACACTTCGGTATCCGCAGAGGATACAGAATCTTCTTCAGAAGATTCCGAAGAAGCACCGTCGGACGAAGTGTAATTCCGCCGGATATGTTGATATAGATATATGGAGAAGGTACGATCGATGAATGAATTTCAGCAGATGATTAATAAGGCAGACAGTATCTGCATCCTGGGCCATACGAACCCGGACGGAGACTGTCTCGGCTCAACCCTGGGCACGAAGCATTATATTCTGAATCAGTATCCCGAGAAGAAGGTGAATGTGTACCTGCAGATCGCGAACGAAAAGTATGATTTCCTTCCGGGCATCGATACTATCGTGCATACACCTTCCGATCGGAAGTATGATCTCTGTATCATCTGTGACTGTAACGGCTATGATCGTGTCGGCGATTTCCGAAGCCTCGCAGAGAATGCGAAGGAGCTGTTTGTGGCGGATCATCACGTTCCGGGCCCACAGCAGTTCCCGCATGGTTCCATCCGTCCGGATGCTTCGAGTGCCTCCGAGGTCGTCTACGATCTGATGGATACGAGCTTCATCGATGCGAAGGTAGCCGAGTGCCTCTATCTCGGCATCGCGCATGATACCGGTATCTTCAAGTACAGCTGCACTTCGCAGCATACGATGGAAATCGCCGGCTTCCTGATGACGAAGGGCATCGATTTCGGCCGTATCATCGACGACAGCTACTATACGAAAACCTATGCACAGCAGCAGGTGCTCGGTCGCGTGCTGATGGAGAGCCTGATGCTGATGGACCATCGCTGTCTCGCCGGCTGGCTGACCTGTAAGGATATGAGGTTCTATCAGGTTACCTCCCGGGATGTAGACAGTATCGTCAGCACCATGCGGGAGACGAGAGGCATCGACTGTGCGATCTTCATGTATGAAATGAGCAATCAGAACTTCAAGGTCAGTCTCCGGAGCAATAATAATCAGCTCGATGTCGCGAAGGTGGCGATGACCTTCGGTGGTGGTGGTCACAAAATGGCCGCCGGCTGTACACTTCAGGGCTCCTACCATGATGTGATGAACAACATTACGAAGGAGCTTTCGAAGCAGATGGATGCACCGGATTTCGTATCCAATCGGCTGTAAGGAAACTATGGACGGAATTATCAATGTTTATAAAGAGAAGGGCTGGACGAGCTTCGACGTCACGAAGAAGCTTCGTGCCATCCTTCACGAAAAGAAAATAGGACATACCGGAACCCTCGACCCGATGGCGGAGGGTGTGCTGGTGATCTGTGCCGGCACGGCAACGAAGCTGGTTTCGTCGATCGAAGCGACGGAAAAGGTCTATGAGGCGGAGATGAAGCTCGGCATCACGACCGATACCGAGGACACGACCGGAACGATTCTCCGTGAGCATCCGGTCGATGTCAGCGAAAAGGAGCTCCGCGCAGCCGCGCAGAGCTTCATTGGTTCTTATGACCAGATTCCGCCGATGTACAGCGCGAAAAAGGTGAACGGACAGAAGCTCTACGACCTCGCCCGACAGGGAAAGGTCATCGAGCGGAAGCCGAACCGCATCACCATCCACGACATCACGGTCGACAGCATTGAGCTGCCATACGTACGGATGACCGTCACCTGCTCGAAGGGCACCTATATCCGTACGCTGATCAAGGATATCGGGGAGAAGCTCGGCTGTGGTGCTGCGATGTCTGCGCTGAAGCGTACACGTGTCGGTCAGTTTTCGATCTCCGACAGCCGGACCATCGAGGAGATTGCCGGATATGAGGCACGGGGCGAGCTGATCCGGATCGTGAAGCCACCGATCTATGTTCCGGAGCCGGCCGTCATTTCCTTCGGAAAGTTCGACGGCAGCCACCTCGGGCACCAGCTCATCTTCGAGAACATGTTCCGCATCGCGAAGGAGAAACACCGGAAGACGGCGCTCCTGACCTTCAGCGCAAATCCGAAGGTCGTCCTCACCGGCGTCCGTCAGGATACGATTTCGAGCAGCGATGAGCACCTGACGCGCCTTCGAAACCTCGGCTTCGACTATGTCTTTTCCTATCCCGTGAACCGGGAGACCATGGGCGTCTCTGCAGAGGATTTCCTGCGCACCGTCCTGGTCGAGGGCATGCATGCGTCGGATATCGTCGTGGGCACAGACTGTACCTTCGGGTATAAGGCGCAGGGAAATGCCGCGCTCCTCGAAGCACGCGCTCCGAAGTACGGCTACGCGGTCCATGTGATTCAGAAAAAGGAAGTCCTTGACGAGAACGGAAAGGAACGCGAGATCTCCAGCAGCTTCATCCGCGAGGAGATCGAGAAGGGCAATGTCGAAAAGGCGGCGGAACTGCTCGGCCGTCATGTAGCGCTGAGCGGTACCGTGATGCGTGGAAAGGAGATCGGCGCGTCGATCGGTTTCCCGACCGCGAACATCCTTCCGAAGGAAGGAAAGCTGAATCCGAAGCCGGGTGTCTACATCACCCGTATCCTGATCGGGCAGCAGCTGTACCGCGGCATGACGAATGTCGGGAACAACCCGACCATCGCCGACGATAATCCGACCTCCATCGAGACCTATGTCCTCGATTATCATGGGAACCTCTATGGGAAGAAGATCCGCGTCGAGTTTATAAAGCGGCTGCGCGACCAGCATAAGTTCGCCTCGATCGACGAGCTGAAGGCCCAGCTTGAGAAGGATGTCGCAGCCACGGCAGCCTGGCCGATGGAGCTCGGCAGCATCTGAGACCGGGCGAAGCGGCGATGCTCGATCCGAACCGGCTGAAATATCACGAAAAGGGCGGTATTTCACTCAATATGCGATTGACAAGCCGAGGCACTTCTGTTAGAGTACATTCGTATGCGCGTTGGCATGGTTGCGCGGAACTCCATCCGGCAGCTCTGTTAACGTAAGTCGTCACATATCGTGACATAGTTTATCATCAGGAGGATTTACCATGATTTCCAAGGAGAAGAAGACAGCGATCATCGAGCAGTACGGCCGTAAGGCTGGTGACACAGGTTCACCAGAGGTTCAGATCGCGATTCTGACTGCACGTATCAACGAGCTCACAGAGCACCTTAAGAAGAACCCGAAGGATCACCACTCAAGACGTGGTCTTCTCATGATGGTTGGTCAGAGAAGAGGCCTTCTTGCTTACCTTCAGAAGAACGATCTGGACAGCTACAGATCCCTCATCGAGAAGCTCGGCATCAGAAAGTAATCGTAAACTTATAAAGAAAAAGGGCGGAGATACTTTTCTCCGTCCTTTTTTTATACTATAATTATATGGACTATGTGCCTTTCTGCGATCGTGCACATGGATTTATCGAAATCATCGACAGGGAAGTATCCGAGACCACTGATGAGGCCCGGTTTTCAGCAGGAGCCCGCTCCGCACGAAGAGGGAGCCTGATCAGTGTTTTTGGACCTCCCTGTCTCTATAAAAGGAGGTACGAATGTACAAGAGTTATTCAATGGAACTCGCCGGCAGAACACTGACCGTCGATATCGGCCGTGTCTGCGCCCAGGCAAATGGTGCAGCACTGATGCACTATGGTGATACAACCGTTCTGTCCACCTGTACCGCGTCGGCACAGCCGCGTGATGGTATCGATTTCTTCCCGCTCCAGGTGGAGTATGAGGAGAAGATGTATGCCGTAGGACAGTTCCCGGGTGGATTTAAGAAGAGAGAGGGCCGCGCAAGCGATAATGCGATCCTCACCTCCCGTGTCATCGATCGTCCGATGAGACCGCTCTTCCCGAAGGATTTCCGTAACGATGTGCTGCTCGACAACCTCGTGATGTCCGTCGACCAGGACTGCTCACCGGAGCTTCTGGCGATGCTCGGTTCTTCCCTGGCAACCGCGATTTCCAACGTTCCATGGGATGGTCCATGCGCTTCCACACAGGTCGGCATGATCAACGGTGAGTTCATCATCAACCCGACCAACGCAGAGAAGACCGTATCCGATCTGAATCTGACCGTTGCTTCGACCCGCGATAAGGTCATCATGATCGAGGCAGGTGCAAACTGCATCTCTGATGATCAGATGATCGAGGCCATCTATAAGGCAGATGAGATCAACAAGCAGATCATCAGCTTCTTCGATTCCATCATCGCCGAGTGTGGTAAGGAGAAGACCCCGTACGAGAGCTATGCGGTTCCGCAGGCGCTCTTCGATAAGATCAAGTCCATCGTTCCGGAAGAGGAGATGGAGAACGCGGTATTCACCGACGACAAGCAGCAGCGTGATGCCAATATGGCAGAGGTGACCAGAAAGCTTGAGGAGGCACTCGCGGATGACGAGGATGCTCTCCAGCAGCTTCCGGATGCCGTATACCAGTATGAGAAGAAGACCGTTCGTAAGATGATCCTGAAGGATCACAAGAGACCGGATGGTCGTAAGATCGAGGAGATCCGTCCGCTCGAGGCAGAGGTGGATCTGATTCCGAGAGTCCATGGCTCTGCGATGTTCAAGCGTGGACAGACCCAGATCCTCGATATCGTCACCCTGGCACCTCTTTCCGAGGTTCAGAAGGTCGAGGGACTCAACGAGTACATCACCGAGAAGCGTTACCTTCACCAGTATAACTTCCCGGGCTACTCTGTAGGTGAGGCGAAGGCCAGCCGTGGACCGGGACGTCGTGAGATCGGTCATGGCGCACTCGCTGAGAAGGCGCTGATCCCGGTACTTCCGTCCGTCGAGGAGTTCCCATATGCAATCCGTGCCGTATCCGAGACGATGGAGTCGAACGGTTCCACCTCCATGGGTTCCACCTGCGCATCCTGCCTGTCACTGATGGCAGCCGGTGTTCCGATCAAGGAGCCGGTAGCCGGTATCAGCTGCGGTCTCGTAACCGGCGATACGGATGATGACTACATCGTACTGACCGATATCCAGGGTCTCGAGGACTTCTTCGGCGACATGGACTTCAAGGTAACCGGTACACATGAGGGCATCACCGCGATCCAGATGGATATCAAGATCCACGGTCTCACCAGAGATATCGTGACCGAGGCGATCCACAGAGCCCACGAGGCACGTCTCGTCATCATGGATGGCGTTATGAAGGATGCCATCGCCGCTCCGCGTGCCGAGCTTTCTGAGTATGCTCCGAAGATCATCACCATGCAGATCGACCCACAGAAGATCGGTGATGTTATCGGTAAGCAGGGTAAGACCATCAACGGCATCATCGATGAGACCGGTGCAAAGATCGACATCGATGACAGCGGTATGGTTTCCATCTCCGGCATCGATAAGAACGCGCTTGAGAAGGCGAAGAAGATCATCGAGTCGATCGTCAACGACATCGAGCCGGGTCAGGTACTGACCGGTAAGGTCGTTCGCATCATGAACTTCGGTGCTTTCGTACAGCTCAGCCCGAACAAGGATGGTATGGTACACATCTCGAAGCTGGCCGATGGCCGCGTGGATAAGGTAGAGGATGTGGTCAACATCGGCGACGAAGTAACCGTCAAGGTTCAGGAGGTCGACAAGATGGGCCGTATCAATCTCACCATGCGTCCGCAGGATCTGAGAGACTAAATGAAAAGAGAGGTCCGTGTTCAGGAAACTGGACCGGACCTTTTTAAACGCGTCCAGGGCCACGCATCCGACCGGCCCGTGCATTTTACATGTTGTATGAAAGGAATTCTATACTATGAAGATCAGAACGAGATATGCACCTTCCCCGACCGGAAGAATGCATGTAGGTAACCTTCGTACCGCACTCTACGCCTACCTCATCGCGAAGCATGAGGGTGGTGATTTCCTCCTCCGGATCGAGGATACCGATCAGGAGCGCTTCGTCGAGGGGGCCGTCGAGCTCATCAATGAAACCCTCGCCGACACCGGCCTGATCCCGGATGAGTCCCCGGATAAGCCGGGCGACTGTGGTCCATACGTGCAGTCCGAGCGTCGTGCACAGGGCATCTATATGAAGTATGCGAAGCAACTCGTCGATGAGGGCAAGGCATACTACTGCTTCTGCACGAAGGAGCGCCTCGAGTCCCTGAAGACCACCGTAAACGGCGAAGAGATCATGCACTATGATAAGCACTGCCTCTCCCTCTCGAAGGAGGAGATCGAGGCAAAGCTCGCAGCCGGCATGCCGTATGTCATCCGTCAGAACAACCCGACCGAGGGCACGACGACCTTCCACGACGAGCTCTACGGAGACGTCACCGTTGATAACGCCGAGCTCGATGACATGGTCCTCATCAAGTCCGACGGCTATCCGACCTATAATTTCGCCAATGTCGTCGACGATCATCTGATGGGCATCACCCATGTCGTTCGCGGCAACGAGTATCTGAGCTCGAGCCCGAAGTACAATCGTCTCTATGAGGCCTTCGGCTGGGAGATTCCGAAGTATGTGCACTGCCCACTCATCACCGATGAGAACCATAAGAAGCTCAGTAAGCGTTCCGGTCATGCCTCCTTCGAGGATCTCATCGATCAGGGCTTCGTGGCCGAGGCAGTTGTGAACTTCGTCGCCCTCCTCGGCTGGTCTCCGGAGGACAACAACGAGATCATGTCTCTCCAGGACCTCATCGAGAAGTTCGACTATCACCGTATCTCGAAGAGCCCGGCGGTCTTCGACATGGAGAAGCTGCGCTGGATGGATGGCGAGTACATCAAGGCGATGAATTTCGATAAGTATTACGAGCGTGCACTTCCGTATATCCAGAAGATCATCACGAAGCCGCTCGATCTCCGGCACATCGCGACCATGGTGAAGACCCGTATCGAGATCTTCCCGGACATCAACGAGGAGATGATCGGCTTCTTCGAGGCCCTTCCGGAGTACAGCACCGAGCTTTATGTCAATAAGAAGTCGAAGACGAACCTCGAGAATTCACTCGCACTTCTCCGTGAGGTACAGCCGCTTCTCAGCACACAGGAGGATTTCTCCAACGACGCACTGTTCGAGCTGCTTTCTGCCTACGGCAAGGAGAAGGGCTACAAGACCGGCTTCATCATGTGGCCGATCCGCATCGCGCTTTCTGGTCGTCAGATGACCCCGGCGGGTGCAACCGAGATCATGGAGGTCCTCGGTAAGGAGGAGTCCCTCCAGCGTATCGCTGACGGTATCCGTCGCCTCGAGGCGTGAGACACATATATCTACAGAAAATATGGTCGTCTGGACGACTATAGGAGATTTCAGAAACCCATGGTAGAATACTGCCATGGGTTTTTCTATCGATCAGAAACGGGCAATCGAACACAGAGACGGGCCGGCGATGGTGCTGGCCGGACCAGGCTCCGGGAAAACGACGGTGATCACGCATCGCATCCTGCAGCTGATCCGGAGCGGTGTGCGTCCGGAGGACATCCTCGTCATCACCTTCACGAAGGCTGCGGCCCTCGAGATGGAGAGCCGCTTTCGGAAGCTCTACCTCGAGGAGCAGATGAAGCAGCGGCTGGGGGATGCCTACGAAGCCGAAGCCGGGCATCGTCCGGCCTTTTCGTCCGCTGAGGATGCACGCCTTCCGGGCAGCCTGCGCGATGCCGGCGGCCAGGTGAACTTCGGCACCTTCCACTCAATCTTTTTCTTCATCCTCCGCATCCGCTATCACTTTTCATATAAAAACATCCTGAGCGAACGGACGCAGTCGCAGATTCTGCGTGAAATCACCGAGGCCCTCGGCATCGACTGCAGCTATGATCAGGACTTCCTGCGCCTTCTGATCGGCGAGATCTCCCGTTTTAAGGGGAGCGGAAAGCTGCTCTCGGAATTTGATTCAAGCCTGCTCTCAAACGAGCAGTTCACAGCCCTCATGCTGCGCTACCAGGAGCGCCTGGGGCAGCAGCGCCTGGTGGACTTCGATGATATGCTGCTTCGCTGTCGTCAGCTCTTCCGCGACGAACCGACGGAGCTCCGGCGCTGGCAGGAGAAGTACAAGTATCTGCTCGTCGATGAGTTCCAGGATATCAGTCCTCTCCAGTATGAAATCGTGCGTATGCTCGCGCTGCCGGAAAACAATCTCTTCATCGTCGGGGACGACGATCAGTCGATCTACGCCTTTCGTGGCTCGGATCCCGGCATCATGCTCGGCTTCGAGCGCGATTACCCGGGCTCCGCGCGCATCACCCTCTCCAACAACTACCGGTCGCACGAGGAAATCGTCTGCTTTTCGTCTCATGTCATCGCCCGGAACGAACATCGCTTCCCGAAGGAGATCCGGGCCGTGCAGGGTCCGGGGGGACGGGCACTGCGTTATCAGACGGCCGACACGCTGCAGGAGTATGCACTCGTGCTGAAGAACATCCGGGAGGAGCTCGCGCGCGGAATCCCGCCGGAGCGCATCGCCGTCCTGTTCCGCACCCAGACCCTGGCGCGTCCGCTGATCTCCGAATTTGTACGACTGCAGCTTCCGTATACGACGCGGGATCATACGAAAAATCTCTATGACAGCACGGTGGCCCAGGACATCCTCGCCTATATCCGGCTCGCCCTCGGCACGGGCACCCGCCGGGATTTTATGCGTATCATGAATAAGCCGAACCGCTATATCTCGCGGGAGGCCGTCCGGGACCGGGCGATGGATTTCGAGAAGCTCCGGCGCTACTACCGCGATAAGCGCGGGATGGATGTGATCCTCGATCGCTTCGTAGAGGATTTAAAGGCCATCCGTGCCCTGCCATCCGAAGCCGCGGTCATCTACATTGGCCTGCGCGTGGGGTATCTCAGCTACCTCGAGGAGCGGGCCCGCGAAAATCATACGGAGCTCGGCGGTGTCCATGCTATAATGGATGCGCTGGAGCTGTCCGCGCGGCAGGAGCCGGATAAGCAGAAGTGGCTCGTCTATGCGGAGAACTACGGGGAGGAACTGAAGCGGGCGGCTGCCCGAAACGAGGCAGGGCGCGGTGTGCGGCTGATGACCTTCCACGGCAGTAAGGGGCTCGAGTTCGACATCGTCCATATCATCGACGCGACGGAGGGCGTGACACCGTATACGAAGGCGGTCACGGCGGCGCAGATCGAGGAGGAGCGACGGGCATTTTATGTCGCCTGTACGCGGGCGAAGAAAGAACTTCACATTTATTTCACAGAGAGTCGCTATGCTAAAAAATGCAGTCCGAGCCGCTTTCTGCTGGACGGGCTGTCAGATATGAAACCGAAGCACGGTGGCTGGGTGCGCTCGCTGCCGGAAATTTTCCGGAAACGGAGGAGCTGAACCACGGACAAGGCATCATCGGCATCACGGTCCGCCCGGCGGATACGGATGCGCGCTTGCCAGAGAAAGGCTTTTCAGAAAACGTGCAGCATCACGGTCCGTCCGGCGGATATGGATGCGCGCACCGAAGATGCGAAATACGTGTGAGTCAAAATACAGAGGTAGAAAGATGGATAAATTAAAAGTACTGGTGGTCGATGATGAAGAGCGGATGCGGAAGCTCATCTCGGATTTCCTGAAGATCAAGGGCTATGAGACCGTGGAGGCCGGTGACGGCGAGGAAGCGATCGACGTCTTTTTCGCAGATAAGGAGATCGCGCTCATCATCCTCGATGTGATGATGCCGAAGATGGATGGCTGGGAGGTGCTGAAAACCGTGCGGGAGCACAGTAAGGTGCCGGTCATCATGCTGACGGCGCGCACCGAAGAGACGGACGAGCTGAAGGGCTTCGAGTACGGTGCCGATGAGTATATCTCGAAGCCGTTTTCGCCGAAGATCCTGGTGGCCCGTGTCGAGGCGATCCTTCGCCGCTCTGGTGTGAGCCAGGATGAGGTCGTACGCATCGGCGGGATCGAGGTCGATAAGTCGGCGCACTCGGTGAAGATCGACGGAAAGGAAATCGAGCTCAGCTTCAAGGAGTACGAGCTTCTGCTCTACTTCATCGAAAACAAGGGGATCGCGCTGTCCCGTGAGAAGATCCTCAATAACGTCTGGAATTATGATTACTTCGGTGATGCCCGGACCATCGACACGCATGTCAAGAAGCTGCGTGCGAAGATGGGCGCGAAGGGCGATTACATCAAGACCGTCTGGGGCATGGGCTATAAGTTCGAAGTGGAAGAGAAGGCATGAAAAAGCAGAATCGTTTTAAAAGCAGTATCAAATGGCGCTTCACCTTCATCTTCATGGGCCTGATCGCCGTCCTGTTCATCGCCATCCTGATGGCCAATTCCTTCCTGCTGGAAGGCTACTACACGATGCAGAAGGTCAGCACCCTCGAGAATGCCTATACGACCCTCGATACGATGCTGGGGAGTGATGAAGCTGCGGATGACCGCATCGACCTGCTGTTTCCGAGCAACTACGATACCTCGAATCCGGAGACCGAAACACCGGCGACCACCTACTTAAAGAGCCTGTCGGAGACGAGCAATGTCAGCGTGATCATCATCGATACGCAGACCGACCGTGTGTTCTCGACCTATGGTGATCTGAATCTCCAGATGCAGAAGCTGAATCGCTATATTTTCGGAAATCGTCGTGGTGAGAAGGGAAAGATCCTCGCCAGCTTCGATAATTATAAAATCGAGCGAAATCGCGATGAAAACAGCGGAAATCTCTACCTCGAGAGCTGGGGCTACTTTTCCGATAACACCACGACCTTTATCATGTCGATGCCGATTTCGAGTCTCCGGGAGTCGGTCGGGTTCTTTAATCGCTTTCTGCTCCTCATCGGTGCCTGTACGATGGTGATCGGATCGATCATCGTTTACTTCACAAGCCGCGAGATCTCGAAGCCGATCAACGAGATCGCCAGTCTGAGTGAGAAGATGTCGAGACTGGATTTCACAACACGTTATACCGGCTGCCGCTGCGATGAAATCGGTGTGCTCGGGAACTCGATGAATGTGATGTCCGACAAGCTCGAGCGTGCCATCGCGGAGCTGAAGACCGCCAACAACGAGCTGCAGTCGGATGTGCAGAATAAAACGAAGATCGCGGCGCGTCAGCAGGAGTTCATCGCCAATGTCTCCCACGAGCTGAAAACACCGATCGCACTGATCCAGGGCTACGCAGAGGGACTCAATGAAGGACTCGCGGACGATCCGGCGTCACGGGAATACTACTGCGGCGTCATCGTGGATGAGGCGAAGCGCATGAACATCATGGTCCATGAGCTCATGAATCTGAGCTCCATCGAGCAGGGCAAGGACCTGCCGGACTTCGCCCTCTTCGACATCTCGAAGGTGGTCCATGGCGTCGTGACGAAGTCGGATATCCTGATCCGTCAGAAGGATGCCCATGTGGAGATCGACATCCCGGAGGGCACGATGGTCTGGGCCGACGAGTTCAAGATCGAGGAAGTCATCACGAACTACCTGAACAACGCACTCAACCATCTGCAGGCGCCGAACAACATCAGCCTCTTCTCTGAAAAGGCACCGAACGGCACGGTATCGATCCATGTGTCGAACACCGGCAAGCCGATTCCGGAGGAGGACCTGCAGCAGATCTGGGAGAAGTTCTTCAAGGTCGATAAGGCACATACCCGCTCCTACGGTGGCAGCGGCCTCGGCCTCAGCATCGTCAAGGCCATCATGGAGGCCCACCACCAGAAGTGCGGTGTGAAGAATACACGGACCGGCGTGGATTTCTGGTTCACGCTCGATTCCGAGAAGAAGAGCTACAGCTGATCATGCATCCTGCATGATCGGTCGAGGCATGTGTTTCGGACCAGCATAAGCAAAACAGAATAAAGATCCTGTCTGCATGGCGATGCAGCTTCGCTCATACAGACACAGAACAGAACTGAATAGAACAAAATAGAACAGAATAGAAAACGGAGGAAAAACAGATGATGAATCCAGCAGCCATGATGAAAATCGCCGGCCTTTTCAAGAAGTTCCAGGCAGATCACCCGAAGGTGGTCTCCTATGTCCAGCATTTCGTGTCGACCGGCATCCCGGAGGGCTCGGTGATCGAGATCACGATCACGAAGCCGGGGGCGCAGCCGGTAACCACCAACTTCCGCGTCCTGCAGGACGACGTCGAGATGGTGGAAGCCCTGAAGAACATGCAGAAGTGAGTGTTGATCGCCCGGAGTCTTCGCGGAGGACTTCGGGCATATTCGCACACATCGAACACACGACTGTAAAAGATGCAGCTGAGAGAGCGTCGCATAAAGCCAGCCAGCGCATCGAAATAACTGGAAATAAATGAAAGAAAGGTTCTATGAAGATTGCCTACATGCTACGGGATCCGCTGGATCTCGTGTTTCTGTTTATCTATGTCATCGGCGTACTGGTGCTGATCTTTGCAGCGATGCAGTTCCTGCATGCCGTCCTCTATAAGGATACGAAGGCCCGGCGCGACGGTGTGCGGGCGCTCCTCATCGGGATCGGCCTGCTCGCACCGCGCATCGTCTATCACCAGTTCCGTCTCGATGCCTCGGACTATAAAAAGTCCGTGACGGCGGCTTACCAGAGTGGAACCGATGCGATCTCGGAGACGGGCGACGGCTACACCCTCCTCGCGATCCAGCAGGGCGGTACGGATCCGGCCAATGCCGACATCGTGGTGCTGTCCACTGCACTCTATACACCGGATGGTGCACCGAATGCGGCCGGACTCGCCGTGCTGAAGGCCGTTTCGGAGCAGACACTGAAAAAGAAGAGTGCTGTCGAGCTGCGTTTCATCGCATTTACCGGAGAAGAGGATGCACTGGCCGGGGCGCGAAACTACCTTGACAAACTTCCAGACGAAGAGAAGGCACGGGTGGTCGCCGACATCCAGGTCGGAGACATTGGCCAGGCAGACGGCGGCGCGTTTCAAATCGCGGTGAGCAACGGCCATGAAAATCCACTCACTGACCGGCTCGTGAAATCGGTGAAGCGGATGAGCGGGCAGAAGGCGACGATGCACGAGGATACGTCGTCGGATCATACGGTGTTCAGCATGGAGGGGATCCCGGCGGTGATGCTCCAGCAGGAGGGCGCTGCCTCTCTCGAAGCCGAAAACGCAGGCAGCGCTGCCGGCGAACAGGAGAGGGACGTAAACGGAAAGGCAGGAAACAGCACTTCATCCACGAAGGGCAGTACGGCCGCTCCGGATATGGATGAGCTGTCGAAGGCCGCGGCCATCGTCGGTGATACCGTGCAGGGCTTCATGCGTGAAAAGAGCGGACGCTTCCGAACGGAAATGGAGGCAACGCCGGTGGATGTCCGTGCGGCAGGTGCATTCCAGCCGCAGGTGGATGCATGGCCAGCAGGCACAGGGATCCCGACGATCGAGCAGCAGCTCGGCACACGCCTGACGGATACCGGAACGCGTGATGCAGACGGTTGCGAAATCTATACCGCCGTACTGTACATCCTGCAGCAGGATACTCCGGTCACCGTCGGAGTACATGTGACGACCACGCCGGAACGTGTGGACCAGATCATGGTGGACATGTCCGCACTGGGTGTGGATGAGGCTATGCTCCGTCCGATGCTGACGAATTTCTTCGGTGAAGGAAGTGAAAAAGCCGCAGAAAATGGAAGTCATGAAACAATCTACCTTGATTCAGGTGCACAGGCGATGTATCATGTAAGCGCTACCACAAATGCGGAAACAGATGCCGCTGCACCGGCTGGGAGCTATACGCTCTCGATTACAGCCGCGTAAATCATTCGTAACGCAAGATGGCAACAGGTGGCACACATCTCATCCGATGAAAACTGCAGGACATGCAGCGATGATCCGGATGGATGTGACAGCCACCTTTTTCTGTCCATATCAGGGAGGCTTCATGGAACTTGCACTTATCTCGGCCCGTCAGGTCGTCGTCTTTTTTATGCTGATCATGGTGGGATTTTTCGCAGTCAAGGCGAAGGCGCTGAAACCGGAGGCACGTCAGCACTTCTCGAGTCTTCTGGTATCGATCGTCGTGCCCTGTATGATCGTAAATTCCTATATCACAGAATTTGATGCAGAGGTATTTCACGGCATCGTGCTGGCGTTTATCCACTCCTTTATCCTCATCATGATCGGCCTCGTCATCGCTGTGCTGGCGGCACGGCGTATGGGAAAGGACAATGCCGCGATCTTTGAGTTTGCGATGATCTTTTCCAATGCCGGCTACATGGGGTTCCCACTGATTCAGGCACTGTTTGGAAACGAGGGACTGCTGTATGCAAGCAGCTACAACACCGTCTTTAATATCCTGATCTGGACCTATGGCTATGCCCGGGTCTCCGGGCAGACCGACGCAAAGAAGGTGGTGAACACGATCGTTCGGACACCGGCGATGATCGCCGTTGTGCTCGGCCTCGTCATCTACCTTCTGCAGATTCCGGTACCAGAGCTGATTCATCAGCCGATCTCACAGATCGGCGGGCTGAATACCCCGATCAGCATGATGATCACCGGTATGATTCTCGCAGGCTCTGATCTTTCGAAGGTGATCCGGGACCGCGCCGTCGCAGCGGTCATCAGCATTCGCCTCTTCCTGATTCCTGCCGTGTGTCTGCTGATCTACGGCTTCCTGCATATCAGCTTCGGCATGGCCTCCGAGGTCGTCCTGCTGCTCGAAGCCTGCCCGTGCGCGGCCATCAGTACGGTTTTCGCCGTGCAGTTCCACTATGATGAAGAGAAGGTCGCCGGTGCCGTCATCCTGTCGACACTGCTCAGTATCCTGACCCTGCCGATCACCGCCTACATCATCACGACGGTGATCTGAAAGATTAATTCGAAATCATAAGTTACAGTTCTGGCAGGGGACCCGGAGGGACGGCAACGGAGGCACAGTACTCCGAGACCGCCCCTCCGGGTCCCCTTAGCTGAACTGTTACATCAAAAATCCCCGGGCTGCATCGCAGTCCGGGGATTCGTTCATTTATTCAGTTGTATATACGGATGATCAGTTTACACCGTAGCCTAAAGCAGCTGCGTTGTCGATGCCCTGTGCAGCGAAAGCCTCACGAGCAAGGTTAGCCATAGCAGCAGCATACTCAGAGTAGTTAGCGTAAACAACCTGAGTGCCATCCGTAGCAGCAACGACTACAGGAGCAGCTGGATCAACAGCAGCCTGAGCTACAGCAGCCTCGTGAATAGCGTTTGCATACTCAGCAGCAGCGTAAGAGTAAGCGTTCTTTGCATTTAAGGAACCGATGTCATAGGAAGCAACACCAGCGAATGCAGGAACGGACATAGCAGCAACCAGTGCGCCAGTCATCACCATAGCAGCAATCTTCTTTGTCATCTTCATCATCATATACCTCTCAAATATAATTGAAACCCGTCACTGAATCCGTGACTCAAATTTCTAAATCTTTTATAGCACATTTCTTAAGATTTTTATACAGTTTTCACACATTTTCGTAATAAAAATAAAGTACAGTTTACGTAAAAAGGGCGTAAATATAAACAGATTCCTGTTTTCTGTCATATTTTCTTACGATTTTATGATGCGCAGGGGCCCCGGAGGACCGGCCGGTTACTGTTCACTCGTCACCTTGCATAGTTAAGGCCGGACCGCTAAACTGATCTCAGTTGATGCGGACCGGCCTTTCTGGCAATTATGAGTCAAATCTTTGTGCGACTTCCTGGAACACATTGGCTCCATCATTATTTCGTATCTTAATAAGCACGCTTTTTCCGTTACAGAGGTCTTCGATAGATGTGAAACTTCTGAACGATATAGC
>OQVT01000881.1_pt1 | contig 18218 bp, 10 predicted proteins | sample 1691561 | NCBI WGS metagenome assembly OQVT01 (sample SAMN03418260, study PRJEB22391) | human gut metagenome | biome: human-gut; feature: organic feature; material: feces | host: Homo sapiens | place: Tanzania | collected 2013-01 | reverse complement strand
CTATAAATCCGGCCTGAAGGCGCAGGGCTGCGGCAAGCTGAAAAAAGCCGTGTTCACCATTGAGCTGGACCCGGACGAGGACGAAACCGAAGAATAAACACACCCTATAAAGTTCAAACGCCCACGCAGCCTGCGCTGCGTGGGCGTTTTGCTTTGGTGGTCTCAGCTTTGGGTCAGCAGGTCTGTCAGCTCCCGGGGCGGCAGGGGCTTTGCAAAATAATAGCCCTGGATCATATCCACGCCCCACTGCCGTAGCAGGCTCACCTCCGCCTCTGTCTCCACTCCCTCTGCCACCACATCGTAGCCCATGGACTGGAAGGTGGACACGATACTGTGATAGAAAGAGGCGGACCGGCCGTCGGAGCAGATGCCAAACAGCAGGGACCGGTCCAGCTTGATCACCGAGAAGGGCAGTTGGGTCACGGTGTTCAGGTTTGCGTAGCCGGAGCCGAAATCATCCAGGCAAAGGCCGATGCCTGCACTGCGGAACTGCTCCGCAATCAGGCTCAACCGCTTGCTGTACTCGGTGGCCACCGTCTCCGTGACCTCGAACTGGAACAGGCTGTGAGGCAAAGCGTAGGAATCAATGATCCGGATAAAGTGGCTGCTGCAATTGGTCCGCAGCAGGTCCAGGGGGGAAAGGTTCATCTTTACGTTGCTGATGCGGCTGGCCACCTGCTGGTTTTCCTGCATAAAGCGGCAGACCCGGTGGAGCTGCAGGTCGGTGATCTGCTCGATGAGGCGGTTCTTTTCTGCCAGCTGGATGAACACATCCGGTGCGATCCACCCCAGCTTGGGGTGATGCAGGCGGCTCAGGGCCTCCAGGGTGATGAACCGCTGCTCCTGCACCGAGTACACCGGCTGGTAGTATACCTCAAACAGATCCTTTTCCACGGCGCTGTGAAGGTAGTTTTCCACTTCCTTGCTGTACAAAAAGCTGTCCAGGGTCTTGATATCGTCCTGGATGACCTCTGTGGCACCGGTGCGCTGAGAAAGGGATTCCAGGTATTCGGTGTAGTCGATGACGGCTCCGCCGCTGCCCATTTTTCCGGCATTCAAAATGCCGGTAAGCACCGCCGGGGTAGGCAGCAAGGCCAGCTCTGCCCCATGCCTGGGCTCCTGCTCCAAAAACTGCCGCAGCACCAGCAAATTATCCTCGTACTCCTGCAGGGACTGGGACAGCATCAGGAACCGCTTGCCAGACACCCGGAAGATCTCGGTGCCGCAGTGGTCCTGCAGCAGCCCGGCAAAGCCCTGCAAAAGCTGGTTGCCCCCCTCCATGCCGAACAGCTTGTTTACATGGTTCAGCTGGTACAGGGACACGGTGATGATGTGGAACTCCTTTTTTTCAGCGATCAGCTCATCCAGCTTCCGCACCAGGTATTGCTTGTCGTAAAGGCCTGTCAGGCTGTCGGTGTTGGTGTTGGGGTTGTTGATGGTCAAAAACAGAGAAAGGATGCTGAGGCTCATGCCAAAACCTGTCATCAGCACCGAGTTGTCCAAGGCCTGCAGCACCACACCGCCGGAGCACAGCAGCAGCATCTCCACCAGGATGCTTACCTGCCGCTTGCCCAGGTCCTTGCGCCAGAGCAGGATCATCCCCAATGCCACCAGAATGTGGCACAGGGCACTGCAGTACATCAGCATATACCAGGGGCCGCCCTGGTAGCCCTCCTGGTCCACATAGAACAGCAGCCTCGTAAAGGGGTTCAGCAATATGATGCAAAACAGCACCAGGGTAGGCAGGCCCCCCAAGGCCAACTGCCACACCGACACCACCTTGTTGTTCCGCAGGGTCCACACATAGCACACCAGCACATAGGGCAGCAGGGCCTGGAACAGGTAGAACACGGTGGTGGTGATCGCCGTAGCGGTGCCGGACCGATCAAAGCCGGACATGATGCAGAACACGCTGCTGAGCTCTGCCAGCACATCCAGCCCACCCAGCAGCAGCATCACGCAAAAGATCCGGTTGTTCCGGTCATCCAGCCGTTTTTGGGTAAAAAAGTGGTACAGTACCATCAGCAGGATCACCTGCCCGGCCAGGAGGAAGTCGAAGTTGTAGCTTGTCATTGCCAGCCTCCCCCTGCCACGGCACGGTTTTTCTGCAAGGCCTGGTCTGCCGCATTCTGCCAATCGCTGAGGGTCATGAGGGTGCCGTCGGCCCGGCACAGGCCGCTGAAGCCCTGGACCAGCCAGGTCTGATGCTTGCGGAAGCTGGCCCCGGCGGCCTGCTGCAGGGCCTTCTCCAGCAGAGCTTCCCGTTCCTGGGGGGATAGCTTAGCCTCCGGCACCACCACGGCAAACTCGTTGCCCCGGATGCGGAAGCACAGGGTCTGTTCCACCTGGTCTGCTGCACAGGCCGCCTCTACGCAGCGAGCGGCACTGATCACCGCCTCGTCCCCTGCCCCGGTGCCGCAAAGGCTGTTCAGCTTTTGCAGCCCCTCCAGCAGGATATACACCAGCACCGCATTGCTGTAGTCCGTGCGTTGCACTGCAAGGGTCTCCAGATATTCCTGGTAGGCCTTGCGGTTCTGCATCCCGGTCAGACGGTCCTCCCGGGAAAGCCGCTCCCACACCGCCTGTTCGGTGCGGAACTTGGCATCCTGGGCCACCTTTGCCAGCAGCCCCCAGAACAGCAGGGCGATGTACAGCAGGATGCCCAGCTGGAAAATGGCACCGTACCAGGAGATCTCCAGGGCCCAGTACAGCACCAGGGCCGTTACCCCTCCCAGGCCCAGCAGACCAAAGGACACCAGACAGAGCCGGCTTTCGTCGGTGTGGTTCCGGCGGTAGTCCAGCAGCAGGATCCCCACCAGCATCAGGACGCCGAGGGTCAGCAGGATGTGGGTGCCAAACAGCATTTGGATAAAGGGCACCCCCCACACCAGGTTCACTCCCCCCTGCACCAAGGCGTTGAGGTAGAACAGCCCTGCCAGCACCCGGGTGGCCCACCCCAGCGAGGGGGACACGGTGTTCTGGACAAAGTGGATCATGGGCACCGACATGAGCATAAAGGCGTAAAAGGACACGATACTCCAGGCTGCCGTTGCCCGGCCATAGCACTGGACCATGCCGGAATCGGTGATGCACCACAGGCTGCAAAGGAGCAAAAACAGGGAGACATCCAAAAACCGGGCTTCCCGGATCTGATGCTTACCAATATAAAGGTAACAGGCCAATGCCAGCAGACCAATGGCCAGCATCCCCACCACCACCAAAATGGACACCAGGGAGTTTTGCAGGTGGTAGCCTGCAATGGCGTAAAAAGCCCCCACCGCCGGGGCCAAAAAGGCATGGGTCCCCTCCCGGGGTGCCGAATAAATAATGCGGAGGGGGGCGGTGCCCGTTTCCTCCGGCAGCAGCACATCTGCCCACATCTTGGCCTTCATCTGGTCATTTTTGGGGAAGGCGTTGTCGGTGTAGCGGTACAGCAGGGTCTTGCCCAGCCAGACCTCCAGATCGTCCTGGACACCGCTTACGGAAAGCAGCTTTCCGGCATCCTCTGCCGTCAGGGTATCGTTGACCAGCACCACCTTGCCGCTGCTGTCCCCGGTCTTTTCCAGCTGGGCCGGCAGGGTCAGGGCTGTGGCATCCTGCCCCTGCAGCTGATACCAGCCCTGGCTCAGGGTCCGCAGGTCTGCCCTGTAGTCCTGTTCCGGCTCTGCCGCCCGGACCCGGGCCAGCAGCACCCACAGCAACAGCAGCAGCACCGCCACCCCGGCCTTTTCCAGCCGGGAAACCATCCGCTTGCAATTGATTTTCATTCCGTCCTCCCCTTGGTGCCCCTTGCAAGGGGCATCCAGGTTATTTGTTAAAAACCGTTCAAAGTAATACTAACATTTGTCCGACGTCTTGTCAACGCAAGGGCCCCGGCAGGGCACAAAAAACGCCCCGGCCGGGGTGGTTTTCCCGGCAGGGGCGGCGCATTCTTTTACACTCTACTTTTTATCCAGTGGGTCATCCAGCCCTTCAAACATCACCATGCCCAAGTTTGCAAGGCTTGCTCCCAGCGCAAAACCGACTGTTCCCAGCGACACACTGAACAAAGCGCCCATAGCAACACCGAACAGGATGCCCGCAATTTTGCTTTTTGTTCTACTACTGCTATTTCTTTTGTTTTTTCTGCAAATCTGTTCATTACTAAACAAAATGCAGGTAATAATCACTTAACAGGAAAAAAATCTCCAGCACAATCTAAAAAAGCCGGAGCAAAAACAAATCTAAGAAATTCAGATTACAAAAGATTCAAAAACGTAATATAGGAAAGAGTAAAAAATAGTGTTGCAACACGTGCAAGACGTAAAAAAGTACTAAAAAAAGCCGAAGGTTACTTTGGAAGTAAACATAGACTTTATAAAACAGCTCATGAGCAAGTAATGCATTCAGAAAGATATGCATACAGAGATAGAAAACAAACAAAAAGAAACTTTAGAAAATTATGGATAACAAGAATCAACGCAGAATGTAGAAACAATGACATAAGTTATTCAAGATTTATTGATGGATTAAACAAAGCAGGAGTAGAAATCAACAGAAAAATGTTATCAGAACTTGCAATTCAAGATAAAGAAGCATTCGCTAATTTAGTTAAAATAGCAAAAGGAGAAAAAGTAGAAGTAAAAAAAGCTACTCCTAAAAAAGAAACAACAAAAAAAGAAGAAAGCAAAGATTTAACTAAACTTACAGTTGCAGATCTAAAAGCAATGGCAAAAGAAAAGAACATTGAAGGATATACTTCAATGAAAAAAGCAGAATTAATAGAAGCTTTAAAATAAACATACTAAAGAATTGTAATATCTAGTGCCAATAGGTGATATTATTTAGAACTTAGTAGAAGAAAAAAACAAAGGAGGAAATTATATGACAGTAGTGTCAATGAGTTATTTATTAGAAGCAGGAGTTCACTTCGGACATCAAAAAAGAAGATGGAACCCTAAAATGAAAGAATTTATCTATACATCAAGAGACGATATTTATATTATCGACTTACAAAAAACAGTAAAACAAATCGAAGAATCATATGCAGAATTAAAGAAAATTGCTTCAAATGGTGGAACAGTTCTATATGTAGGAACAAAAAAACAAGCAATGGAAGCAATGGAAGAAAATGCAAAAAGAACAAACATGTTCTTCGTAAACGAAAGATGGTTAGGAGGAACACTAACTAACTTTAGAAGACCGCATCATATTCCTTGACGGCCAGATTGAAGACCATATGGCCAATGTCATCATTGCACAGCTTCTCTTCCTGGAAGCCGAAGACCCTTCCAAAGATATCCACCTCTACATCAACAGCCCCGGCGGTGTCGTGACCGCCGGCCTTGCGATCTACGATACGATGCAGTATATCCGTCCGGACGTCTCCACCATCTGCATCGGCTCCTGCGCCAGCATGGCGGCTGTCCTCCTGACTGCCGGTGCGAAGGGGAAACGCTACGCCCTTCCGCATGCGAATGTCATGATCCACCAGCCTCTGGGCGGCGTACAGGGACAGGCGACCGAGATCGAGATCCATGCGAGAGAGATCCTCCGCCTGCGCGAAGAGCTGAACGGCATCCTTGCCAAGCACAGCGGACAGTCCCTCGAAACCATCAAAAACGACACCGAACGCGATAATTTCATGACAGCCCAGATGGCGAAGGACTATGGCCTCATCGACCACATCCTCACCCGCAATGAGCTGGCGAAAGTGACACAGAAATAAAGGAGAAAGACCGTGAACGGAGAAGATAAAGAACCGAAGATCTGCAGCTTCTGCGGCCGATCCAGCGACGAAGTCGAAAACATGGTCACCGGACCCGGCGTCTACATCTGCAGCGAATGCATTGACATCTGTCATAACATTCTTCTGGAAGAGCGGAAAAACAAAGAAAAGCAGGGCAAAGAACCCGCTGACACCAAAGTGCCTACACCGGAAGAGATCAAAGAATACATCGACCAGTACGTCATCGAGCAGGACAATGCCAAGATCGCGCTGGCTGTCGCCGTGTACAATCACTACAAACGTCTCTTTTTCAAAGGCGAAGATGACGGCGTAGAGCTGCAGAAATCCAACATCATCCTCCTCGGGCCGACCGGCAGCGGCAAGACACTCCTTGCCCAGACCCTCGCCCGCTACCTTGATGTCCCCTTTGCGATTTCCGATGCTACTACCCTCACACAGGCCGGCTACGTCGGTGATGATGTCGAGAACATCCTCCTCCGCCTCATCCAGGCCGCGGACTACGACATCGAGAAAGCCCAGCGTGGTATCATCTACATCGATGAAATCGATAAGATCGCCAAGAAGACCGAGAACGTCTCCATCACCCGCGATGTCTCCGGTGAAGGCGTCCAGCAGGCTCTTCTGAAGATCCTGGAAGGCACCGTGGCGAACGTGCCGCCGCAGGGCGGACGCAAGCATCCGAATCAGGAAATGATCCAGATCGACACCAGCAACATCCTCTTCATCTGCGGCGGTGCCTTCGCCGGCCTTGATAAGGTCATCGACAGCCGTCTCACTAAAAGCGTGATGGGCTTCGGCGCCGATATCGAGAAAGCAGAAGACAAAGACATGGACGAGCTCCTCCAGCAGGTCCAGCCGGAAGACCTCCTGAAATTCGGCCTCATCCCCGAATTCATCGGCCGTCTCCCCGTCATCGTCGCCCTTCACCCGCTGAAGGAAGAAGCCCTTGTCAAGATCTTGACCGAACCGAAGAATGCCCTCGTCAAGCAGTACAAGAAGCTGCTGGCCATGGACGGTGTAGAGCTCGTCATCGAAGACGCTGCCATCCACGCCATTGCCCGCCAGGCGATCGAGCGCAATACCGGCGCCCGCGGCCTCCGCGCGATCATCGAGAAGATCATGCAGAAAGTCATGTATGAGATCCCCGGCATGAAGGACGTCGTGAAATGCACCATCATGGAAGACAACGTGGTGAACCACACCGATCCGCTGTTGGAACGGAAAGCGGCAAAAAAATAAAAAATACCTCCCTGTGACTGGCTCATAGGGAGGTATTTTTGCTGTGAGACGGATGCCGATCAGTGGGCGGGCATTGGATCGCCGTCTCACTTCGGGGGATGGCTTTTCCTCTTTTTCACGCATTTTTTGTTCCGGTACATGATGCCATTCAGCCGTATTGGATATCCTCATCCATGAATAGCTTCGATCCATTGCCGAATTCAGCATAATAACTCTTTAAATTCTCAATTTTTTATAAAATTAACCTTTCTCCTCTTTTCAAAGACATATCCCTATTATATAATTAGATAATTTTGTGCGCCTTTCGCGCTATATGATTTTCAGGGTTATTGTCTGCACAAGAGCAGACACACAGGGGAGGTATTATGTCAGAAAAATCATTGGAAGAATTGGAATTTGAGGAAACTGGCGTCACCCGGAAGGAACGATGGAAGGTCATGTGGGCTTCGATCGTCGGGTATGCGATGGATGGACTGGATGTTTTGATCCTGTCCTTTGCCATGGCAGCGATCGTTGCGGAGTTTGGCCTGACGCTCGGGGAAGGCGGCCTCATCGCGACGTACACGCTGATCGGTACGGTCCTTGGCGGGTATCTCTTCGGCGTCTTTGCGGATTACTTCGGCCGTGTGCATACCTTTGCACTGACCATCATCATTTTCTCGATTTTCACAGGGGCCTGCGCTTTCGCGGACAATGTCATGCATCTCAATATCCTTCGTTTCCTGGCAGGGCTCGGCCTTGGCGGGGAGTACGGGATCGGTATGACGCTCGTCACGGAGACCTGGCCGGCAGCGAAGCGTGCGCGTGCTACGGCGGGCGTTGCGATGGGCTGGCAGGCGGGCGCTGTGCTCGCTGCGATCCTTGCAGCTGTCGTTCTTCCTGATTATGGCTGGAGAGGCCTCTTCCTTGTGGGCGTTATCCCAGCGCTGCTGGCAGCATGGGCGCGCCATGGCTTGAAGGAACCGCCGATGTGGCTGAAGCGCAAGGAGCTGAAGAAGCAGCTGAAGGCAAGAAAAGAAGCTGGCGAGACGCTGACAGCGGAAGAAGAGGAAGAGCTCGCGGAAGCAAGCAAGTTCCCGCTGGCGCATCTGTTCTCCAGCCCGTCGAAGACGATGACCACGATTTCTCTCACTATCATGACGAGTGTGCAGAATTTCGGCTATTACGGCATCATGGTGTGGCTGCCGATGATCCTTCTGAAGGAGCACGGCCTTTCCACAAAGTCGATGTCCGGCTGGATGGTTGTCACGGTTATCGGTATGATCGCAGGCATTTATGTCTTTGGTTATCTCTCGGACCGTTTCGGCCGTAAGAAACCGTACCTGCTCTTCTACGTGTGCGCGGCAGCGATGGTGTATGTGTATGTGAATCTGGGCACGCCGCTCCTGCTGCTCTTCGGCGGTGCGATGCTCGGATTCTTCTGCAACGGCATGATGGCTGGCTACGGCACGCTGCTTTCTGAAAACTATACGACGGATGCGCGCTCGACGGCGCAGAATTTCATTTTCAATACAGGCCGTGCGGTCGGCGGTTTTGCCCCGGCGATCATCGGTGCGCTGGCACAGGCGAATGGCTTCTCTGCGGCTTTCGCTCTGCTGTCCTGCGTGTACCTTGCGGCAGCACTCAATGTCCTTTTCTTCATCAAGGATACCAAGGGTGTGACGATCAAATAGTCGTTGGCGGCTCGGCAATAAAAAAGACTCGTGAGATCATATCAATCTCACGGGTCTTTTTTTATTGGCTTTATAATCCCAGCGCTTCTTCGCAGGTGGCTGGCATTTCCGGTACGGGCGTCTTGAACCATTTTTCATGGAGTTCATTCAGCGTACCCTTCTGCTTCAGGTCGGCGATGGCTTTATTGACCTGCTGCTGCAGTTCTTTGTTGTCTTTATTGAAACCAAAAGCGAAGTACTGGACTTTTGAGTCCGGCACATCGACCACGCGGAAATTGTCCTTGCCGTCTGTCGCGACGAAGTAGTCTGCGGCCGGTTTGTCGAGGATGCCGGACTTCGCACCGCCTGCTTTGAGTTCCATCACGATATCTGATGCATGGTCGAAGCCGCGGATCTTCATGCCCTTATCCTGGGCATAGTACGCGGCCGTCGTGCCCATCTGCACAGCGACTTCCTTGCCGTCCTGCATGTCTTCGACAGAATGGATCGGGCTGTCTTTCGGGGTCACGACCGCAAGCTTCGTCGCATAGAAGGGGGCGGCGAAGAGGATCTTGCCTGCTCTTTCTTTCGTGGCTGTCATGCCGGAAGCCGTCATGTCGACTTCATGCGACTGCAGAGATGGGATGAGTCCGTCAAACGCAATGTTCTTGAATTCCACATCGCGTCCCAGTTCTTTCGCTACCGCGCGTACCACGTCGATTTCATAGCCGGTGTAGTCTTTTCCATCTTTGGATTTAAATTCAAAAGGCACATAGGTCGCATTTGTAGCGACTTTCAGCGGGGCTTTGCCCGATGCAGAGTCTGCCTTCTTCTCGCTGCCGCAGCCGGATGCAAGTCCAAGCGCGAGCACGGCCGCTGCGGCCAGTGCCAATCCTTTTTTCCAGGTTTTCATTCTTCTCGCCTCTTCTAAAATGCATAATCATAAAATGATGTACATATTATATAAAGCGTTATGCGATTTGTCCATGAGAAATCACAGGGGGATGCAGGAGAAGCACCAGATCCTTCGGCGCACGTCTCATGCTTCCGTTCAAGTCTTGTGTAACACACGACATTTGGTTTCATGCAGGATGACGAAAGGAAGGAATGCCCGAAGGTCTCTAGGGTGGCGGGTTTCCCATTTGGAGTTTCTGTCACCATCCTGTTTCACCGCAAACGGAAAAGATTTCTCGACTTCGCTCGAAATGACGATACGGGAGGGACGGCAGTCTATTAGTCTCAAGTGACCAGCCCTCAGCCACTAGTCACTTGAGGCTTCTAATCCCTAATCCCTAATCCCTAATCCCTAGTCCCTAGTCCCTAGTCCCTAGCCACCAGCCACCAGTCACTAGTCACTAGTTCTCCCATCGTTCCACTTCGAGGGCTTTCCCGAAGGTGAAGGACCAGAGGTAGAGGTGCTTGACGGGCTTTCCCAGTAATTTCTCAGCGGATTCGCCGTAGACCTGGAGCTGGATCTTGTAATGGGCTTTCAGTTCTTCTTCGGTCATGGTGCGGTCGGTCTTGTAGTCGATGATGGTGAGACCGTCCTTTTCTTCTACGAGGCAGTCCATGACGCCTTGCAGGAAGAGGGTCTCGCCCTCTTCGCACTGCGGGTAGAAGGAATGGGCGGGAAGGAGGATGGAGAATGGCATTTCCTTCCTCAGAGTGGTGGCTCTTTGCATCAAAGCGGCGAGGGGGCCTTTGGCGAAGGCGAGGAGGGCTTCGATGGGATTGCGATTTCTCCGATGGGAGAGGAGGACTTTCGTCTCTTCTTCGGTGAAGACGTGCTTATCAGAAAGGGCGCGGATGTGTTTTCTGAGGGCGTCTTCGGTGGGAGGAAGGGCGGCGAAGTCGATCATCTCCATCGCCTTGTGCATGAGGGTGCCGAAGGAGGTGCCGCTATACAGGGGAGCGTCCTCGTTCAGGAAGGCGGGGGGCTCGCTGTAGTCGGCGGGAAGGCCCTCTGTCTCTGCTGCGTCATCAAGGCCTTCTGCGAGGATGGAGGAAGCGTAGGGCGGTTCATCTCCCTCGGCGTATTCTGCTTCTTCGCGGAGCTTGACGGCGGCGGTGGCGGTGAGTTTGGCCGGGGTCGCTGTCGCGCCGGGGAAGGCGTAGCGCCATGTGAGCTGCCGCGAGAGCCAGTCCGGGACGGTTTCCGGAAGATGGGCGAGGAAGGCCTCTCTATCGAAGGCGGGCGCTTCGTCCTTTTCTTCTTTCGCTGTTTCCGGTTTCTCACTTTCTTCGAGGAGGGCTTTCTCGCTTTCTGTGAGCAGGTCTTTCTGGGAGATGATGCGGAAATCAAAGTGGGAGTGGTCGCCCGCAGCATCGCTTTGGAAGGCGGGGATTTTCTCGAGGCGGTTCCAGACCGGGGAGAGGTCTCTGTGGTGGAGCGTGGCAGGGAGGATCCAGTCCAGATAGGAGCGGGCATGGGAAACGAGGTGCGAGGGAAGCGGGCGCGGCGTATCACTTCCGCTGCCGGCGAGCGGGGTCGCACAGGCAGCGAGGACTTTCCCTGCGTCCGTGACGGAGGCGGTGAGGTAGAGAGCATCGCGGGCGCGGGTCATGGCGACGTAGAGGAGGCGTGCTTCTTCGGCGCGGTTTTCACGCTCGGAGGCAGCGCGGACGGCGTACCAGTAGAGGGAGGGCCAGCGCAGGCGTCGTTCGCGGTCAAAGTATTGGATACCGAGGCCGAGTCCTTTGTGGCAGAGGGCGATGCCGGTCATATCCGAAGCATTGAAGTTTTTCGCAAGGTCGGCGAGAATGACGACGGGGAATTCCAGTCCTTTGCTGCTGTGGATGGTCATGATACGGACGGCATTGGCGGGGGCGGCATCGGTCTTTGCCTGGAAACGACCGTCGACTTTAAGAAGGCTCGATAATTCAGTAAGGAAGGGGTAGAGGCCGTTGTGCGTGCCTGCGTCGCGTGTGCGGGCGAGCTCATAGAAGGCGAGCAGGTGGGCGCGGCGGACATGGCCGCCGGGAAGACCGGAGACGTAGGTGAGGTAGTCGGTATCCTCCCAGATTTCCTGAAGAAGTGGTGCGATGCCGCCTCGCACGGCATGCTCGCGCCATGCACTAAAGTGGGTGAGGAAGGCGGACAGGGCGTCGGCCTTTTCTCCGGACAGAAGGGGCGCGGCTTTTTCGAGGAGCGGGAAGAGATGGTCTGCATCGTTTTCTTTCATGAAGAGGCGGAGACGGGCGAGGTCTGTCTCGGTGAGCCCTACGAAGAAGGAGCGGAGCACGGCGGTGAGCGGCAGGTCCTGCAGCGGGTTGTCCAGGATCTGGAGGAGGGCGATGAGTGTCTTGACTTCCAGGTTCTGCACATAGTCATCGTCTCGGGAGGAGATGGCGGGGATGTGATGGTCTTTCAGGATCTTGAGCAGGGCGGGGCCTTTCGCGGCGATGGATCGGAGAAGGATCACGATGTCTCCATACTGGATGGGACGGAAGGTGCCGTCTTTATTCATCACCTGTCTCCCTTCTTGGATGAGGCTTTCGATATGGCGGGCGATGAGGCGGCCTTCGGTGTCGATTTTGGAGATTTCCTTGAGCTCGGGCTGGTCCGTCTCGGCCAGTTCGCTGCCATCGACGAGCTCGATCGTGACGCTTCCGCCGACGTAGTTTTCCGGGCGCGCTTCTTCGTGGCGTCCCGGATAGAGGGCTTCGGCATCGCCGTAGGTGAGTTCCAGATTTTTCTCTGTCATGAGCTGCCTGAAAAGGTAGTTGATGGAGGAGAGGACGGTGGCATCGCTTCGGAAGTTGCGGTTCAGGTCGATGCGCTGGCCGCTCTCGCCTTCTTGATGGAAGCGGTGGTACTTGGAGAGGAAAATCGTGGGGTCTGCCTGGCGGAAGCGGTAGATGCTCTGCTTGATGTCGCCGACAAGGAAGCGGTTATGCCCGTTCGAGAGGAGGGTGGTGATGAGCTCCTGAATGCCATTCGTATCCTGATACTCGTCGATCATGACTTCTTTGTAGTTTCTTCGGATGGAGAGGGCGGCTTCGGAGGGGAAGTCTTCGGCGTGCTCGGGGGTGAAGGCCGGATTTTCCGTATCGAGCAGAAGGGAGAGCGTGTAGTGCTCGAGGTCATTGAATTCCATCACGCCTTCCTGCTTTTTCCTTGCCAGGTAGCTGCGACCGAAGTCGAGCGCGAGCGCGGAGAGGACTTTGACTTCCGGGGCCATGGCGCGCGTCTCTTCTCTCCATTGCGCGGGCGTAATGGAGAGAAAGGGGATGAGCTTTTTCTTATAGGTGTCTTTGGCCATGTCGCGAAGAGTTTTGATCGATTCCGCGTCAGGGGATTTGTTAAAATCCGTAGACTTGATGCCGTAGGCTTTGGCTTTGGCGGCGGAGAGGCTCGGCATCTTTTGCGGGATAAAGGAGGGCATGGCGTAGAGTGCCTGCCAGGTGGTGACTTGGGCGAGGGAGGAAAAGAAGGCGTACTCCTGGCTGAGCGTCTCGCCATAGACATCGCGTGCGATGGGATTCGTATCCAGAAGAGAGAAGGCCTGCCGGTAGAGGTCGCAGATCTTTCCGGCGGTGTCGATGAGCTCGGATAGGATGGGCTGCGTCCATGGGAGGTCATCGAGCGTGGCATCTTCAGGGATCTCATAGGCATCGGGGAGACGCGCGAGCCAGACGTCCGGGAAGGGCATCGAGGAGGCGTAGCTGTGCATGCGCAGGATCATCTGACGCAGGGCCTGATCCTGATGGCCGCTCGCAAAGAGGTCGCAGGTGATGAGGAAATCAGGATTTCCTTCCTCATACCAGCGCTCGAGGACTTCTGTCAGCACATCATCGGCGAGAAGGCGCGCGTCATTTTCATCGGCCATGATGCGTGTCTTCGGGTCAAGATCGAGCAGGTAAAAATATTGACGCACGAGGGACTGGAAGAAGGCATCCAGGGTGGAAATCTGCGCGCTCGAAAGGAGCGAGATCTGTCGCTCTAAGTGGTGGACGAGCGGGAGATCCTGCGCGGTATCCGCGGCCTCGAGCTCACGGGTGAGAGAGGCGGAAATGCGGGACTTCATCTCGCTGGCTGCGGCTTTTGTGAAGGTCAGCACCAGGAGTTCGTGGATGTCGATGTGACTGTCCGGATCCGCAGCGAGGCGGGTGATGCGTTCCGTCAGGACGGCGGTCTTTCCGCTGCCCGCGGCGGCGGATAAGAGGAGGTTTTTATTTCGGATGCGCAGGGCCTCTTCCTGCTGGGGTGTCCAACTCATGATGACTCCTTTTTTAATGAGGAATGAGGAATGAGGAATGAGGAATGGGTGTGAAAGGTTGACGGGTTCAGGGTTCGGGGTTCAGGTTGGTGGAGCGGCGCATCATAAAATAGAAGCGCCGCGGAGTTTTGAAACAGGCGGTTTTTCCCGTATCGTGCTCCCTTCCCATAGGAAAGGGAGGCAGGGGGGATAGGGAGACCAGTGTGCAGGTAGTCGACCGCTATGAATGAGGCTGACTACGCTATGCAAGAGAAACAACTTTGACGATGCTTCTTATTCCGTAGTCAGTCCCATCTGTACTGGCTGACTGCCTGCGCAACCGTTGCCCTATTCCCTGCCCTACGGGCGACCCCTTCCTGAGGAAGGGGCTCTGCGATATGTGCGAAATACTTATATTATTTCATTCGCGGCGCTTTTTATTGTTTTGCGCCGCACCGCCAACCTGAACCCTGAACCCATCAACCTGAATCCTTATTTCTTCGCCCTTTCCTCAAGCTCTTTCTTCAGCTCGCTGTCCTTCGGCAGGCGCACGTAGTCGTAATTCTCTTCTTCCCGACTGGGGTCGAAGCGGCAGATGGTGTGGTAGAGGCAGTAGCGGCAGGGGGCAGTGCCTTTGTAGCTGGCAGGGCAGATGGAGATGTCGCCTGCGATCATGCGGCTGTGGAGAGAGAGAATGTTTTTCCTGACGATGGCAAGGAGGGCGGAGAATTGTTCTTTCGTCAGGGCAGAAGCAGATCCCTTGCGGAGGCTGCCGTCATTATTAAATTTCACAGGCAGGCAGGAGTCGTTTTCGCCGGCGTCTTTATCGAGGGCGCGGAGAAGATCCGGATCTGCGAGGACGTAGCCGGAGGCGTGATCCTTTTCAGAAAGGTTGACGTTTCCGTTCGGCGGGACCTGCTCGACCTTGGTGACATTGCCCGACAGGTAGATATACATGAGCGCAGCGGGGAGTAGCGGCTCTTCGGGGTGCTCCTGCTCGACGGCAAGAAGGTAGGTGAGGAGCTGGAGCTTCAGTCCAGCGACGATTTCCGCGAGTGCGGCGTCGGTATGGCCGGTCTTGTAGTCAAAGATGGCGACGGCATTGTCCTTCACATCGAAGCGGTCGATCTTTCCGGATATGGTGAGTGTCTCGCCGTCTTCTTTGGCAAGGTGGAGGTAGAAGGCTTTCTCGAGGGCTTTGGTATCGAATTCGCTTCGCCGGCTCCACGAGCGGAGGAAGGTGAGCGTTTCCCGGAAGGTGCGGTCAAGGCTTCTTTTCGTGTAGCGGGAGGTGGCATCGGAGGAGAGGATGCCGTATTTCATCTTTTCGGAGAGGGTGCCTGCGATGGTGGAAGAAATCTCTCGGATGTCGTCATCGCTGGCGTCTCGCCACTGCCTTTGCTGCCTGGTGAGTGTGCTGCCGAACTGGTGAAGGCCTGCGTGAAGGTAGTTGCCAAGGTCAAGGCTTTGGATTTCTCCCTCATCACGTTCGGCGAGCGCCAAACCGTACTGGAGGAAGTACTTGTAGGGACAGCTGCGATAGGTTTCCAGACGCGTCATGGAGCTTACGAAGCGGCCGCCGGGCTGGAAAAGGGCGCGGGCGAGCTCTTGCGGCAGGGTGTCGGGGGTATTGCTGTAGGAGAGAGCGCGCAGCTTTTCAGAAAGGATGCGCTGCCAGTGAGGACTTGCCATCGCCCAGCGGGCGAGTGCGCGCCATGGGGAGGTGCTTGCCGGCAGACCTTCCTGCAGAAGGCGGGGAAGAAGCGAGAGGGCTTCCTCGGGGTTGGCAAAGAAACTGGGGTCGGGATCCTCCAGCGTGGGCGCGCAAGCGGCGGCGCATTCTGCGCTGTAGCCGAGCTTGGCGAGCTGGAGGGATAGGAAGGAGGGCTCGCGTTCTTTCCCATCGCTTCCGAGCGAGGGGGAGATGAGGTAGAGGGCATCGGAGGCGCGGGTGAGGGCGAGGTAGACGAAGAACTGCTCCTGATGGATCATCTGCATGAGATCATTCCCGAAGGTGAGCTGGCTGTTTTCATAGAGAGCCTGCTTTTCCCATTCGGAGAAGAAGCCGCTCTCTTCGACGCGCTTGGGAAATTCGCCTTCGATCACGCCGGGGATGAAGACGACTTTCGCTTCCATCGCATAGCCGCGGTCCATGCCTGTCACGGTCACATGGTCGAGGGTCGGCGGGATGGTGGAGTAGGTGAGGGCAGAGAGACCGTCTTCGAAGAGGACGCGGAAATCTTCGGCGGTCATCGGGTCATCCCCTGCGACATGGACGATCTCATCTAGGAGGCCCAGCACCTTCTTCCAGACCTGAAGGTGGGGGCGAAGGCCTGTCTTTTCGAAAGCGGCTTCATCCCATGCCGCCAAGGTGTGAGGCACCTTCTCGCTGAGGAGAAACCGGTAGAGGAGCGCTGCGCGGTCTTTGGCGGAAACGGCAGATTTCCACGCGGCAGAGAGCGGATCGAGAAGAGAGGTGAGGCGCGTGCGCCATTCATTTACGCGGCGGCGCTCGGTGAGCTCGGCTTCAGACAGCGGCGGGGGCGTCTCATCGAGATGGCGGTAGCTGCGCTGCTCCCAGCTGTCATGCCACTGCCAGGGACGGATGCGGCGGGAAAGGACGTAGTTCTCGAGACGGTCGATCTCTTCCTGAGAAAATTCAGGAAGGAGCGAGGTCTTCAAGAGGCGAAAGAGGGTGAGACGCTGCCAGCCTGCATTCTTTCGGCCCGCTTCCTTCGCGAGAAACTGCAGCAGGAAGGAGGTGAGCATCACGAGCGGGTGGTTATTCATGGGATGCTTCTCATCAATGAAGCCGGGGATGCCGTAGGTAGCAAAGGCGCGGGTAAAGAGGTCGCTGTAGTTTTCCGGCGTGCGTGAGAGGACGAGGATGTCACGGTAGCGAAGACCTTTGTCACGGACGAGCGACGTAATGGTGCGTGAAATGAAATCCACTTCTTCCTTCGGGCTGGCTGCGGTGATGAGGTGGAGGCCGTCTTTCGCGCGGCCGTCCTCAGGACGGGGGCGTGCGTGGCGTTCGAAGAAATGGCGCGCCATGAGCGCAAGGTCGCTGGCGCGGAAGCGTTTTCCTTCCGTGAGCACGACGGAGGAGGAGCGGCGGATCGCGCCCTGCATCTGGCTGTAGAGCTGATACGGCCGGGCAAAGTTTGGATTTTCCGCTGCCTCTTCCGGACTGTCCATCTGCAGCGTCATGGTGACTTCCGCGGCTGTATGAACGAGCGCGGATACGATGCGGATTTTCTGCGGCGCCATGCCGTTGAAGCCATCGATCCAGATGCGGGAGCCGCGGAGCTTCTCTGACTTGGGGATTTCCCGTGCGAGAAGGTCGAAGAGGCTCCCTTCATAAGCGAAATGCATACGCAGATAGTCATGGTACGCTTTATATAAGAGGGAGAGATCAGCGAGCTTTTTCCCCAGCGGCGTCTCTCCTTCCCGCTGCGAGGCGGCAAAGAGGTCATCTTCTGTGACGAGAAACATGTCGAGCTGATGGAAGAAGGCGGTCAGATTCTCCGAGAAATGCGGCTGCGATGCAGCGCGGAGGATCACTTGCAGCTTATCTTTGTGTGCGTCCAGCAGGCGGCGCAGGATGATCTGCTGACCCAGCGGTGAGAGAGCATCGGCGACCGGCGAGTGCAGCTCTTGAAAAACGCGGTAGGCGAGGCGCGAGAAACCGCACACCGTCACATCGATGAAGCCGCCGCCGGGGAAGGATTTCGCGAGCAGGTACTCCGCCGTGTATGTGCCCTGATCGGGGACAAGAAGGTAGGCGCGGCCGCCCGGGGTCTTTTTCAGATAGTCTTGGATTTCGCGGCAGCAGCGGGTGGTCTTTCCCGTGCCGGCGCGGCCGAAAATAAAATGCAGATCAATGAAGCTTCCATGTCGGTAAAAGAACTGCTGGGGATTGCCAGAGAAAAGAAAGTCTCCATGTCGGTGCTCCTGACGGCTGCATTTATCTGTGCAATCCATGAAGAAATGAGCCGGATGCAGGAGAAGAAGCCGGTTATCCTGATGGTTCCGGTGAATTTAAGAAAGATTTTTCCATCGGATTCGATGCTGAATTTCTTCGGTTATATAGAGCCGGGGTATCAGTTCGGAGAGGGAAAAGATTCTTTTGAAGATGTACTGGAGGCAGTAAAGTTATATTTTCAGGAGAATCTGTCCAAAGAGCATATGGCAGGACGGATGAATGAACTGATTGCAATAGAAAAGCATAAGATCTTAAAATGGGCACCGCTGGAACTGAAAAACCGCTGTATCCGTGCGGGTGCCAAGATGGCGGAGCAGGAAGTAACCGCCGTGCTTTCGAACATGAGTGTGGTAAAGATGCCGGAAGATTATGCGCAATATATTGAAAAGTTTGGCGTGTATACAAGTACGAAGTAG
>OQVT01000879.1_pt1 | contig 18230 bp, 17 predicted proteins | sample 1691561 | NCBI WGS metagenome assembly OQVT01 (sample SAMN03418260, study PRJEB22391) | human gut metagenome | biome: human-gut; feature: organic feature; material: feces | host: Homo sapiens | place: Tanzania | collected 2013-01 | reverse complement strand
GCCAGCCGGCATGGTTGCGCAGAAGGCAGCTTCCAGTTCCAAGTATATAGCAACGTATGATTCCGACACCCAAACCTTGACTTTCAAGAAATATACAGGCGAAAGCCTTCCAGACAATAGTGCTTGGGTGAAAGATGGGACGTTGGTGTTTGAGTTAAACAAAGACTATTTAGGACGACAGGATATCAAGCATATTGTTCTCGATGAGAGTTTCAAAACATTCACTCCAACATCGTTGAAATTTTTCTTTGCACTCCTCTTTTCCTTGGAAACAATTCAAGGTCTGGAATATTTGAATACTACGAATGTGACGGATATGTCTACATTTACAAAACTATTCGGTGCAATCAGCACATCATCACCAATTGTAACCTTTCCTACAATAGCTGAATTAATGCCTATCCACACTCTGTCGCCAATTGTTGGACAACCTTTCCGGGAGCCTCTATTCGCTTGTCCTATAACAATACCTTTATGAATGTTACAATTGCGACCTATCTTAGCATTCTGATTGATTGTTATATTATAAGCGTGACCTATATAAATACCCCCCCCCGATTTGATTATTTGCAGTTATTTCCAACCCTCTTCTATTTGCCCATTGACGGAACAAGACCTTATACAGAAGCCTTATTGGCAGAAAAGAAGCTACAGATGCTTTACGATGAAGAAAATGGAAAATCCTAATATATGTCTCTGGCTTTCCACCATATCGAGCGATGTCTGCATTATATAATTCTTTAAAATTACTCATAACACGTTACTTTATTATATATTTTATCTGTTCTAAAAACATTTTGGTGTATGGAACTGCTCCTATTGTATTCATGTGCGTAGGATCATTGAAGAACTCTTTATGTTCAACGAACTCAGGCAACTGGGAGTTGTTTAAGAACAATGCACCATACATATTACATATCTTCTGCATTTCCACGGCTGACTTATTGCTCATATCGCAAAGTCTATACATTGGAGAGTCTACAACTACTACTTTTACACCTTTTTCTTTTGCACGCGAAAGCGTTGCCTTAAAACGCTCCACCTTTGTCTTACTTAATTCCGTACAATTCAGCTCCACTTTTTTCAATTCCAGTTGTTTCTTCAACTTCTTAGGTTGCAGAGGTAAATAGCCTTTATCTGTTTCGTCTACGAATGAGTTTCGTCCACGATAGCGCATCAATATGCGATGAATAATAGAATTGTATTGGTATATCCGGCTATTTAGTCTTGCATATTCCGTCCATGGCAACTCTTCTTGAATGACAGATGTTACCCACGTATTTTTCTCGTAATATGGATAAAGATTCTCCAAAGGATCATCAAAACCATCAAATAAGTATTCTGTTCCATTCTCCCATATGATTAATTTAGGAGTATATCGATCAAGAATAGAATTTATCACACAACAATTATAACTGAAGAAGCAACCGTCACGAGCTACATTATATGCAGGCATACCTAACGAATCTTCTATTATCTGAGTGACATAATGATGTGCAGCACGTGACGAACCTACTATAACAATTGGTGTGTGAACATCGTTAAGCGAGTAATATGTCTTTCCTGTATCACCTTGATTGCTTATTTGTGGCAACATCCAATCCATCACTTTACCAACTGTCACATCTACTACAGTAACCATTGCCAGCAGTACTAATACTGCAACACAAAATTTTGACAAACCTTTCTTCATAATGGATTTAGAATTGGAAATAAATGAAAGAAGCGCCATTGAGAACACCAAAGGCAAGTATATATACTATTAACATAACTGCGGTTGCATATCTTAACACCATAAAGCGTGAGCCTAAAAAGTGAAAATTCAGTTTTTTCTCTTTTACTAAGTCATAAGTGAACACTATAGCCATAGTAACAAAGCCCATCAATAACGTATTGGTGTCAAGGAACGGCTTACCAGGTTCACGTAATATCTTCTTGAAAATTAGTGTTACATCACCAATATCATTCACACGGAAGAATATCCAAGCGAAGTTGACAATAGAAAAAGTAACCATCAACCTAATAAGGTTTGCAAATGATAACTTGTCTGAGATATTTTTAATCTTGTCACCATATATTATTCGCTCAATTATCATACAAGCTCCATGCATTGCCCCCCATATAATAAAGGTGTATGCCGCTCCATGCCATAAACCAGACACTGTGAACACAATCATAGTATTGAGCATCCAACGAACTTTGCTGCATCGATTACCACCTAAAGGAAAATATATATAGTCACGGAACCATGTTGTAAGAGAAATGTGCCATCTACGCCAAAAATCTGTTACCGTCCTAGCAAAATATGGCCGGATGAAGTTCGTTGGCAGTTTTATTCCCAATAGCTTTCCACTACCGATAGCCATAAGCGAATAGCCAGCAAAGTCTGCATATATCTGAATGGTATAGAGAATACTGGTAAAAAGTAAAGTTGTTCCGTTATGTTGGACTATGTTTGCATAAACAGTATCTACATATATACCGAGTCTATCAGCAAGGCATAATTTCATTACCCCCCCCATTAAGAAATCCTTGCATCCGCTTACTGCCATATCATAATCAAATTTACGTGTCTTATAATACTGAGGCAATTGCTTTTGAGCTCTACTTATAGGACCGCTCAATATGCTGGGGAAGAACATTACGTAGGCCATATATGACAGTATGTCCTTCGTTGGTTCCACTTTCCGCTGGTATACATCAATACTATAACTCAATGCTGTGAAGGTATAGAAACTTATTCCTACAGGTAGCAAAACTTTGAGCGTAGAGACACTCATCTCTGTTCCCAAAAGTGAGAATGCATCTACCAAAGCTTGTACAAAGAAGTTAAAGTATTTGTAGTAAAACAATATACCAATGTTCAACACTATTGCTCCCACCAATAGAGTTTTTCGTTTCTGCTGGTTATCAGTTTTACCTAACCACCATCCTGTAAGGAAGGTTGAAATAACAGTGACAAACAAAAGTCCAAGAAACCGCCAGTCCCACCAACCATAAAAAACAAGACTTGATACTACAATTAATCCATTCTGTAATGTTCTATTGTTATGGCACACTGTCCAGTAGCATAAGAACACTACAGGAAGAAATATTAGATATTCAAGAGATTGAAATGTCATTGTAATGTGATTTATAAACTATCAATAAGTTCAACATATGATTTCAAGAAGGCTTCTTCTGTATTACGCTTTAAACAAAGCTGGCGATTGCGTTTACCCATTTCCTTTCTGTTTTCATACGATAGGCTTACCATCTTCTTTATAGCATTAGCAATGGCTTCAGGCTTATTTGGATCAAACAAAAATCCATTCACTCCCTCTTCTACTATATATGGATTCTCATATACATTGCTACAGAGAACAGGCAATCCGCAAGACATCGCTTCTGCCACGACATTTGGATATCCTTCAAAAAGACTTGGAAGACAGAACATATCAGCCTTTCGATATTCTTCTTCAATCTTTTGGTTAGGATTATGCAGTGTCAGGTAATCTGCAATATCAAGCTGTAGATACTCTTTCTCTATTTCTGCAAAATAAGCTGTATAACACTTTTTATCTCCATACCAATCAAAATGTACATTAAGTCCCATATCCTTTACCATACGGACAGCCTTTAAATAGGTCAAGACGTTCTTCTGATGTGCATAGCGAGCAACGGTCACAATACGAAGTATTTCATTTCGTAATGGAGTTACTGATGGTGTGAAACGATTAACATCAACAAAGTTGATAATGGGATGCACCTTTTTACAGAGAAAAGGAAAGTTATTACAAATAAACTTGCCTTGACTATTGCTATTAGGTACAATAGCGTCTGCCATACGATAAAGGTTAAACTGTATCTTATCTCCACGTGTGATGCGAGTGTTATTATTTCGTTCTGACACAACCAACTTTGCCTTAAAGAAAAGCTTTGCAAGGCACATTGTCTTGTTTACTGATGGCAGGAAAGAAATCACAACATCAGGCTTATACTGACGCACATACTTTGCAACCTTAAACACACGAGTATTCTTGTTCCACAATTCAGGTACAAACTGATAATCCACACCATGCTGACGAAGATAAGGCTCATAGAACTGATTCTCAACATATGTTATTAATCGGCAAGGAAATCCTGCTTTTGTCAACATCACTGTCAGTCCGCAAATTTGCCGCTCCGCACCGCCAGAACCTAAACTTTCTGTTATTAAAAGAATTTTTTTCATTTATCTATTGTTCTTTTTCTTTATAATGCGCCAAATAATATCCAAATACACTACATGAATAAATTGAATACTCAGTATAGGACATGGAAAAGACTGTCATGATTAAGAATGATATGAAGGTTAGCGAAAGAACTAATTTTGCCGTTATATTATATTTTATAGATGCTATTGTTCTCCAGAAACAAAACCAATAAATGCAATAAATGACTAACCCCAACACCCCTTCATCAATAGCAATCTCTAACCAGTCGTTGTGAGCATAGTTTACACCAATGCCTAGCGTAGCATTAGCTCCATTGCCTAAAAGATATTTAAAAATATCAGTCTCGTTTTTGAAATGATTCCAATATCTTTCATATAGAGCATTACGTCCACTGCTATTACCTTCTTTAGTCTGTTCTATTCGGCTCATAAAATAATCCGAAGATTCCATCATATATTCGGTAATAAAATATGCTGCAACAATTATAAATAGTGAAAAGACTATGACTTTCCTCTTTGAAACATTCTTGTTGTACTTGTAGTTAAAATACAAAATGTATATCAACATAATTGTTCCCACTATAATTGCGCCCGTTTCACTTCGGTGTCGTTGTGGGCACACACTTGCAGGATATGGAACTGACAAACGTCGGACCGCAGACGTATATCGGTGAAGACGGACAGGAGCATCAGGCACTTGTCACGGTCGACCAGAGCCGTTGGGACCCCGGAATCAATGTCGGAGTGCTCGGCGAAGCACGCCTTACGGAGCATTTTCAGGTACGTGTGGCACCGATGATGTATTTCGGTTCGCGCCACATAGTGTTCCATGACTTGGGCAAGACCGATGCCGACGGACGTGCCGAGGAATCGCGCCAGGACATCAAGTCGGCTTACATATCGTGTTCGGCGGACGTGATTTTCGCCGCACCGCGCTTCAACAACCATCGACCTTACCTCATGGCAGGACTGTCTCCGATGATAAATCTCAATACAAAGCGCAGCGACTATCTGCGACTGAAACGCTACACCATGGCGGTGGAGGCGGGTGTGGGATGCGACTTCTATCTGCCGTTCTTCAAGCTGCGCCCCGAACTGAAGTTCGTCTACGCTCTGGGCAATTCGCTCGACACAAAACATGCCGACGAACTGCGCGACAAGAATATGCTGAAGTATGCCAAGGCGGTGAGCAAGGCGAGCACAAAGATGATTGTGCTGAGCTTCTACTTCGAGTAGCCCCTACCCTACTTGCGTCGTAGCGAAATGCCTACGTCGCTGATGCCCGGCAATATCTCGCGCTTCATATCATGACGTACGCGTATGTGTATTGAGTCGCCGTCCTGCAATTGCAGTTCGGTTACGGGGAAACGGTACTGGTGGAAGTTGACACCTGAGCCCGATGCGTTGCCGTGGCGGTCAGTAATCTGACATTTCACCGTATCGTTGACAATGGTGTCCTTTGGATAAATATGCTGCTCTACTATCAGCGTTACTGCCGTGAAGGGATAGTCTTCGCTGGTGCGCAGACCCAGCCACATGTAGTATGTGTCCGTTCCACTGACCGGACGGATGTCGAACGAGAGCGTGTCGTTCTTCTCCCACCCTGATATTGGTGTCGATGCGTAGCGGTCGTACACAAGCTTGCGGTTGCAAGCCGACAACGCCAGCAGCAACACAACAGCCAGTAGTGCAAAACATTTGTTATTTTTCATTTTCCTTACTTGTTACTTATAAAAGCAAGAAGAGGTGCCAGAACCGACACCTTCATATTGATTTTATATGCGGCAAAAGCCAACAAGGCGGACCTGTCTGTACTGACTTCGCGCCTTGTTGACTTTGATTTGCATTTCTTATATACCTTTATTTCTGTGCTTCAGCATTGGGCTGGGCCTGCGGTTTGGGCTGCTGCTGCGGCTTAGACTGCTGCGGCTGGGCCTGAGGCTTGGGCTGCTGGGGCTGCTGAGCGGCTGCTTGCTGCGGCTGATTGGGCTGATGCTGTGGCTTAGAATGCTGCGGCTGGCCCTGGGGTTTGGGCTGCTGGGGCTGCTGTCTGGCAGCTTGCTGCGGCTGATCAGGCTGTTGCTGTCGGTCGGCAGTAGCCGGTCTGTACTGCTTCTGTTCACGCTGCTTGGGCTGTTTGGGCTCACGCTGCTGAGCGGCAGGCTGTCGGTTGGGGCGATTCTTTGCCTTCTTCTTTTTCTTGGCTTTGTCAAAACGGCTGATATCGGCATCTGCCAGAAGGTCGGCGGGACGATCCTGCGTGCTGACAGCGTCACCCTCGTCGAGTGCTTCGGGCTTTTCGCCACGTCGGTTCATCTCTATCACGGCACGCGCACGCTCTGCCGAGATGGTGATAAGATTGGCTGCTATCGACTTATCGGTAGAATAGGTTACCAGTCCGGCAAGAATGTCGGTCTTGAAGAGATACCAGTCGCTGTCAATGGTCTGCAATATGATGTCGCGTGCAGGCATTTTGCGTCCTGCTTCAACGTAATCGTCAACCTCATAGTTGAGACAACACTTCAATTTTGCACACATTCCGGCAAGCTTCTGCGGATTGAGCGAGATGTCCTGAAGGCGTGCCGCGTTAGTGCTTACGCTCACAAAATTCTTCATCCAGGTTGCGCAGCAAAGCTCACGGCCGCACGGTCCGGTTCCACCTATGCGTCCTGCCTCCTGTCGAGCGCCAATCTGTTTCATCTCAATGCGCACATGGAAGGTGTCAGCCAGAACCTTGATGAGCTGTCGGAAGTCAACGCGCTCGTCAGCGATATAGTAGAATATCGCCTTGTTGCCGTCGCCCTGATACTCCACGTCGCCTATCTTCATCTGCAGTCCGAGGTCCTTTGCTATCTGACGGCTTTGTATCATGGTGCCGTGTTCGCGGCTTTTTGCCTCATAATACTTGTCCATGTCGGTTGGCTTTGCAATGCGATAGACGCGCTTTATTTCGTCTGGCGACTTCAGATTAGCCTTCTTCACCTGCAGTTTTACAAGTCGTCCGGTCAGCGTCACTACTCCGATGTCGTGTCCGGGACTTGCTTCTACAGCCACGGTGTCGCCCTTCTGCAGGTCGAGATGATTGACATTGTGATAGTAACCCTTTCGTGTATTCTTGAACTGCACCTCAACCAGGTCGGTATCCTCCTCGTTTCCGGGCACGTCATACAACCAGTCGTAGGTGTTGAGCTGTCTGTCCTGCCTACCGCAAGCGCAATGGCAGAGCCCGCGATCGGTATCGCGGGATATATGGAATTGCATGTCCTTGAATTCTTTCATCTATTTGCGTGTTATATATATTATTGATTGTAGAGCTATGTCGAAAAACACCATCTTGGAATTGGCGTTCTGTGTGATGTCGCGCAATGCCCGTTCGAACATCTCGCTGAACTCGATGATGTTGCCTTCGTTGATGAACGGTGCGAAACGCGACGCAAACTGTTCTTCGTTTACAGTCATATAGTTGAGTTGCGGGTCGTGGAAGTTGTACATGAAGTTCTCGCGTATCATACGGCTGAAGTACACCAGCAGTCGCTTTTGCTTCTCGCGGCCGAACGCCGCAATGCTTTCGCTCCACTTCTTGAGTTCCTTGACGCGCTTGGCGTATGCCAATCGCATGAGCATTGTAAACAGATCGAAGAACATATTGTTCTCGTTGCCTGCCTGCAAGGCTCCGGTGGCAGCGGTCCACGAGCCTCCTGCTATGCGTGCAATGCGATGGGCGAGGTCCGCTTCGATTCCACATCGTGCCACGAGAGCCTGCTCTATGTCGTCGTCGGCTATGCGCTTGAAGTCGAACCGTTGCGTTCGGCTGCGTATGGTTTCAAGCAATCGGCCCGGATCTTCGCTCACAAGTATGAACACTGTTTGCGTAGGTGGTTCCTCAAGCAGCTTGAGCAGCTTGTTGGCGCTTGTCTGGTTCATGCGCTCGGGCAGCCATACTATGCACACCTTGTATCCACCCTGGCTCGACTTCATGCTCAGTTTGCGCGACAAGGCATCGCTCTCGGCACCCGTGATTACTGCCTGCTGGTTCTCGGCATCCATCTGTGTCATCCACTGTTCGAGCGTGAAATACTGGCCTTGCATTATCATCTCGCGCCACTGACCGGCAAAGTCGTCGCTCGTGGGCTGGTGTTCTGAGCCCATGCTGGGCTTCTTTATGGTGGGATAGCTGAACACGAGGTCGGGGTGGGTCCACTGCTTCAGCAAGTGGCTGTGGCCCAGCAGTTCGGATGCGAAAGCCATGGCAAGCGCCATTTTGCCGCAGCCCGTCGGACCGCAGAACAGCATTGCGTGTGGCACACGACCCTCGTCGATGAGCTGGCGCAACTGCCTTTTGGCCTCATTCTGGCCTATCACTTCGTCAAACTGCATACTTCGAGTTTTGAATTTTGAGTTTTGAGTTTTGAATTGTTGCCGATGGCAATTGTGAGTTTTGAGTTTTGAATTGTGAATTATTGCGACTTCTATCGCAATTTTGAATTTGGAATTATGAGTTTTCGGTATTGGATTTTGAAAAATTCAACATTGAACAATTCAAAATCGCAGGCGAAGCCGAGAACAATTCAAAACTCAAAATTCACAAATCAAAATCCAAATATCTTACAGCAACCTCTTTGCCACCTCCCTAACCGAGTCGACTGCCGACACGGTGTAGAAGTGTATGTTGTGAACTCCGGCTGCGTAGAGTTGCCGGCACTGCTCGGTGGTCCACTCGATGCCCAACTGCCGGGCGTCATCATCGGTCTTGCACTTGAGCACTTCCTGCGCCAGCTCCTGCGGAAGGTCGCAATGGAAGGTCTTGGGCACTACCGTTAGCTGCGACAACTTGGCAAATGGCTTCAGTCCGGGAATGATTGGCATCGTTATGCCCATTGCACGGGCACGCTCCACAAAGTCAAAATACTTCTGGTTGTCGTAGAACAGCTGCGTAACGGCATAGTCGGCTCCGAGGTCCTGCTTCTGCTTGAGATACTCCATATCCATCTCGATATTGGGTGCCTCTTCATGCTTTTCGGGATAGCACGCCACTCCGAATCCGAACTTACCTGTGGGGTTCTTGATAGGAGTTCCGTCGTTGAAGAATCCTTCGTTGAACCTATTCACCTGCTCTATCAGCTCGGTCGTGTGCGAGTAGCCGCCCGGTGTGGGCACAAAGCGGCTGTCTTCCTTCGCCTTGTCGCCACGCAACAGCAGCAGGTTTTCGATACCGAGAAACTGAAGGTCGATGAGTTCGTACTCTATGTCGAACGCGCTCGCTCCGCTGCATATCACGTGCGGAATGACCGGAATGCCGAACTTGTTCTGTATGGCGGCAGCTATAGCCACCGTGCCGGGACGCCTGCGCAGGCGCAAACGCTCGTATTGTCCGCCCTCCACTTCACGATATACATACTCGCTGTGGTGGGTCGTTATGTTGATGTACGCCGGATTGAATTCCTTAAACTTCTCAATCGTCGAGAACAGACGTTCTGTTCCGGTGCCCTTCAGAGGCGGCAGCACCTCAAACGAGAAGTGTTTGCTTCCGTCGGCACTGTTGAGTAGATCCTTGATGTTCATTTTTCGTTGATGTATTGATTATCCTAAAAACCTTGTGTTTTCTCCTTTTCTATTTCTTCACCGTGCTCCATGCGTAAGCCATCACAATGGCATAGCCCACGAGCGGGATGAAGAACGGCAGCACGAAGTTGCCTGCATGGTCGGCAGCGTAGCCCATCAGCAGGAATCCGCAGCCGCCTACGGGGGTCATCATGAGTATCGACGAGGCGCTCTTGGTGAGTCCGCCGAGTCCGCGCAGGGTGAGTGCGAAGATTGTCGGGAACATGATGGCCTCGAAGAAGTAGTTCATCATCAGCGCAGCCATCGAAATGTTGCGTCCCAGGTCGAGCAGCAGCACAGCGATACAAGCCACCGTACCCACGGCACAGATGAGCAGATACTTCTCGGCAGCCATATTGCTCATCACGGCAGCGCCTATGAAGCGCGCCAGCATGAACAGTCCCAGACCTACGGTCAGCACCGTAGAGGCTGTGGCTGGTTCCATCCATCCCTGTCCGGTGACATAGTTGATGAAGTAAGAATTGATTGATATCTCTGCCACTTCATAGGCGAGCAGGGCTGAGAGTCCGAATACGAAGCTGCGGTTCTTGAACAGTCGCGAGATGTTGTGGCCGCCCTGCTGCGTTTCCTTGTCGTCGGTGTGCTGTATCTCGGGCAGGTTGACGCGCGAGAATACTATGGCTATGAGCAGCACGAGGGCTCCCATGATTGAGTAAGGTATGACGGCGTTGCTGCCGTCGCCTGCCGATTCGCTCTGGAAGAGGAAGCTGCCAACGACGAGTGTGGCAAACATCGAGCCTACTCCGTTGAACGACTGCGAGAAGTTCAGTCGTGCCGTGGCTGTCTCCTTTGGTCCAAGCTCGGTGACGTAGGGGTTGGCTGAGGTCTCAAGAAAGACGAGTCCGCAACCTATTACGAACAGCGCCACCAGATAGGGATAGAACGTTCCAGCCATAGAACACGGTATGAACGCCAGCGAACCTAATCCGAACAGCACCAGTCCGGTCACCACTCCGCGTCGATAGCCCATACGGTTGATGAACAGTCCGGCGGGAATAGCCATGAGGAAGTAGCCCATATATGTGGTCACCTGTATCAGCGACGACTGTGTTATGGTGATGTCGAGCTCGGTCTGGAAATGCTTGTTGAGCACGTCGAGTATGGCGCGAGCGAAGCCCCACATGAAGAACAGTGAGGTGATGAGAATGAACGGCACGGCATACTGCTTGCTGCTCAGTGATAACTTGTTTTCTTTCATAATTTGCAAAATTAGACAAAAATACTGAATTATAAGAAGTTTGCCTTAAAAATGTAGTCCTTTTGCATTGCAAAAGGGCTACTTTTGGAGTGCAAAAGGACTCCTTTTGGAGTGCAAAAGGACTCCTTTTGGAATGTAAAAGGACTACATTTGGAATGCAAAAGGACTCCTTTTGAAATGCAAGCGGATTTTTCGGGGATTTCAAAGGGAAATTTCGGGGTATTCAAGGGGAATTATAGACAACAAGGAAAAGAAATTTCCGTGACTCCATCAAGCAAGAATAGGGGGCTGGCATAAAACAAGGCTCGTCCGAAATTAGTAGTTACACCACAGCTTTTAACAAAGGCCAAATTGTAAAAGGCGTGTGTGTCAGAAGTCGAAAAGATAAGAAGAAGGCTATCTATAGGTGGGTATAGCATCCCTGCTATACCCACTCAATCAACTGTAAATGAAGGCTTAGTGGGTAGGGCAGGGATGCCCTACCCTCCTACTATTCACATTGACAGCTCACTCCTGAACCTGATTTATGATACCACTACTTCAATTCTCTGACTAACATTAAAACAAAATAGCCCGGAGCGATGCCCCGGGCTATGCCAAACCTATATATTATATAAGGTGTATTTGTCGTATGATAAACTCAGACAAGCGCTTTTAGTTGGCCTGTTCTGACATAAACTTGATTCTAACGAGTCTGATTTCGTTCTCCTCGTAGTCATCGCCGAGCTCTTCCAGGGCTGCCCTGATGCTGTCGGTGTCCGATTCGCGGAAGTACTCGTATATGTCTTCTATCTGGTCGTCGTCCATCACGTCCTCAAGAAAGTAGTCGATGTTGACCTTTGTACCGCTGTAGACGATGGCGTCGAGGTCGTCGAGCAGGTCGCTGAACTCCAGATTGAGAGCCGAAGCGATGTCGTCGAGCGGCATGCGGCGGTCGAGATAGTGGATTATCTTTATCTTCTTCATCGAGTCCTTGGCAACGGTGCGCACGAACATCTCCTCCGGACGCTCTATCTCATTGTCCGAACAGTACTGGCGTATGAGTTCGCAGAACTCCTTGCCGTAGCGCTTTGCCTTGCCCTGACCAACACCCTGGATGTTGCGCAGTTCTTCGATAGATACGGGATACATCGTTGCCATCTGCTCGAGCGATATGTCCTGGAATATGACGTAGCCCGGAAGCGACAGCTTGCGTGCCATCTTGCGGCGCAGGTCTTGCAGCATGCTGTAGAGCATAGGGTCGAGTGCGGCTGCTCCATGGTCGTCGGTCTCTTCGTCGGCATTGTCGGTGAAGTCGGTGTCTTCGACGTATGTGAACGGCTGCGGATTTCGAACGTAGCGCTTTCCGGCTGCCGTCACCTTGAGCAAGCCGTAGCTTTCGATGTCCTTATGTATGTATCCGGCTATCATTCCCTGCCTTATCACTGGGCTCCACGTCTTCGGCGGCATGTCTTCGCCAGCTCCGAACTCTTCAAGTTGGTCGTGATGATGCGACACAATGTCGTCCGTTGCGCGTCCTTTGATAAAGTCGATGACGTAATCCTGACGGAATCCCTCCTTAACGGCAAGCAGCGAGCGCAGCACAATGAGCAATGCCTCCTTGCCGTCGCGCTTCACCTTGGGATGCAGACAGTTGTCGCAGTTGCCGCAATTGTCCTTGGTGTACTCCTCGCCGAAGTAGTGCAGCAGCAGTTTGCGGCGGCATACCGACGACTCGGCATAAGCTGCGGTCTCCTGAAGGAGTTGTCTGCCGATGTCCTGTTCAGCCACTGGCTTGCCTTCCATGAACTTCTCGAGTTTCTGCAGGTCCTTATGCGAGTAAAAAGCGAGGCAGATGCCCTCGCCACCGTCGCGTCCGGCGCGTCCTGTTTCCTGATAATAGCCCTCCAGACTCTTCGGTATGTCGTAGTGAATGACAAATCTCACGTCGGGTTTGTCAATGCCCATGCCGAATGCTATGGTAGCCACGATGACGTCGATGCGCTCCATGAGGAAGTCGTCCTGGGTCTGCGAGCGTGTGGCTGAGTCGAGTCCGGCGTGATAAGGTGCCGCCTTGATGTCGTTGGCCTTAAGCACTGCCGCCAGATCTTCTACCTTCTTGCGCGATATGCAGTACACAATGCCGCTCTTGCCCGAATGCTGCTTCACGAACTTTATTATCTGTCGGTCGATGTCGTTGGTCTTCTGCCGCACCTCATAATATAGGTTCGGGCGATTGAACGACGAACGGAACTCCTGCGCTTCGGCAATGCCAAGGCTCTTCTTTATGTCCATGCGCACCTTGTCGGTGGCTGTAGCGGTGAGTGCTATGACTGGAGCGTTGCCTATTTTCTGTATTGTAGGGCGTATGTTGCGGTATTCTGGACGGAAGTCGTGGCCCCATTCCGATATACAGTGTGCCTCGTCAACAGCGTAGAACGAAATCTTGAACGACCGGAAGAACTCGAGATTGTCCTCCTTATTGAGCGATTCCGGAGCCACATACAGCAGTTTTGTGCGTCCGGCATATATGTCGTTGCGCACCTGATTGATGGCTGCCTTGTTGAGCGATGAATTAAGATAGTGTGCCACACCCGATTCTTCGCTCAGTCCGTTGATGACATCCACCTGGTTCTTCATCAAGGCAATGAGCGGCGATACGACAATGGCTGTGCCGTCCATGATAAGCGACGGCAACTGGTAGCACAAACTCTTGCCACCTCCGGTAGGCATGAGCACAAAGGTGTCGTTGCCTGCAAGCAGATTGCGTATTATGGCTTCCTGTTCGCCCTTGAACGAGTCGAATCCGAAGTAGTGTTTCAGTTGTTCATTGAGGTTAATTGTCCCAGTCATAGTAGTAATATTTAATATGAGTTTTGAATTTTGAGTTTTGAATTTTGAATTGTCGGCTGCGCCGATTAAGAATTGATGAATTAGGAATTCAACACTCAAAATTCAAGACTCAAAATTGCCGTAGACGACTTATCCAAAACTCAAAATTCAAAACTCAAAACTTCCTCCAAAGGAGTTTTTCTATTTCAAGTTTGACTTTTCAAGTTGCTTCTTGGCGTAGTCGAGTGTCACGGTGAACTCGTCGACCTTCTTCGACGGCACCTCAAACATTGCGTCCATGACGATTGCTTCGACTATCGAACGCAGTCCGCGTGCTCCAAGCTTGTACTCAACGCCCTTGTCTACGATAAACTCCAGGGTGTCGTCGTTGAAGTGGAGTTTGATGCCGTCCATCTCAAACAGCTTCTCATACTGCTTGATAATGCTGTTCTTGGGCTCTACGAGTATTCGGCGCAGCGCCTCACGGTCGAGCGGATTGAGATAGGTAAGCACCGGAAGGCGTCCTATTATCTCTGGTATGAGGCCGAACGACTTGAGGTCTTGCGGCAGAATATACTTCATGAGGTTGCCCTTGTCGATATGGCGCACGTTCTGTACCGAATTGAATCCCACTACGTGAGTGTTCATTCGCTGTGCTATCTTGCGTTCGATGCCGTCGAAGGCACCGCCGCATATGAAGAGTATATTGCGTGTATCTACGTGGATATAGTCCTGGTCGGGATGCTTACGGCCACCCTTCGGGGGCACGTTCACCATTGTTCCCTCAAGCAGTTTGAGCAGTCCCTGCTGCACACCCTCGCCGCTTACGTCGCGTGTGATGCTGGGGTTGTCGGCCTTGCGTGCTATCTTGTCGATCTCGTCGATGAACACTATGCCTCGTTCGGCAGCCGCTACGTCGTAGTCGGCCACCTGAAGCAGACGCGAGAGTATGCTCTCCACGTCCTCACCTACATAGCCTGCCTCGGTGAATACCGTTGCATCTACGATGGTGAATGGCACCTTGAGCAGCTTGGCAATGGTTCGTGCAAGGAGAGTCTTGCCCGTTCCGGTAGAGCCCACCATTATGATGTTGCTCTTTTCTATCTCCACTCCGTTGTCGTCTTGCGGCTGTTGCAGACGCTTGTAGTGGTTGTAGACAGCCACCGAGAGATATTTCTTGGCTTCGTCCTGTCCTATTATATATTGGTCGAGATAGTCCTTGATTTCCATCGGCTTGGGTACGTCGCTCATCGCAACGTCAAATTTCGACTTGCGCTTGCCCTTGCCGCCGGGTCCCAGACCCGCCTCGCACACTATCTGATATGCTTGCTGCGCACAATTGTCGCAGATGAATCCGTTGAGTCCGGTTATAAGGAAGTTGACATCCTTCTCTGCTCTTCCGCAGAAGCTACATACTTTTCTTGGCATCGCTACTTCCTACTCCTTTCCTGCAATTGGTGTCATTTCGCCGGCTGCATCGAATCCCGGCTTCTTGGTCATTACAAAGTCGATCATTCCGTACTCTTTTGCCTCCTCGGCTGTCATCCAATAGTTGCGGTCGGAGTCAGCCCACACCTTGTCGAATGGTGTGTGCGAGTGGTCGGAGATGATGGTGTACAGCTCCTTTTTGTACTTCTGAATCTCGCGGGCCTCGATTTCGATGTCCGAAGCCTGTCCCTGCACACCGCCAAGTGGCTGGTGTATCATCACGCGGCTGTGCTTCAATGCCGAGCGCTTGCCCTCCTTGCCTGCCACGAGCAGTACGGCTGCCATCGAGGCCGCCATGCCTGTACACATTGTGGCAACGTCGCTGGTGACGAACTGCATTGTGTCGTATATGGCGAGGCCTGCCGTAACGCTTCCGCCGGGCGAGTTGATGTATATGGAAATGTCCTTGCCCGGGTCAACCGAGTCGAGATACAGCAGCTGTGCCGACAGGGTGTTGGCTGTATAGTCGTTGATTTCGGTGCCGAGGAAGATGATGCGGTCCATCATCAAGCGCGAGAACACGTCCATCTGTGTCACGTTGAGCTGGCGCTCCTCAAGGATATACGGGTTGAGGTACTGCGCCTGAGCCTTCATCACGTCGTCGAGCATCATGCCGTTAATGCCGAGTCTACTTGTTGCGAATTTTCTAAAATCGTTCATATCTGTAAGTTTCGTTTTTTCTGAAGTTCTCTTCTGCTTCCAGTTTGTATATGTAGGCTTGCGCCTGTCATATAATATATATAATAATGTGTAGTTTTATATGTATGATATCGAAGCAGATACAAAGATACAAAAAATGTATCGAACAGGGCGAATATTCTGAAGAAATTTTTCGTAGCTTTGCAACTTATCGCTTTCATTATCAGTCAAACATACAGAAACAACTAAAAAATACGAACAGATATGAAAAAGACAATCTTTTTAATGGCAATGCTGCTGGCGCTCAGCGCAGCGGCTCCTATGGCTTCCGCCGCACCGCAGTCTCACCGCAATCGTCCGCACACACAGATGGTGGACAAGAAGGATAAGAAAGCTGCCGACGAAGCGGAGGGCATCGTGGCTTACTCGGATACAGTAACTGCCGACACGGCGTCTGCCGCCAACGGTGGCGCCACGTTCGACAACGATGCCCCGGTCAGTCGCGATGAACTGCTCTCGTTCTTCAACTCTATGCCCGGATGGATCATTAAGTTCGTCCTTATAGTGTGCGTTTTCGTGCCGATGCTGCTGTGCTTCCTCGCGCCTATCATTGTCGTTCTGCTCGTCATACGCTACTTCATGCGCCGCCACAATGACCGCGTGCGTCTGGCTGAGATGGCTATGGAGAAGGGCGAACCGTTCACCGACGAACTGAAACCGCTCAGCAAGAAGTCGCCCGAGTATATGTGGCGCCGCGGAGTGCGCAACACGTCGATTGGCGCCGGACTCATGATTTTCTTCTGGTTCTTCGGCATGCAGTCGCTCATGGGCATCGGTGCGCTCGTGGCGTGCATCGGACTCGGACAGATGTTCATGGTGAAGTACAACTACGACTCTAAGATGCCGTGGCAGAAGCGCGACGACGAGGACGAAACCGACCATTGACCCCATTCTTTTAAAGACAGAACGATATGAAGGATACTAACGACGATCTCTCTCTTATACAGCAGGTGGCTGAGCTTCACGACAAGACGGCTTTCGACCGCCTTGTCAGGAAGTATCAGTCGCCTATAAGGCGCTTCTTTCTCCACCAGACGCTGGGAGACGCGCAGCTGAGCGACGACCTCGCGCAGGACACCTTCATAAGGGCTTATACCAGCATCGGGACGTTTCGCGGCTCGGCGGCGTTCTCCACATGGCTCTTCCGCATAGCCTACAACGTGTTCTACGACTATCGGCGCCGACAACGCCCGTCTGCCGACGACCTCGACGCAGTGCGCCCTGCTGCTGCCGGCGCCGACCAGTCGCTCGGGATGGATGTCTACGGCGCTCTCGCACGTCTCCCCGACGCCGAGCGCACATGCGTCACGCTGCAGCTCGTAGACGGCTATCCCATCGAGCGCATCGCCGCAATAACGGGCATGGCGGAGGGCACGGTGAAGTCGCATCTCTTCCGCGGAAAGCAGAAACTTACCGCATTCCTGCGGCAGAACGGCTATTCTTAGGCCTTAAATGTAGGTGGAAAACTAAAAGACAACGTAAAAATTCAATCATGCTATGACTGATGTAAAGAATAAAACAAGTTATGACGCGCCTGTCGACGAGGCGCTTCTTCAGCGGTTCTTCGCCGACAGCGCTCGCATGGATATCGCCGACGACGGATTCACCGACCGCCTCATGCGCCGTCTGCCCGAGGAAGTGGACGCCCGCTGCTACCGTCTCTACCGCTTGTGGACGGCAGCGATGGCAGCGGTCTGCGTAGCCGTGTTCTTCTTTGTCAACGGATTCCAGCTGCTCAAGCTGCGCGTGTGCGGAGCGGTCGGCGGTTTCCTCGGCGACGTGGTTCACGCCATACAGGATAGGGTGGGCTCGCTCTCGCTCCCCGCTTCCGTCTCCTTCCCCCCGTCCGCCGACTGGGCAACGCTGCTCCATACTCCGCTCATGATAGCGATAGCACTTGTCGTGCTCGGCTCGCTCGTGCTGTACGACCTCAACGAATCGGTCTGATCCACAAGCCGCCTCGTCCTTCTGCTCACGAAATGTCATCGTGTAGCGAACGGAATCCGATTGGGTGGCGAACGGAATCTGATTGGACGGCGTTCGGAGTACGATGATTGGAGCACACAATAGTAGCGGAGGTCTCCGGCCTCCGCAGCACCAAGTCTGACACTAATGATAATGGTTAGCATCGCTGGTTGCTGCGGAGGCCGGAGACCTCCGCTACTAATATGGCTGTTTGAAAACGTAAAAAACAAACAAAATATTTGCGTGTTTTAT
>OQVT01000873.1_pt1 | contig 18268 bp, 13 predicted proteins | sample 1691561 | NCBI WGS metagenome assembly OQVT01 (sample SAMN03418260, study PRJEB22391) | human gut metagenome | biome: human-gut; feature: organic feature; material: feces | host: Homo sapiens | place: Tanzania | collected 2013-01 | reverse complement strand
GGTCTCTCCGAAGAATGGTCGGGTATCGTCGCCATCGTGTTGGCGGGTATCATCAACTATTTTGTATTGGTTCCGTTCTATAGCAAAAAGAAATCCGAAAAGAAGGGCTGAAGATGAAAATTTACAAAGCAAACATTCTCTATACTCCTACACCTCAAGCATTCACGGTGCTACCGGGCGGGTATGTCGCGGTGGACGAACAGGGCTATGTAGCCTATGCGGGTGAGGAGATACCCGAACAATATGCCGATGTGCCGGTTACCGATTTCGGCGACTCGCTTCTCGTTCCCGCGATGAACGATATGCACGTCCATGCGCCACAATTCCGCAATATGGGCTTGGCGATGGACTTGGAATTGTTGCCTTGGCTCAATACCTACACTTTTCCCGAAGAGGCGCGTTTTTCTGATACCGCTTATGCGCAGGAGGTGTATCGCGATTTTGTGCGGGGGCTGATTCGGTGTGGCACAATGCGCTCTGTCGTTTTTGCTACCGTTCACGGTGAGTCTTCCTGTATCCTTGCCGACTATCTTGATAAGGCGGGTTTGGGGGCATTGGTAGGGGTGGTAGGTATGGACCGTAACTGTCCTGATACCCTGCGGAATACGCCCGAAGAGGCTGTGCGTGATACCGAGGTCATGGTTGCTCATACGGCTACTATGCCGCGCGTGGGGGCTATTGTTACTCCGCGTTTTGTACCCAGTTGTACGCCCGAAATGATGACCGCGTTGGGAACACTGGCGGCGGAGAAACATCTGCCCGTGCAGTCGCACCTCAGCGAAAATCGCTCGGAGATTGCGTGGGTGGGCGAGTTGGAACCTCAATCCACTTGCTATGGCGATGCCTACCGTCGCTATGGTATGTTTGGCGATACGCCCACGCTGATGGCGCATTGTGTATATACCGATGGCGAGGAATTGGAGATGATGGCACGCAATCGGGTCTATGCCGTCCATTGTCCTACTTCTAACTGCAACCTTGCGTCAGGGATTGCCCCCGTGCGTAAGTTGCTGAATCACAATGTCCCCGTGGTGTTGGGCTCGGATATTGCCGGCGGGCATACACTCTCAATGTTCGAGGTGGTGCGCTATGTTGTACAGATGTCGAAAATGCAATTTGCCGCTTCTAATGGCAAGTTGGCACCTCTTACTTTGAGCGAAGCATTTTATCTTGCAACCAAGTCGGCGGGTGAGTTTTTTGCTGCTTGTGGTATGGATAAGGTCGGTTCTTTTGAGAAAGGCTATGCCTTCGATGCTTTGGTGATTCAGCCAAAACACGCTGCCCCTGCTGCTGCGTTGGAGCAGTTTATCTATACCGGCGACGACCGACAAATCACCCATCGTTTCTGTCAGGGGGCGGAGGTTCAGGTATCCGACAGATAATTCACTTTTGATAATTTATAAGTCTATATAGTATGCAACACATCATTGCTCCCCAAGGCAAACGCCTTGTATGGTATCTCTCTATGGAGGAGTACCTTGCCCAACACATATCCGACAAAAACGCCTCTGAAAAAGGGGAAGCGGGGATATTCTTTACTTGGGTCGTGCAGCCGACAGTTATTTTCGGTCGGCATCAGATCATGGAAGACGAGGTGAATATGGATTATTGTCGTGCTAACGGGGTGCAGATGTATCGGCGCAAAAGTGGCGGCGGGTGTGTTTATTCTGATGCAGGCAATTTGATGCTCAGTTATATCACGCCCGACACACACAGCGAGCAGGTGTTTCAACAATATTTGGACCGAGTGTCGGCGGCTTTGCAGCAGTTAGGTTTCGCGGCAGCCAAATCGGAACATAATGATGTGCTTATCGGCGACCGCAAAGTCTCCGGCAATGCGTGTTATGCGCTGCCTACAGGTACTATTGTCCATGGCACGATGCTTTACAACGTCGATTTTGCAGCCCTCCAACAGGCTATCACTCCCTCCCGCGAGAAACTCTCGAAGCATGGTGTGCAATCCGTGCGTCAGCGTGTTGCCAACCTAAAAGATATTCAGGACATTATAGACAAGAATGACATAAAAGCCAAAACGGCGATGGCGGATATTCATGCACTTTCCGACTATTTTATCGCCTCGTTCTGCGCCTCCTCCCGACATTTGACCCCTGAGGAAATCACCGCTATCGATGCCCTCGAGCAAACCTACCTGGACCCCGCTTTCATCGCGGGCAAGTAAATAAGGTCTATATACTTCAGACAACCCCATTGTGTGTTATTCACGCAATGGGGTGTCTTTATTTTCTCTCGCAATAGGCATAGAAGATTCTTAAAGAAACTATGTTTTATAACATATAAATTCTTCGGTATATTATCTTTCTTTTTGCGACTTTATTTATAGAAACCCATGCAAACATATTATACTAATGATACGCAAAAACAAACTCTTTCCGGCTGTTGTCTTGTGTGTGCTGTTGTCGCTGCAGACAATGGCGCAAGACAAAGTGGTAAGTCTTAACCTCAGTCGTGTATCTCTGCGGGAGGTAATGACTGCCGTTGAGACGCAAACCGATTACCGTTTTTCCTACCGCACAGCGGCGCTGGACAACGACTCTGCCAACATCACCATTCAGCGTACCCTCTCGGTGCGCGATTTGCTTCGTGAGGTGTTGCCTCCACGCGGACTCGAATATGAGATGGCAGGGCAGACCAATATTGTGGTACGTAAGCAGGAGAAAACATCAGCAACAGCCACGTCCTCGGTGTTGAGTGGTACGGTATATGACAAATTGGGCGAGCCGATTATCGGTGCGAACATCATCATCGCCGGCACATCCACGGGGACGATCACCGATTTCGACGGTCGTTTCTCTATCGAAGCCGCTACGGGACAACGCCTGCAGGTGTCGTATATAGGCTATCGGTCGCAGGAGATAGCCGCGGCGCAGAATATGCGTGTAGTGCTCAGCGAAGATACTGAGCAACTCGAAGAAGTAGTTGTGGTGGGCTATGGTACACAGAAAAAAGTGAACCTTACGGGGGCGGTCAGCGTGGTGGATGCCAAGGATATATCCAACCGTTCCGTCGCCAATGCTGCACAGGCGTTGCAGGGAACCGACCCGGGACTGAACATCGTTGCTAACAGTGGTTCGCCTGATGCGGGTATGCAAATCAATATCCGCGGTGTGAGTTCGCTCACCAGCGGTGCTTCACCCCTCGTACTGATTGATGGGGTGGAGGGCAGCCTCAGCCGCTTGAATGCCAACGATATAGAGAGTGTTTCTATCTTGAAAGATGCCAGTGCGTCGGCTATCTATGGTGCAAAAGCCTCAGCGGGCGTGGTGCTCGTTACCACCAAGAGTGGGGCGGAGGGGAAGGCGAAAATATCCTACTCGTACCGCGCAGGCTGGAGTCAAAACACCACCTCTACCGATTATATCACTACGGGCTATTGGTCGGCAAAAATCAACGATATGTTTATGACGCCCAAGGACGGGCGCAACTATACGGGTTACACCGAAGCCGACTATGCCGAACTCGAAGCGCGTCTCAATGACAAGACTGAGAACCCTGCACGTCCGTGGGTGGTGGAGCAGGCGGACGGCACCTATAAATATTACGCCAACTTCGACTGGTACAACTGGACGTATCGCAAAAACCGTATGCAGCAGGAGCACAACCTGAGTATCAGCGGCGGAAACGACAAGATAAAGTACTATGTATCAGGTCGCTATTTTGATCAAGACGGTATTTTTCAGCAGGTGAACGACTACTACAAGAACTATTCCATTCGTGCCAAACTCACTGCGCAAATCAAGCCGTGGGTACGATTTACTACCAACACCAATTTCTTTGCCTCGCGCCGTTTCTTTCCAGGTATGTCGTCTATGGCGAATATGCTGCGTCTGACCTATGCGCACGCTTTGGCATGTGTCCCCGCCACTACGCCGGAAGGCTACCCTGTCTATTACAACACCAATGCCAACCGTACCTCTACGGTGATGGACGGCGTGAGTGCTATTTTTATCAACAACAAGCACCGCAACACCAATCTCGACCGCGAGATTGTAACCCGCAACCGTTTCGATTTTGATATCATAACCGACCTGACACTTACTGCCGAGTATGCCTATTCATTCCGCTATCGCGAGTATCGAAACCGTTCGGCGAATGTGCCGTATTCGCAGAAAGCGGGCGAGGTACTGTGGCTCACTACCGAGAAAGCGCAGGACTACTACCAGGAGCAGTACTACCGTGTACAGAACCACAACCTGAATATCTACGCCACCTATAGTCATACGTTTGCAGGCGCACACTCGCTCAAACTGACGGGTGGCGGGCAGTTCGAGACCTATGAGCAGCGCAGCAGCAAGGCACGTCAGTTGGATTTGTCCGACACCGAACTTGATGCGTTCAATCTCGCTACGGGGGAAGTTACCGTCCTCGACGGCAGCATTGCCGAATATGCCACGCTTGGCTTCTTCCTGCGTGCCAACTACGACTATGCGGGGCGTTATCTGGTGGAACTCTCCGCACGCGGCGACGGTTCGTCTCGTTTTGCACCAAAACATCGCTGGGTGTTTGTGCCGTCTGCCTCGCTGGGCTGGCGTATGAGCGAAGAGCGTTTCTGGCAGCCGATTAGCAACGCATGGAGCAATAGCAAACTGCGTTTCTCTATCGGCAGCCTCGGCAACCAGAACATCGATGACTACTACACCTATATCGAGAGTATCCGCACCGGTGAGACCATCAAATATACCCTCGACGGCAAGACACTGGCGTATATCGCCAGGGAAGACGACCCGAAAGCGTCTGACCTTACATGGGAGACTGTTACAACTTATGACCTTGGTTGGGACTTCGGTTTCCTGCGCAACCGGCTGACAATGAGCATCGACGGCTATATCCGCGATACAAAGAATATGCTCTGTGCGGGTATGAAACTGCCATCGGTGTATGGTGCCGACGAGCCGCGACAGAATATCGCTGATATGCGCACCCGCGGTTGGGAGTTTTCTATCGGTTGGGCGGACTCGTTTCGTGCGGGCAAGTACCCGTTTGAGTACAGCATCAGTTTCGGCTTGAGCGACTATGTGACCGATGTTACTCGCTACAACAACCCTTCGAATATCCTTACCGACTACTATACCGGTCAGCGTCTCGGCGAGATATGGGGCTATCACGCCGATGGACTCTTTGCCTCGCAAGAGGAGGTCAATGACTATATGGCAGCCGTTGATGTGGACCACTCCACCATGTACGACAATATCATGCACGGTTCTCTCGGCACACCGGGGTTGCAGGCAGGCGATATCCGCTATGCCGACCTAAACGGCGATGGTGTCATCTCCTATGGTGCCAATACCCTCGACGACCACGGCGACCTGAAAGTCATCGGCAACACCCTGCCGCGCTACAACTACAATATCAAACTTTCGCTTGCGTGGAATGGTATCGATTTCTCGGCGTTCTTCACCGGTGTGGGGCATCAGGATTGGTACCCGAGCGGCAATGCCATCTCTTTCTGGGGACCATACAGCCGTCCGTACTGCTCTTTTATTCCGACCAATTTCCTCAATCTGGTATGGTCGGAGGATAACACCGGCGGTTATTTCCCGCGTGCACGCGGCTATGAGGCACTTGAGGAGGGCTATTCGCTCAATGCTACCAACGACCGCTATCTGCAGAATGTGGCGTATTTCCGTCTGAAGAACCTCACTCTCGGTTATACCGTGCCGCTGCCTAAGAATAAGGTGGTCAGCAACTTGCGCTTCTATTTGTCGGGCGAAAACCTCTTCTATTTCTCGCCGCTGCGCAAGCACTCCAAGTATGTTGACCCGGAGCAGGCAACCTCGTCTGATACCAAGTATGCCAACTCGGGCGTAGCCTACAATTTCAATCGCACCTTCTCCGTGGGCGCAAGTATTGACTTCTAAATAATACGCAATATGAATAGAAATACATATATTTGTCTTCTGTTGTTCAGTCTCCTATCTCTTGCCGGTTGCGACAGTGTTCTTGACCGTGTACCAAAGGATACCACCAACTCCGCTACGTTCTTTAGCAACGAGAGCGAATTGCGCCGCTACACTACCCAATTTTATACGATGCTTCCCACAGCGTCCGACCTCTACAACGAACCATCCGATCTCACTATTAGTAACAGTCTTTCTGACGTGGTTCTCGGTACGCGTACCATCAATTCGGGTGAAGCGTATTGGCAGTGGGAAGACCTGCGCCATATCAACTATTTCTTGCAGCATGTAGATCAGTGCACCGAGGACACCGTTGCTCGCAACCACTACACGGGTGTGGCACTGTTTTTCCGTGCCTTGTTCTACTACGACAAAGTGCGTCGTTTCGGCGATGTGCCATGGTACGACGAACCCGTCAGCAGCAGTGACATCACCCAACTGCGTCATCCGCGCCAGAATCGCACGCTGGTCATTCAAAAGGCATTAGCCGACCTGGACCGTGCCATACCGCTTATGCGTACTGCCCACACGCCTTACGAGGTTAATCGCTATACCGCCATCGCCCTCAAAGCACGTATTGCCCTTTTCGAGGGCACATGGCTCCGTTACCATCAGCAGGGCGACGAGCAGACTATCCAAAACCTGCTCACGCAAGCCGCTGAGGCTTCTCGTATGGTCCTCACAGAAGGCGGTTACTCGCTTCACTTCGGCGGTACGCAGCCCTATCGCGACTTGTTTACTTCGCTGACTGCCGACCCCGATGAGGTCATCCTCGCCCGTGCCTACAACGCCACTATCTCACTTACCCATAACGCCACTTCCTACTTGCGTTGTCAGTCGGAGGGGCAATGCGGTGCTACCAAACATCTGCTCAATCAGTACCTGCTTTTGTCGGGCGAACCTTATACTAACCAAGCAGGATACGACACCATCTCGCTCCACAACGAACTGACCAACCGCGACCCGCGTCTGGCGCAGACGCTTTTCGTGCCCGGACAGTATGTTGCGCTCAACAAGACCGAGGTTGAGCCCTATACGTTTTCCACCTCGCCTACGGGTTACCAACTCATCAAGTATGTCCTTGAAGATTCCTATGGTTTCAACAAATCCGACAATGATATGCCCCTTTTCCGCCTTGCGGAGCAGTGTCTTGTCTATGCAGAGGCAAAAGCCGAACTCGGGACACTTACGCAGCAGGACCTCGATATGTCGCTCAACCTCCTGCGCGACCGTGTCGGGATGCCGCACCTTCTGCTCTCGTCGCTTACCGCTGAAGACCCGTATCTGCAAACCCTCTATCAGCATATAACCCGTACTCCCTCGGCACAACGTGCTGCCGTGTTGGAGGTACGTCGTGAGCGGGCGGTAGAACTGGTGCTTGAGGGTTTTCGCTACGATGACCTCATGCGTTGGGCGGAAGGCGAAGCCTTGGCACAACCGATGCTTGGTGCCGCTTTTGCAGGAGAAGGCAAATACGACCTGTCGGGCGACGGAAAGTCAAACCTGATCCTATGGCAAACCAAGAAACCCTTTGACCTGACATCGATATTTCTCAAGATAGGTACCGACATCATCCTTTATCCCGATGGTGACCGTGGTGCCAAACTCGTACACGGTACGTTGGAGCAACCTAATGGTGGACGTAAGTTTGAGGATAAGCATTATTTGTATCCCATTCCGCTCACCGAGATTATTCTCACCGAGAACGCTCTGACGCAGAATCCGGGGTGGAAATAGCCGCAGTATATCCTATCGGTTCCCGTTGCCGTAATGGATATTAAATTTCTCTACTAAACCATTTCAACTACGCATAAACAGATAAACTTATAAACTCATAAACCAATGAAAAAACTATCTATTCTGTCTCTTGTCCTGTTTCTCGCAGGACAGATGTCTGCCACCACGTGGTTCGTACGTCCTGACCTCACCTCCACTGAGGGCGATGGGCAGTCGTGGGAGGGTGCGCTTTGCCCATCCGATTTCCAGAAAGTGCTTACCGGTGGTATGGCGGAAGCAGGCGATGTCTTCCATCTCGCAGGCGGTGTCTATACTCCTGTCAGCAATACGGACATCTATACTATCAAGACATCCGTAACCCTTATCGGTGGTTATCCTGCCGGTCTCAAAGGCACAGAGACCCCGTCGCTTACCTATCCGTCGGCTGCTCCTACCGTATTTTCGGGCGACAAGAATGCCAACCGCAAAGCCGATGACGGCGACCTTCAACACGTCGTTTGGATTGAGTGTGCCGAACCCGTGGTACTACAAGGTATTGATATGACCAACTGCTATTTCGAGACCGAAACGGCGTATGGTGCGGGGGCACTCTATATCCGCAATAGTGCGAATGTGGTGGTGCGAAATTGCCAAATATACAACAATCTCTCCGACGGCAATGGCGGTGCAGGCATCACGCTTGAGGGCGGACTGCTTCACCTGCAAGACTGCAACCTCCACCATAACACGGCTTTCAGTCGTGGCGGCGCATTGTTGATGCAGACCTATACTTCTGAAGACAAGTCGGTCGTAACAGAATCCACTTGCGTGGCGGAGCGTTGTTCGTTCTGCTACAACAGCCTTGCTACCTCCAGTGCCGACGGCAAATACGGTGCCGCTGTACAGATCCGCGCAGGACATTTCTGGGGCGTAAACACTACTATCGCTAAGAATGTGGCATATTGTAATGGTGCGGGTATCTCAATGAGCGGTACCGACGATGTGCATCTCATCAGTTGCACTCTCGGCGACAACACCTGCCTCCGCGTGGGCATTGATACCAATAAGCCCTATGCCTATGGCACTTCCGTCCGTATGTCCAAGCACGACAAACTATGGTTCGTCAATACCGTGATGCTGGAGGGCGAACTCGACAAAGGCGACAAAACCAATCCTACCGTTTATACCGAGAAACTCACAGGTATATCTCTCGATACCCTCTTCACTTCGGGCGGCTTCAACTATCTTGGTACGTTCAACAACGGCGAGAAAAACAACAAAGACTCCGTTTGGGCGTTCTGCTGGAAACCCAACGACCTCTATACCGTTCCTGCGCAGGTGCATCATTATGCCGACTATTTTGGTACCAACGAACCCACCACTGATAATGGCGGTTTTGCCTCCACTATCCTGCCCCTTGAGGCAATCGAAGGTGCTACCGTTGCCGATCTCGAGAAATGCGCCAAAGATTGGGGCTGCCCTGTATCGGTCAATGTGGCTTTGGACGGACGTGGCTACCTGCGCGAGTCGGTGGCTACACGTGGCGCTATGGATCCGAAAGCCAATCCGTACACCGCTCTGCCTGCTGTCCGCACTGACAGCAAAGCGGTCAAAGTCGTCCGCGACGGGCAGTTGCTTATCCTTGCCGATGGCAAATACTATAATCTGTTAGGTACGCCTGTTCAATGAAAAGAAGTGTTGTTTTGATTGTGCTCACGGCGTTGGCTCTTGCAGTCAACGCCGCTACGCACGTAGTCGGCACCTACAACATCCGTATTGCCACCAAGCGTGATGTGGGCGACAAAAACTGGGCGGTGCGCAAACCATTTGTGGTGCAGACTATCACGGACAACCGCCTCGATATTGTGAGTCTCAACGAGATAGCCAACCATCATCAGGAAGACGATCTCCGCACGCTCCTGCCCGACTATACCATTGTGGCGTATGGGCGCGAGTCCGCCGAAGCCAGTCATGGCGAGAGGGTGGGGGTGCTGTTCAAGACTGCGAAATACACTCTCTTGGACAGCGGGCATTTCTTCCTCACCGAGAACCCCAACCAACCCGGTTTGGCTTGGGACGCTGCCTATAAGCGCGTGGCGGTGTGGGTGCTGCTGCAAGACAAACGTAGCCGAGAGGAACTCCTCGTTATGTCCACACACCTTGATTACAAAGGCACCGAAGCCCGTCGCCAAGGGGCGGCTCTCTGTATCGAGCGGGCGAAAGCCCTTGCGCAAGGGCGTACCGCCATCATCATGGGCGACCTGAATGCCGAGCCTTATGAGACCGATGTCCATTCGCTCTTTGCTGATGCAAACTTCCATGATGCCCGCCAAATAAGCCGCACCAAACCCCGTGGTACGTATGGTACTTTCTCCAACTGGCTCCCAGTCGCTACCACCCAGCGTATCGATTTCATCTATGTCCGCAATGCCTCCGTCCGCTCCTACCGTGTCATTGCCGAGGACTACGGTCGTCCTCTCCTCCCATCCGACCACCGGTTGGTAGTAATCAAAATGACTCCCCCAACCTCCTCAAAGAGGGGGGGGTGCAGACAAGGTAATTAACGATAAATTAACGGTCATTAACGGATAATAAAATCCTTTATACGGAATACAAATGAAAAAGATATTTTTATGGATATTGCTGTTCCTCATCCCTCTCTCTGAAGAGGGGGCTTGGGGGAGTCCTACTTACCGGTTCGCGGAGTACAACATCCGTCTCAATACAGCCTCCGATACGGGCGACCGCGCGTGGGCGAACCGCAAGCAGTATGTGGCGCAGATTGTTATTGACTATGCTTTCGATGTCTGTGCACTCAACGAACTCAAGCCTGATCAGAAAAAAGACCTCCTCTCGCTCCTGCCCGACTATAAGATAGAGTCATGGGGACGCGACTCGCACATTATCGGCGATGTGGGCGAGGGAGTAGGTATTCTCTATCGCAAGGACAAGTTCCGTCTCCTGTCATCGGGGCATTTCTTCCTTTCACCCGACATTACCAAGTCGGCTGTCGCGTGGGACGCCAAGTTCCGCCGCCTTGCTGTGTGGGCGCAACTGCAGGACAAGACCACGGGCGACATCTTTTTCTATTGTGCCACCCATCTCGAGCAGGCGGGGCAGGTTGCCAAGCGCAAAGGGGCTGCGGTAGTTGTTGAGCAGATGCTTGCTGTTGCCGGCGATTATCCTTGTTTCATTGCGGGCGACTTCAACTCGCAGTCTTCCGTCGATGCTATTCACATGCCGTTCAAGGCGTATTTCCAAAGTGCCTACGACATAGCCGAGACCACACCCAATGCTGACGGCTCCTACTGCAATTGGCAACCGACCTCCACGCACCGTATCGATCACCTCTATGGTCGCTACTATCGTGCCCTCTCCTATACGATGATCACCGAGGACTACGGTCGTTCCTGTACGCCCTCCGACCACTTGCCGTTGATGGCGGAGGTAGCCCTTACTCGCCGTCCGCAGACTATTCCGCTTACCTCCTCACTCACAGCCGCTATTGCTGCTTCTTCGCCCGGCGACACAATCGATCTTGGCGGACAGACCGTCAGCAACGAGAATATCCGCTTTCCGCATTTTTTGGTGCTGACCAATGGTTCCCTTGACGGTTGCACGCTTACCGTCCCGTCGCCCTATGCCCTACATCTCTCGCATTGCACTTTCACGCATTCCTCTACGGCTATCGCTGCCAACGGCTATGCTCTGCGTGCTGCCGACTGCCGCTTTTCCGACTGTACCACAGACCTCCAAGGGGCGGCTGTCAGTAGCAACGGACGTCTATACCTTACCCGCTGTATATTCTCCAACAACACTGCCGCACAGGGTGGGGCGGTTGCACAGGTCGGTAACTACTGGGGTGCTACATTGCAAAATTGTGTATTCTCTGACAATACTGCCAAAGACGGTTCCGCCCTCTATCTCACAAAAACAGAGGACGTGTGTGTTGAAAACTCTGCTTTTGTGCGCAACCATGCCACCGAGACAGGGGCGGTTTCCTGTAACGACCCCACCACCGCTTCGCACCTGCAGTTCGTCAATTGTACCTTTGCCGAAAATACCTCCCATGCCGTTTCATCATTCAAGAACCCTCTCTTCGGCGGTTCGTCTCTGCGCGTCTATGGCGATACGGCTACTGCTCTCACGCTCATCAACACTACATGTGCCCGTGATACCAATGCCTGTCTCACTGCCGCCGGTGCACCTGGGCCCAACTATTTTGGTGCGGCTATTGTCCTCTCGCAGGGGAATCTTAATATCTACAATAGTCTGATAGTCAACCACTATTCTACTGCTGCTAAGGCCGACCTCTACATCTCTGACAAAGCCAGGCACCTCGCGGATGTCCATACGGTCTATACGGCGGAGCAACCGGATAATGCTGCACTCGGACAAATCACACAGCAAGACGACATGCCATTTGTGCCGCTCCTCAAAGATACCTATGCGGGTGTTCCACTCGTATGTCTCCTTGCCAATGACCTTTCTGAGCAGACGTTCGGCGAAGATATCACAGCCGACGGCGTACTTGAATCCTCGCTTACCACCGATTGTCTCGGCAATTCACGCCTGTCGCCTGCCACCATCGGCTCTGTCGAGTACCAAGCCCCGCAGGTTATCCACACGACATCCACACGGCAACCACCCGTGTTTGGCAAGTATCTGTACAACAACCAAATCTATATCACCGACGGCACTGCTACTTACAACCTGTTAGGAACTATTATATATCGTGCTAACAAGAGTAGGTGATTAGTAGGTGATTAGTAGGTGATTCTCGAATGGATACCGAATGAATCTCGGATAAACAAACAATAAAAACAACTCAATAACTAATCGTATGAAAAAACTTTTTCTTTCTATGGCGCTTCTTGCTGCCATCTCCGCCACTGCGGAAACCCGTGTCGAAACCTTTGACCCAAAAGACCCGGCTGACCACAATGCGGCAACCTACAACACAAAAGTTACTCACCTGAATTGTCAATTGACCTCTTGGACGGTTCTCTATGGTGGCATTACCTCTAAAGATAATCCCGGACAATTAGGAGAATACAACTATGCAGCCATCGTGCGTGCTGCTAAATCTTCTGAAGAAGGATATGGCTATCTTGTTAGTGATTCTATTGAAGGCGGCATTGATAGTTTGTCTTTTACGTGGAACTCGAATGGTGATGCAAATTGTGATTTGGATATTCGCATTTATATCAATAACGACTCCATCGGCGGTATTTATCGTGTAGATGAATATAAAAAGGAAGCCCCATTCTATACTTGGTCTAAAGGAAATCTCCGGCAAGAGGGCAAGTTTGTCATCCGTATTGAAAATAAGACTATTTCTAATTCTACTAAAAATAAGAAACGTCTCGTCATCGACGACCTAACGTGGACTACCTACACAGCCCCCGTGCCCGAGAACCCTACTGCCATTACCGACCTTGCTACCGCTCCTGCTTTGGTGAATGTCTATACCCTCGATGGTTGTCTTATCCGCAGTGCTGTTGCCGCTGAGCAAGCCGCCAAAGATCTTGAAAACGGTATCTACATCATCAATAACCGCAAAGTAGTCATTGCGCACTAAAATAATTCTTTGTATCTTTGCACCCTGTTATCCATAACAGGGTGCAAAATTAACGTCTGATTACACGATAATTAGCGTTCCAAAGAACAAATGACAGAAGAACAGTTGCTTATCCGCCTCCGTACAGGCGACAGGCAGGCGTTTGAACTCATCTATCGTGAGTACTCACCGCGTCTCCACGCCTACTGCCTCAATATCACTAAGTCTGCCGAAGATGCGCAAGACTTGGTGCAGGAGGCGTTTGCTGTCCTCTGGGAGAAACGTGATACCGTCCATACTGGTATTGCCTCTTTTCTCTTTGCCATTGTCAAGAACCAACTCATCACCATCTTTCGTCGCCGTATTCACGAACCGCAGTACGAAGATTATGTTGAGTATGTCAACGATATACGGCTCTCCACTTTCTGCGAACCGATGCTCTATGACGAATATCGCCGCGCTATCTCAGATATACTCCGCTCGCTTCCCGATCAGCAACGCACAGTCTTTGTGCTACACCGCTTGCAAGGCTTGTCCCACAAGCAGATAGCCGCCCAACTGCATCTTAGTGAGCAGACAACACGCAATCTCCTCTCTTTGGCTCTCAAAGAGATACGTCAACAACTACAAAAACGCATACAACAGTGAATTTGTTTAAGAAGTATTTTACCAACCGGCTTACGTCCGCCGACCTTCGCGACTTGCGCCGCAAGGCAGACGCTATGACAGACGACCAACTCGAAGAAGAAATGCACCGCCTTTGGATGCAGTCTGCACCTGTACCTGTTGCCGCACCGCATCGCCGTCGTTATATTATCTCTGCCGTTGCCGCCTCTGTGGCAGTCGTCCTCTGTCTCGCTGCGGGGCTGTTCTTTTTTGCCAAACACGATACACAGGGTATGCTCTGTGTGCAGACTGCAGCCGATGAGATGTGTACGCTCTCTCTGCCCGATGGCTCACGGGTGGTACTCAATGGCAACAGCACACTCTCGTATTCGCCCGACGACTTTACATCATCTTCGCGGGCGTTGCAGTTGGACGGCGAAGCCTATTTCGATGTGCAGACCAATCCAAAAGCCCCATTTGTCATCACCACCCCCTCGGTCAGTGTGCAAGTCCTCGGTACGGCGTTCAATCTCTGTTCCCGCACTGACGCCGCTGCCGATATGCTCTTTCTTGAGCGTGGAAAAGTGTCGTTCCGTGTCTCCGATACGGGTGCCGATTATATCGTTACCCCAAAGCAGAAGATTATCCACAACCGTACTACAGGCGAAGTATCGCTCCGCCATTCGGATATGCCCGACTGCGCACCATGGCGCAAAGGACTGATGGCGTTCGACGCTACCCCTTTGCGTGATGTGATGGCGGAGTTGGCAGACCAATACGGTGTGCATATTTCTTATACGAGTATCTCCGATGAGCCCTTTACCGGTACTCTCCCTGCTAACGACATCAATGAAGCCCTCCGTATTCTTTCTCTTTGCTACAATATAAAAATTACCTCTACTGCCGATACCCTCATACTATCCAGTAAATAATATAAAAACTATTAACTTCCAACTTTAAAACTGCTCTCAACTCGTAACTCTCAACTAATAAACTTCTTTCAACTATCAACTCCTAAACTTCTAAACTCATAAACCATAATATGCCCTACCTCCTTCTCCTCCAACACTTCCGTGAGACGACCAACAACCTGCTCTCGCCTTTCCTACTTGCTGCCTCCGACTTTATGGTCGGCGTCCTGCCTATCATTATTATCGCTTTTGTCTATCTCTGTATCGACAAGCGTCAGGGCTATTTTATGATGACCGCTATGTGGGGTACCTGCGTGGTCAACCAGTTGCTCAAGAACACCTGCTGTGTCTACCGACCTTGGATACGTGATGCATCTATTGTGCCGTATGGCAATTCCATTCAGACTGCTACGGGCTACTCTTTCCCGTCCGGACATACCGAGTACGCCACCACTTTCTTTGGCTCTGTAGGTCTATGGCTGCGTCGCTGGTGGGTATGGCTGCTTTGCATCTTGGCGGTACTTGTTATCGGTTTCTCGCGCAACTATCTTGGCGTGCATACGCCCTACGATGTAGGTGTGGCGATTATCGAGAGTGTCCTTATGCTTTGGGCATTTTCGGCTCTCTTCCGTTGGCTGGAGAAATACCCTGAAAAAGATATATGGGTGTTGGTCGGTGGCATTGCCGTTCTTATAGCCTACCTCCTCTATGTTTCCTTCAAACCCTATCCGATGGACTACAATGCCGACGGGCAACTCATTGTCGAACCCAAGAAAATGATTACCGACTGCTACTATGCTGCCGGTCTTGCTTTGGGTGTCCTCACGGGTTGGTTCATTGAGCACCGTTATATCCGTTTCTCTGTCTCGGGCAAATGGTATCTCCGCCTTCTGCGTTTCGCCTTTGCCGCTGTGGCTATAGTCCTTATCCAGAAACTTCTTATCCCCTATCTCCTCACCCTCTGCTCCCCCGACCTTGTCCTCCCCCTTGCCAACTGCCTCATGGTCTGGACCATCACCCTCCTTATCCCGCTCTGTTCTATTCGATTTACATAATCATTGCTGCACTACGCATAAGGTGATGTGGAATAGTATTTTTCGCATAAGGGTTCCATGGTAGTGGCACGGCAGATAGCGGGATAATAACGCCGTGCCTCGGAATTATATTCATCCAACCTTGGGGGCAAACTTTTTCTTGATATTTCCTATTTTGCACGCTTTGTCTCATCGGCAGACCGCTTGTATGAAAAACGGTTCGCTGCACTACCTCACTTGGTTGCCTGTGTAGGTATATTTCAGGTCGTCGGTCAAATCTCCTTGCGGAGTGTAGCGTTGCAGCCGCAGGATATTACCCATCTCATTATACTCCCGATACTCCGCAGATTGTGTTTTGCTGTCGTGTAAATACAGGCTTTTGGTTAATCGGTTATACGCATCATACACATATCCCGTCGTTATTGTCGAATCGCCGTTCTGTACAGCCGTTGCCGCAATGTTTCCGTTGTAGCAAGCACTACTGCCAATAGGCACATTTTCACCATAGTACAACCGTTCCGAAAAATGCCTGTTCTCTATAGATGTCTGCATACCTCGTATATTATAGTCATACTGTGTGGTATCTTGCCTGATTGCAGAGTTTACTTTGACTATGATGCCGTACAATATCCTTTGTTTGATGAAGAGGTTTGAGGCATACGAAACCATCGGCGGGCTTTTTGCGGAGGTTACCAAGGAGACTCTTGAATTATCTGTTGCGGATAAGATTTGGATGGCTATTGTGGACATCCTACTAGATATAGCAGAGCGTTACCCCATTGAAGAGACACTGTTGCTCACCGATTATATCAACAGAAATCCTACCGGACAAATGCTAATAAAGTTACAACCGTATGCACAAATTAGTTGACTTTATGCACTTGCGAAACTTCAGTCTCTTATTGATTATAGACCGCTTCGCTAATGGAACAAGGAGCAAAGACTATCTTGTATTTGTTCTTAGACGATAGAGCAAGGAGTAAGGAGCAAAGACAGAAATGTATTCGACTGATGTAGCAGACGAAACTAATTTGTCTATTGTCTATTGTCTATTGTCTATTGTCTATTGTCCATCGTCCTTATTCCTTATTCCATTATCTTTGAGCATAGCGGGTTTGTTGTTTGTTTTGTTGGGGCAGATTCTTAGTCATCGCGTGTCCCGTTTGCGATGTGGCGGTATGAAAAGCACCGCCTCTCTTTCGAAAGACGGTGCAAAGGTAGTATGTTTGGGAATAACGGTGAGTGGATTAGGTAGTTTTAGGTAGGATTTGGCGCGATTTGGTAGTTATTGGTAGTTATTCTTGTTGTACAGGCACTATATGAATGTTAGGTAGTCAGATCTCCTAAGTCTGCGCATAGTTTATGAATTTGCTCTATCGCATTCCATTTATTATCCATAACGGATTTGATACGATTGCTTATTTCCGTGATTTTTGCTTTATCATTATCGAAAGGCAACATTAGTTCTTGCCACCTATCTGCGATGTTTGGCAAAGTGGTTTCTATGAGAATTTTGTTAGTGGCTTGTATTTGCGTAAGTCTATGCGACAACAAATAAAGCAAGTAGTACGGTGTAAGTCCATACTGATTGTTAGGTTTGACACGCAGCAAAAGGATTTCTCTTGTATAGAGGGCTTTTGTGTCAAATGGCGAAATCATAGCGACACTTCCTATTCGATAACTTCCCCGCCTTACATAGGCAATATCTCCGACTTGTACATCTTTCTTCCCGCTTGGTTTAAGGGCTTTGTAAACCTCCTCAGGGATTTTGGATGTTGGGTCTTTATAGATTTCCCAATTAACAATATCCTTAACTCTGATATAGGGAATTTCACCTTTACCCTTTGTTTCTGCTTCGGGCGATCCATGTCCGTCAAAGTAAGAGATAACACCTTCATTTATTAATATAGAAATTGGGATTAGTGTCAAATTCTTTTCGTTGGCTATTGTTTGTATTTCATTGATTCTATTTTGCCAATAATATCGAGGAACAAGGATGCCTTTTTCGAGTACATGTCGGCTTTCCACCGAGAAGCAGTACTTTTGGAAATGATTATTGTGTATTTCGTTTATGATAAGTGGTATATCATCCCATATTTGTTTTTTATCGATTGTGTTAGTGGCATAATTCCAACGGTACATTTCTTTTCCTTGGTGGTCGTGTCCCATTTGCTCAGCGACAGCCATATTGATGTGTTGCTGTTGTGGTTTTCCTTTTTCAAGAACAACGACAATACACTTAGCATTGTTATGCGGTCTGAATGTATTGTGCGGAAGATCTATGAGCCACATTACATTGTTATTTTTTGTTAGGTAGTTTAGGATATATTTGGTGCGTGGTGCGTGAAAATATGTTTCCGGCATAATAAGACCTAATCGTCCCCCCTGTCGCAACAATTTTAGGCAGCGTTCAACATAAATAATTTGTATATTTTCTTCTTTTTTTAGAGACGATTGCATTTCATAAGTATCACCGACTACTTTCCAATTATGAGCAAGATCATATTGCCTGAGTTTGTCTTCACC
>OQVT01000872.1_pt1 | contig 18280 bp, 16 predicted proteins | sample 1691561 | NCBI WGS metagenome assembly OQVT01 (sample SAMN03418260, study PRJEB22391) | human gut metagenome | biome: human-gut; feature: organic feature; material: feces | host: Homo sapiens | place: Tanzania | collected 2013-01 | reverse complement strand
AAAACGCTCTTCGAAAGCTGCGCCAAAGGCTTTCGACAAGAACTACGGCCATCTGTCACCGCAGTCGCTCCGTAGACATGTACGATCACATCAGCTGATGATCAGGAAAGGAAATTATGAAAACAGCAATTATTACAGGTGCCTCCCGCGGCGTGGGAAGAGCAGTGGCAGAGACATTGGCCGGCGACGGCTGGCGGCTCATCCTGAACTGCCGCTCCCGCTTCGACCTCCTGGAGCAGGAGGCGGAGAAGCTCCGCAGCGTGACGGAGGTACATACCGTGCACGGGCCGATCACAGACGACGTCCTCGCCGCGCTGCTCGGCACACCGGGCACGAAAACCATTCCGATCCTTACAGAAGAGGACCTCGAAAAAACGCCGTCTGCGCCATGTACTTACGGCGAAGAGAAGAGCGATCCGCTCACAGCGCACGCTCCGCAGGATGCGTTCGCACGACGCACGCGGATCGAGACCCCGGAGGATGCCCTCCTCCTCGTGAATAACGCCGGCATCTCGACCTTCAACCTCGCCCAGGACGTCTCCGACGCCGAGCTTGATGAGATGCTCGACGCCAACGTGAAGGACATGTTCCGCCTCACCCGCGCAGTGATTCCGTACCTGCTGCGCGCCTCCGAGGGCCGCATCCTCAACATGAGCTCTGTCTGGGGCGTGGTCGGTGCCTCCATGGAGTCGGTCTACAGCCTCACGAAGGGCGCGGTCAATGCCTTCACCGAGGCACTGGGGAAGGAGCTCGCACCGAACCATATCCCGGTCAATGCCATCGCTATCGGCTGCGTGGACACGGATATGAACGGCTGGATGAGCGCCGAGGACCGGGCACAGCTCGAGGACGAAATCCCCTACGGCCGCATGTGCACACCGGCAGAGGTCGCGGACTTCGTACGTCTTCTCGCCGCCGCACCGAGCTACCTCACCGGCCAGATCATCCGCTTCGACGGCGGCTGGATCTGAGGCTTTGTAACAGTTTAGGTAAGGGGAGCCTGTACTGAACTAAAACTATCGGCTGGATTTTATTTCACGTCTTCATTACGTTGTAGAAATTTCTTCTATATATGGTATAATATAAGTATCCTGAATGACCCACATCAGGAAATCTTTTTAAGGGAGCGTGATTTTATGAAGTTTAACATCACAGGAAGAAATGTTACTGTATCTGACGGCATGAAGGACCAGATCGATCGGAAGCTGGGCAAGTTATCAAAGTTCTTCAAGGAAGACACCATCTGCAATGTCACTCTCTCCACTGAGAAAAACAAGTACAAGGTCGAGGTGACCATCCCGGTAAAGGACGGAGTCATCCGTGCCGAGGAGATCACACCGGATAAGTTCCAGTCCCTCGATATGGTTGTAGACGTCATCGAGCGTCAGATCCGCAAGTATCGCACGAAGCTGATCAATCGTCAGCAGGCCGCTGATTTCTCCGACACCTTCGCAGAGGAGCTGGAGGATGAGCTCGGTGAGGACGAGATCCAGATCGAGCGTACGAAGCACTTCAACCTGAAGCCGATGACTCCAGAAGAGGCCTGCCTCCAGATGGAGCTGGTCGGTCATACCTTCTTCGTATTCCAGAACGGCGATACCGGAAATGTCGCCGTCGTCTATAAGAGAAAGAGCGGCAACTATGGTCTGATCGAGCCGGAGTACTGATCCCCGGAGAGGCCGGCAGGCCTCCTTATATCATATAAAATTCCATCGAGTGGTATCCATCGCAGGATAGACGGTGATGCTGATCATCCATTTGTCATATGGACTCCATAAAACGAAGAACCCCTTAAGCTGTTTCGCTTAAGGGGTTCTTCGTTTACTGTGAAGCCTCGCCGCTGGGCAGGCTTTTTACTGGAGATGTCGCTTCCTGAAGCCGGTCTGTGGAACGCGTCCTCGCCGACCGGCATCCGGCTGTACTCTTCTCATCAGTTCTGGATGAAACGTCCATAGCCGACCGGTGTACGGTAGTCGTAGCGTCCGGTGCAGATGCCGGTACGTGCATTCGCGGCATGGATGATGACGCCATCGCCGGCATAGATTGCGACGTGGTTGACGTAATCACCGGATGCGTAGAATACGAGATCACCCGGCTGCAGCTGCTCGAAACTGATGGACTGTGCATTCGCGTACTGATCACGGGAGCTGCGCCCTGTCGTGATCCCGAAGTGCTTAAACACCTGCTGTACGAAACCGGAACAGTCGGCACCATCCGTGAGAGAAGTGCCGCCATAAACGTACGGATTTCCGAGGAACTGCTTCGCGTACTGGATCAGTGCCTGACGGGAAGCCGTCGTTGCGATGACCGGAAGACTGCTGCTGATCGACTTTACGATGGAGGTACCGGCCTCGATGACGTTACTGCGACTTAAAACACTGGTGCCTGCGTTTGTTACGGATGCACCACTCTTCGTTCCGGAGGCAGTCGTCGTGCTGCTCTGGGTGCCACTGAGGGCATCGCTGGCGGCCTGGATGATGTTTCCGGCGACGGTGCTTACACTGCTGCCGCTGGCTGCATTTGTGATGATACTGGCAGCTTTATTCACGGTGCTCTTCTGTGCAGTCGTAGCGTTACCTGCGGTAGTCTGCGTGTCCTTTTTAAAGACAGCGAAATCATCGACTGAATCCACGATTTCCAGCAGGGTTTCCTTCCCCTCGGTCGAGACCGCGCCTTCCTGAATCGTTTCGCTCGCCGTCGAGTCCTGCGCCACGGTATACTGCTCGCTGACGACATTGGCACTGGTCTCGTGGATCTCCGAGATTTTATACTCCGGAATCATGGAACCGTCCGTCGCCGCGGCCAGATCCTGGTCGGAGATGCCGAGCTCCTCGTCCGACACCGGGCCGTCGCCGATGCCGATCAGGACCTCGTCTGCCAGTGCGGTCGAGGTGGTCGTCAGGCTGAACATGAGAAGCAGGGCCAGTTTCCACGCGAGCTTCCGCGTACGACGCTTCGGGGCATGCGAAGAACCGGCATGCAGGCGCGCACCGGTTTCCTGTGTCATAGGATGCATAAGATGATTCATACTGGGTCTATTCACGTTTTCTCCCATACGTTTATCTGATCCGCAGGATCGCTGGAGCGGTCCGCGGCATAAAACGAAGATGTCTCTGAAAAAAAGCCGCAAAAAAGCGGCATTGCAAAGTCTGTTTCGAAGATTTCGAACACCTTAACTTTAGCACAAACGCCGCGATCTTTCCTTACAAATTATATTACAATTTACTTACGATGTAAAATTCCGCTGAGGCCGAAGAGTGACATCAGAGAAAGATTCTCTTTTACGACACTTTTTATACATAAATGATTTATGAATTAAATGTTAACAATCAAAAGCTTTCTTGAATAAAAAAGTGTTTAGTGATAAGATTTCAGAGTTATAGCCATAAGTAGAACGAAAAGTGTAGGCAGATGTATCGCTGTGTGCACTTGCGATAAGGAGTACTAGAGCAAATGAGTTTTTTTGAGAAGGTTTTCGGTACCCATTCCGATCATGAACTGAAGCGGATCGATCCGATCATCAAGAAGATCCTTTCTTATGATGAGACCATGTCTGCCATGTCAGATGAAGAGTTAAAGGCGCAGACCCCGAAGTTTAAGGAGCGTCTGGCGCAGGGAGAGAGTCTGGATCAGATTCTTCCGGAGGCCTATGCGACAGTACGTGAGGCCGCATGGCGTGTCAATAAGATGAAGCACTTCCCGGTACAGCTGATCGGTGGTGTCGTTCTTCACCAGGGCCGTATCGCTGAGATGAGAACCGGTGAAGGTAAGACCCTCGTATCCACCTGTCCGGCCTATCTGAATGCGCTGGAGGGAAAGGGCGTTCATATCGTCACCGTCAACGACTACCTCGCAAAGAGAGATGCTGAGTGGATGGGACGTATCCACGAGTTCCTCGGATTAAGCGTAGGTGTGGTGCTGAACTCCATGACCACCGAGGAGCGTCAGGCTGCCTATAACTGTGATATCACCTATGTCACGAACAACGAGCTCGGTTTCGATTACCTCCGTGATAACATGGCGGTTTATAAGAACCAGCAGGTACTTCGTGGCCTTCACTACTGCATCATCGACGAGGTCGATTCCGTCCTGATCGATGAAGCACGTACACCGCTCATCATCTCCGGACAGTCCGGAAAGTCCACGAAGCTCTATGAGGTCTGCGATGTGCTGGCCCGTCAGCTTCAGCGTGGTGAGGAGTCCGCAGAGTTCAGTAAGCTCGATGCGATCCTCGGCGAGGAGATCGAGGAGACCGGTGACTTCATCGTCAATGAGAAGGAGAAGACCGTCAACCTCACACAGCAGGGTGTTCATAAGGTAGAGCAGTTCTTCCATATTAAGAACCTCGCGGATCCGGAGAATCTGGAGATCCAGCACTGCGTGATCCTGGCTCTTCGTGCAAACAACCTGATGCACCGTGATAAGGACTATGTGGTCAAGGATGACGAGGTCCTCATCGTCGACGAGTTCACCGGACGTATCATGCCGGGTCGTCGTTACAGCGATGGTCTCCATCAGGCGATCGAGGCGAAGGAGCATGTGAACGTCAAGCGTGAGTCGAAGACCCTTGCGACGATCACCTTCCAGAACTTCTTTAACAAGTTTGATAAGAAGGCCGGCATGACCGGTACCGCACAGACCGAGGAGAAGGAGTTCCGTAACATCTATTACATGGATGTCATCTGTATCCCGACCAACAAGCCGGTACAGCGTGTCGACCTCGATGATGCGGTTTATAAGTCGAAGAAGGAAAAGTTCCAGGCCGTCGTGGATGAAGCGGTTCGTATCCACGAGACCGGTGCACCGGTTCTGATCGGTACCATCAACATCGATACCTCCGAGCTGATCAGCGGTATGCTGAAGCGTCGCGGTATCAAGCACAACGTCCTGAATGCGAAGTTCCATGAGCTCGAGGCTGCCATCGTTGCAGACGCCGGACAGCACGGTGCCGTCACCATCGCAACCAACATGGCCGGCCGTGGTACGGATATCAAGCTGGATCCGGAGGCACTGGCTGCCGGTGGTCTTCATATCATCGGTACCGAGCGTCACGAGTCGAGACGTATCGATAACCAGCTCCGTGGACGTGCCGGACGTCAGGGTGACCCGGGTCAGTCTCAGTTCTTCATCTCCCTCGAGGATGACCTGATGCGTCTCTTCGGTTCCGAGCGTCTCATGAATATGTTTGAGGCACTGGGCGTACCGGAGGGTGAGCAGATCCACCATAAGATGCTCTCCAACGCGATCGAAAAGGCACAGGAGAAAATCGAGCTGAACAACTACGGCATCCGTGAGAACCTCCTGAAGTACGACGAGGTCAACAACGAGCAGCGTGATGTCATCTATGCAGAGCGTGAGAAGGTGCTGAACGGTGACGATCTCCGTCCGACCATCATCAACTTCATCCAGGACATCATCGAGAACTATGTTGATGCGAATGTTCCGGAGGACGCAACCGCGAAGGACTGGGATCTCAGTGGTCTCAATGATACACTGATGAGCATCATCCCGCTTCCGAAGCTGCAGCTCACCGAGGAGCAGTTCAACTCGATGACGAAGAACGAGTTCAAGCAGCTCCTGAAGGAAGAGGCGATCAAGCTCTATGAGCAGAAGGAAGCCTCCTTCCCGAATCCGGAGCAGCTCCGTGAGGTAGAGCGTGTCATCCTTCTTCGTGTGATCGACCAGAAGTGGATGAACCACATCGATGATATGGATATCATCCGTGATGGTATCGGTCTTCAGGCATACGGTCAGAAGGATCCGCTTGTAGAGTATAAGATCCAGGGCTACCAGATGTTTGGTGATATGACACGTGCCATCAAGGAAGATACCGTACGCATCCTGTATCATATCCAGGTAGAGCAGAAGGTGGAGCGTGAGCAGCAGGCACAGGTCACCGGTACCAACCGTGACGACACCCTCGTGCAGGCACCGAAGAAGCGTTCCATCCGCAAGATCTATCCGAACGATCCGTGTCCGTGTGGATCTGGCAAGAAGTACAAGCAGTGCCACGGCCGTGACGAGTACCAGAAGATGATGAATCAGAAGGTTTCGGAAGCACAGGCAGAGAAGGCACAGGACGAAATGCTTGATCACGCCGGCAAAAACTAAGTAATCTTTCCTGCCTCGGCAGGGAAAGGCCGCGGATCATCATCGAATGCTTCGCGGCCTTTTATATACCTCGCTTCTCTTTCGGAGTGGACGGCAGCGCACAGCTGTCCGTGCGAACCGGAGGCAGAGCAGCAGTGACGATGTAACACATAGCATGTAAAGGAAAACAAATGATCATTGAGTTAGACCAGTACAAGTATGAGCTTGGACAGAAGGAACAGGCCCTCCGGGATCTCGGCGCTTCCCTGGACCTTGATAATAAAAAGAAGCGCATCGCCGAGCTCGACCGTATGATGGAAGAGCCGGATTTCTGGACCGATCCGGAAAAAGCCAACCAGTACTCCACCGAGGATCGTCGTCTGAAGGATGAGGTCAAAAGCTACGAGGAGCTCGTGCAGTCCTATGATGATATCGGCGCACTGATCGAGATGGCCGAAGAGGAGGAGGATCAGGATTCCGTGGCCGAGGTCAAGGAAATGCTGGATGATTTCATCGAGCGCCTCGATCAGATGTCGACGAAGCTTCTTCTTTCCGGAGAGTATGACAGCATGAATGCTATCCTGCGTCTCAACGCCGGTGCCGGCGGTACCGAGTCCAACGACTGGGCCGGTATGCTGTACCGTATGTATACACGCTGGGCGGAGCGTCATGGTTTCACCTTGAAGGTACTGGATTATCTGGAGGGTGATGAAGCCGGTATCAAGTCCGTCACCATCGAGATTGATGGCGAGTATGCCTACGGTTATCTTCGCTCCGAGGCCGGTGTACACCGTCTGGTACGTATCTCTCCGTTCAATGCACAGGCGAAGCGTCAGACCTCCTTCGTATCCTGTGACGTCATGCCGGACATCGAGACCGAGATCGACATCGAGGTGCGGCCGGAGGACATCAAGATGGAAGTATTCCGTGCATCCGGTGCCGGTGGACAGCACATCAACAAGACCTCCTCGGCCGTTCGACTGATTCATATCCCGACCGGTATCGTCGTGGCCTGTCAGGAGGAGCGTTCACAGCTCCAGAACCGTAACAAGGCGATGCAGATGCTGAAGGCGAGACTGTACCTGAAGGAGAAGGAAGAGCAGGAGGCGATGCTGGCCGGCATCCGTGGCGAGGTCAAGGACAACGGCTGGGGCTCCCAGATCCGCTCCTACGTCCTGCAGCCATATCGTATGGTGAAGGACCTTCGTTCCGGTGAGCAGACATCCAATACCGATGCGGTGCTCGATGGTGATATCGATCGTTTCATCACCGCATACCTTAAGTGGATGCAGCTCGGTTGCCCTGACCGCCGTGTGCAGGGAGAAGACTGATTTCAGCAGCAGCGAAGCGACGAAGCAGCACCACGAGCGAGAGAAAAGGACAGGTAGACACGATGAGCAGTCAATCCGATTATTTCGTTGTCCGGACCGGGGCACTGCCCGAGGTTCTGAAAAAGGTGGTCGAGGTAAAGCGTCTCCTCGAGACAGAGAAGGGCTTATCGGTGGCAGAAGCGACCGAACGCGTGAATATTTCCCGCAGTTCTTTCTATAAGTATAAAGAAGACATCTTCCCGTTTTATGACAGTTCGAAGGGGAAGACCATCACGATCATCGTGCAGATGCGGGATGTACTCGGAAATCTGGCGAAGATCTGCTCGACGGTGTCTTCGTATAACGCGAACATCCTGACCATCCATCAATCGATTCCCATTAACGGAATCGCTACCCTGACCCTCTCCATCGAGGTCCGGGAGGATACGTCGGACATCAATGCGATGATCCATGAGATCGAAGCATTGCCCAATATACAATATGTCAAGATTCTTGCGCAGGAGAGCATGCCTGGCTAGGCAGTCCCTGTAAAACCACAGGTATCCATCATTTCAAAACGTAACCGAATGCTTCGGAGACGTTACCAGCACAAAGGGGGAAATTATGAAAATTGCGATTTTAGGCTATGGCACCATCGGCTCCGGCGTAGCAGAGGTACTGCGCATCAATCAGGCGCAGATCGAAAAGAAGGTCGGCGAGCCGGTCGAGCTCAAGTATGTACTGGATCTTCGTACCGATATCGGTGTCGACAATGACAAGCTAATTTCCGACTTCTCCGTCATCGAGAACGATCCGGAGGTCAAGCTCGTCGTCGAGACCATGGGCGGCATTCACCCGGCCTATGAGTTCGTAAAGGCCTGCCTCGAGAAGGGTAAGCACTGTGTCACCTCAAACAAGGCGCTCGTAGATGCGGTCGGCTCGAAGCTCATCAGCATCGCCCGCGAGCATCACTGCAATTTCTATTTCGAGGCTTCCGTCGGTGGTGGTATCCCGGTCATCCGTACGATCTACCATAACTACGCCGGCGAGAATCTGACCGAGATCACCGGTATCATGAACGGTACCACGAACTTCATCCTCACGAAGATGCGTGAGAAGGGTGCCGACTTCGAGGAGACCCTCGTGGAGGCACAGCATCTCGGCTATGCGGAGCGTGACCCGTCCTCTGATATCGACGGCTTCGACACCTCTCGTAAAACGGCCATCCTTCTCAGCATGGCCTCCGGCAATCGCTGCCGTCACGAGGATATCTATACCGAGGGTATCCGCGCGGTTTCGAAGCTGGACTTCCTCTATGCGCGTGAACTGGGCATGACCATCAAGCTGCTCGGCTCCGTACAGCAGGTCGAGGATAAGTACTTCGCCTATGTCGTGCCGATGATGATTCCGAAGTCCGATCCGCTCTTCAGCGTCGATGGCGTGTACAACGGTATCCGTATCGTCGGAAACTGTCTCGGTACCACCATGCTCTACGGTATGGGTGCCGGCAAGATGCCGACCGCAAGTGCGGTCGTATCCGATATCATCGCGGCGGTACGCCACCAGCATGATTTCCAGGGCATCGGCTGGACCGAAAAGATGATTCAGATCGAGCCGATGAGCTCCAACGCGTTCGCCTATTTCGTTCGTGTCGAGGGTACACCGGATGCGGTGAAGAAGGAGCTCCGTGAGCTCTTCCTGGAAGACAGCTCGAAGCTGGTTCCGATCGCACTGGGCGGCCGTACCGATGAGTTCGCTTTCATCACCGATGTGATGTTTGAGGGCGACTTCCTGCAGAATGTCGCTGAGTTTGAGGAGAAGACCGGACGCCGGATCTTCCATTTCATCCGTACCGAGAAGGAAGAGGACTGATGATTTTTGAAAGTAATTCAGCGGAGGATACCTTCGCATTCGGACAGAAGCTGGGCCGCGAGGCGGTTCCGGGCGAGATTATCTGTCTCGATGGTGACCTGGGTGTGGGCAAGACGGTCTTCACCCAGGGCTTCGCCGCGGGACTCGGCATCGACGATTATGTCAATTCGCCGACCTTCAATATCGTGAAGGAGTACGAAGGCGGGCGTCTCCCGCTCTATCACTTCGACGTCTATCGTATCGGGGATCCGTCCGAGATGGAGGAAATCGGCTACGAAGACTATTTCTATGGTCAGGGCGTCAGCATCATCGAGTGGCCGGGACAGATCGAGGAGCTTCTTCCGAAGGAGGCCCGCTGGGTGCGCATCCGAAAGGACCTCACGAAGGGCTTCGACTATCGGCGCATCGAGTATTGAATATGGGATAACACTATGTTGATTTTAGGAATTGATTCATCCGGACACACCGCAAGCGTCGCCTTATATGCGGACGGTGTCGTCCTTTCGGAGTATTCAAACAATATCGGACTCACCCACTCTCAGACACTTTTACCTATGGTGGCTGAGATTTTTTCGCGTACCGGGCATACGGTCGACGAGCTGGATGCCATCGCGGTCAGTGCCGGTCCGGGCTCCTTCACCGGTCTCCGCATCGGTGCAGCGACGGCGAAGGGCCTGGCCCTCGGCTATGATATCCCGCTCCTCGAGGTGAGTACGCTCGAGGGACTCGCCATGAATGTGCGGGACATCGCAGGTGCCTATGCAGACACAGGCGACCGTCTTTACGTGCATCCGATCATGGATGCGCGTCGCAGTCAGGTGTATACCGCGACGTTTCTCGACGGCCAGCTGATCGGAGAGGAAGAGGCTGTCGGCGTCGAGGAGCTCGTCACGAAAATCAATCAGATGCCGGGAAAGCACTTCTTCCTGGGGGACGCAGTTCCGGTATACCGCAGCTGCCTCGAGGCCCAGCTCTCCGTACCGTATGGCTTCGCCGGCCCGGGCAGCCTTCTTCAGCGTGCATCCTCGATTGCGATGCTGGGCGCAGAACTGCTGGCAGGTGGCCATGCCGTGCATGGAAAGGATTTCCATCTCAGCTATATCCGGAAACCGCAGGCAGAACGCGAGCGTGAGGCAGCCGGTCTCCGCGAGTATGACATCACCCACGAGGATCCGAATCTGCTGAAAAAGACTGCAGGTGAGGATCGTCTCGCGGCACGGAACTATAAGATCGATGCGGGTCCTGGCTACGAGGACGACACGGTACCGGAGAATTTATAAGTGGTCATACCGGGAAGTATCGCAGGGATACGGAACCGCGGCTCTGCGCCGTCAGTGTACCGCCGGACTCAGGTTTAAACAGTCTATAAAGGACAGGAGGGAAGTTCGATGAAGGAAACGTTCTATACCATCGAAGCCATGCGTCCGGAGGACATACCGGAGGTGCTTCGCCTCGAGCGGGAGGCCTTCGGTCTGATGGCCTGGCATGCCGATGATTTCGAAGCTGCGATCGCGTCGAAATGCGATTTTCCGCTGGTGATTCGTACCACTGACGCTCTTTCAGAAGCGACGGAAGGGCTTGTCCCGCCCACGGAAGCCGTGGCAGACACCGTTCCGAAGCCAATGCAGACAGGCGCAGTGCAGGTGGCAGGAACCGACTGCATTGGCCTCGCAGGGTATGCGGTGCTTCGCATCATCGCGCCGGAGGCCGAGATCGAAAATATATGCGTGGCGCCCGCCTGCCGTCAAACAGGCGCAGGAGACGCGCTGATGGAGGAGATGCTGCGCCTCGCCGGAGAGCGGAGTGCGGATCGCATCTTCCTGGAGGTGCGCGCACACAATGAGCCTGCGAAGGCGCTGTACCGTAAGAAGGGATTTGTGGATTCTTACGTGCGAAAGAACTACTATCAGTGTCCGACCGAGGATGCCATCATCATGATGAAGGAATGAGATTATGCTGGATATTTGTTTACTGGGAACCGGCGGGATGATGCCGCTTCCGAATCGATGGCTTACGAGCCTCATGCTCCGCTGTAACGGCAGCAGTATGCTGATCGACTGCGGCGAGGGCACGCAGATCGCCATGAAGGAAAAGTCATGGTCACCGAAACCGATCGACGTGATCTGCTTCACGCACTATCATGCGGATCATATCTCCGGTCTGCCGGGCATGCTGCTTTCGATGGGAAATGCTGAGCGTACCGAGCCGCTGCACATGGTCGGGCCGAAGGGGCTCAAGCGGGTGGTCGATGGTCTTCGCGTGGTCGCACCGGAGCTGCCGTTTGAGATCGTCTATCATGAGCTTTCGGAGCCGCTCGAGCAGCTCGAATTTGGTCCGTTCGTACTGGATGCCTTTAAGGTGAACCATAAAATCACCTGCTATGGTTATCGCGTCAGCATCCGCCGGCTCGGAAAGTTCGATGCCGCACGCGCACAGACGAGTCACATCCCGGTTCGCTGCTGGAATCGTCTCCAGCATGGCGAAACCGTCGAGGAAGACGGGCAGATCTATACACCGGACATGGTGATGGGCGCTGCGCGCCGCGGCCTGAGTGTTACCTACTGCACCGATACACGCCCGACGCCGATGATCACCGAGATGGCGACCGACGCCGACCTCTTCATCTGCGAGGGCATGTACGGTGAATACGAGAAGCTCGATAATGCGAAGAAGTATAAGCACATGATGATGGTGGAGGCAGCCCACATCGGCGCAGAGGCGAAGCCGAAGGAGATGTGGTTTACACATTATTCTCCGAGCGAGATGAAGCCGGATATCTATCGGGACGAGATCTCGAAGATCTGGCCGGTGAAGTTCGCACGGGACGGCTGGACGAAGGATCTCGTGTTCGACGATGAAGAAAACGGAGAGCAGTAATCTGATGTAAGCGCGCAGTATCGACAGAGCGATGCGAGGCGCATCCTCAGAACAACGACTGCAGATGCAGTATAAGCACAGTTAGTATATCAATCTGGAGTAACTATGGCAGATATTACAATCCTGGGAATCGAATCAAGCTGCGATGAAACCGCGGCAGCGGTCGTTCGTAACGGCCGGGAGGTTCTTTCCAACATCATTTCGTCGCAGATCGCGATTCATACCGAGTACGGCGGCGTCGTACCGGAGATTGCTTCCCGTAAGCATCTCGAAAAAATCGACGATGTCATCGCACTCGCACTGAAGGAGGCGCACTGTACCTTCGCTGATATCGATGCGATCGCCGTGACCTACGGCCCCGGCCTCGTCGGTGCGCTGCTCGTCGGTGTAGCGGAAGCGAAGGCACTCGCCTATGCGCTGAAAAAGCCGCTGATCGGTGTCCACCATATCGAGGGACATGTCAGTGCGAACTACATCGAAAATAAGGACCTCGAACCGCCATTTGCCTGTCTGATCGTGTCGGGTGGTCATACCCACCTCGTCGTCGTGCAGGATTACGGAAAGTTCGAGATCGTCGGTCGCTCACGCGATGACGCTGCCGGTGAAGCCTTCGATAAGGTGGCCCGTGCCGTCGGACTCGGCTATCCGGGTGGTCCGAAGGTCGATGCCGCTTCGAAAACCGGCAACCCGCAGGCCATTGCGTTCCCACGGGGCACAGTGACGGACAATCCATACGATTTCACCTTCTCCGGTATCAAATCGTCGGTCCTCAACTACATCAACAAGGCGAAAATGATGAATACGCCGATCGATGTTCCGGATCTCTGCGCCTCCTTCCAGGAAGCCGTCACCGATTCGCTCGTTTCGCGTGCCATCATGCTCTGCAAGGAGCGTGGCTACCAGAAGCTCGCCATCGCCGGTGGTGTCGCGTCGAACAGTCATATTCGTGCGCGGATGGAAGAGGCGTGTGCGAAAAACGGCATCCGCTTCTATCGTCCGAGCCCGGTGCTCTGCACGGACAATGCTGCCATGATCGGCTGCGCGGGTTACTACGAATACCTCGAGGGCCGTCGTGACGGACTGGACCTGAACGCCTGCCCGAACCTGAAGCTCGGAGAGCGTTGATGCATAGACCGAACGCAGGACAGCGTGATAATCGAATACATAATGAACTCAAAAAATGCCTGATGCACAAGCACAGGCATTTTTTATATGCCGAAAATCTGATATGATAAACGATAGAAAATGAAAGACTGCGATTCAGCAGAGACGACGGAGGAAGAAAATGTATAACGGAAGAAGAGTGTACGCGATCGTTCTGGCAGCCGGCAGTGGACGCCGCATGCACAGTAAAACCAAAAAACAGTTTATGGAGATCCTCGGCAGACCGCTCTTCAGCTGGAGTGCAGGCCGCTTCGATCACCATAACGCGGTGGATGGCATCATCCTGACCACCGGAGAAGAAGATATCCCATATATGGAAGAACTGATACGTAGCGGCGGGACCTGTGCACTTCATAAGCTCTCCGCTATCGTCGCCGGAGGAAAGGAGCGTTATAACTCCGTCTTCGAAGGACTGAAGAAAGTCGCGGAGCTCGAGAAGCTGGATACGGCTTCGTCTGATACCAGTATGCCATCCGGCACAGCGGATCCGCTCATCATGATTCACGACTGCGCACGGCCCATGCTGAGCGATGCCATCATCGACGACGCCCTGCATTACGCAGAGAAATACCATGCAGCGGTGATCGGGATGCCGGTGAAGGACACCATCAAGATCCTCGATGCGGATCACTTCGTAAAGGAGACGCCGGAAAGAAGCTCACTATGGCTCATGCAGACCCCGCAGAGCTTCGATTTCTCGCTCATATATAAAGCCTATGCCGCACTCATCCTCCAGGACGAAAGCGGACATCTGATGATCCCGGTTACCGATGATGCCATGGTCGTAGAGTCCTTCGCAGGCCAGCGCGTCAAGATCGTTCCGGGCAGCTATGAAAATATCAAGGTGACCACGCCGGAGGATGTAAAAATCGCAGAACTGTATCTGAAAAAAGTTCAGAAAACAGTTGACAAGAAGGATACTTATCGATAATATATCTAAGTCGCTCGTAAAGAGCGCGTAAAAGTGCAGAGGTATCGAAGTGGTCATAACGAGGCGGTCTTGAAAACAGGCTTCATACTTAGCATAATCTCTCAAATTTAAGTAAGAACGAGCATTATTTTCGTGAAAAACGGATAATGCTTGTTCTTTTTTATTGCTTATTTTTGGTGAATATGGAGATTTTATTCGTATGTAAGTAAAACACTTGTTCTGCTCTGATTTTTGACTTGTACCAGTAAGTACCGTGAATTGCCGCTTAAAATGGCTACTTTTTTGGCTACTTTTTCCCTACTTTAATTTACAAATGTCTAATATCTCGTAAAAATCCGTATTTTCCTTCTTTTATAACAAAAAGGTATATCGTGCCGGTTATTTTTTAAATTTTCTTTCATGATATTTATACGTCTTTTAAGGAGGTTTCATATGTCAAAGGTATTTTATGACAAGCAACAAAAAAGATATACATACAGAGAAACTGTAACGTATAAAGGAGAAAAAAGGAGAATCTGCGGAACAAGTGTTCAAGGAAAGACTGCTGCAAAACTGGCTTTTAATAGAAAATTAAATGAATGGAAAGCAGAAATTGATGCACAGGATCTTATTATGAAGGGAGATAAGTCGTTATCAGAAGCACTTAACGAATGGTATAATTTATACAAACGACCACTTGGTCTTGCACCTACAACCATTAGAAGCGATATGGATACTATGAAACAAATATCAAATAGTAACTTAGGTGACAAGATCGTATCAAAAATTACAAGTGTCGATATTCAGAAAAATTTAAATGCACTTGCAGAAATCCGTTCAAACTCGATTATCAAAAAACGGTATCTGATGCTTAAAATGTATTTTGAAATTTATGCAACGATTAACCATACATTTAATCCGATGTCGATTGTGGTATTACCCAAAAGCAAAAAGCAACAGGCAATAACTTCACCAGATAATCCGACAGGAGAAAAACTTGCATATAGTGATGAGCAAATAAAAGTACTTTGCAATTATTTAAAAATTCCATTTGATAAAGAAAATGAATTAAAAGAAAAAGAAGAACAAATTTTACATGCACAAGAAACAAAGGTGAAGTTGGAACAAAGTTTGTTTAGTGATTTATTATTAAGAATAAAAAAAGATTTATTTGATCTTCATGCGTGTGCACAAGCATTGTCTACAATTGATGTACTAGTTTCTTTGGCAATCCTTGCTAGTGAAAAAGGATATGTATGTCCAGTTTTTCATCCTGGATACAATGTCAATGTAGTAGAAGGAAAACACCCGATATTAGATGATCGTATGAAGAAAAAAAGATATGTATCGAATGATTGGAAAATGTCAGAAGATGAACATGTTCAATTAATTACAGGGCCAAACATGGGTGGTAAATCAACTTATATGCGACAAAACGCTTTATTGGTGGTAATGGCACAAATGGGAAGTTTTATTCCTGCAAAAACAGCAGAATTACCTATTTTTGATCGCATTTTTACAAGAATTGGTGCTTCGGATGACATACTAACTGGAAAAAGTACATTTATGGTAGAAATGATGGAAGCAAATGCTGCTTTGTGTTATGCAACAAAACATTCTTTAATTTTGTTTGATGAAATTGGTCGAGGAACAGCAACGTACGATGGTATGGCTCTTGCACAGGCAATGCTCGAATATATTGATGAAGCTATTGGTGCAAAAACATTATTTTCAACACACTACCATGAATTAACAGATTTAGAAAAAGAACATCCATCAATGCACAATGTTCATGTGGATGTTCGTGAAGAAAAAAATGAAATTGAATTTAGATACCGTATTATTGATATGAGCACTTTAGTTATTGGTTATTCCGAACTAATTCATCATCTTTTTAATCCAGCGACGGGAGAATCCTATACGATGACAGAGTTGGGTGCCCAATTCGGCATAGATCGAACCACGATCAATCATCTCAGTAGGCGAAGAGGCATTCTGACCTTTGCAGAGTTCTTCTATCTGCTCTATATCATATTGTATTTTGAGAAGCCAGAAAATCGCCTGCCCAAAATCGTCAGCATTTTGAATGATATCTTTAAAGTCCTTCAGGAAGCGTCAGGTATCATACTCTTTCCAGAAGGCTTTCGTTTTGCGTTTTTTAAGGAGTGGAGTCAAGATATAGCAAAAGATACTGTAAAGACATAAAACGCACAATAATCGCAATAATACTATTGATTTTACGTTCTTTTCAAAGAAAGGGGTTGTGTGATAGTGGCTTAAAGGCTAAAAGCACTACCTTTGCATACCAATATTTTCTATCGTGTTAAATCAAAAACTTAAGTGTATATGAAAATAATATCAATAATATTGTCAGTAATGCTACTGATGGTGTTTCTTTCAAATGAGCGTATTGATACAAACAATAATGAATTACAGTTTAAAAAATGGCTCGTTGATACAATACCATATGTGAAAGACAATTTTGAGATTCAAGATGATAGCCTGACATTTATTATCGAAGAGCATCATAAATACGAAGTAGCTAACAGAGAGGAAAATGAATCTTTAAGAGGATATATAATTTCTTTATTAAAAGAATATTCTGAGCCTCCATTTAAAGACTATGAGTTAGAGATAATAAAGAAAACGTATTTTATACCTTCTGAAATTTCCTCTCTTGTATATGACTCATGGTGCGAATTTCCATTAATCAAAGTGTCTAATAAAAATATATCAATTTCTTATGAAGAAATAAGAGGGCGAATAAATAGTGCAGTAATAATAGACCAAATAACTAATGATACAACATTTGTACAGTGGATTTATGACAATAAAGGAAAAATCCAAAAACAGACATTAAATATAAAATAAAATACATCCCTTGCCGATTTATTTGATAAATTAAAAGAATTTGCTTTGATATGCTTTCTTGGCATCTCGTCTATGCTACAAAGGAATATATTTCTTTCAAAACATATTAAATTCTCAATATGATTTCAAAGATTATAAACCCCGAATTTTCTACCACTGCTTCATTTTCTGTTTTTTGGAATTAGCGTTATTGATTCAAGTTTGGCAACATTGGCCGAGATAGGTTTGATAGTCAGCCTTACATCGTACTGTTCAGGGAGTAGCTTTACATTTGGGTATTGGTTGAGATTGTAACTTCTCCTAAATGGAGTTTCGTTATAACGGAAACATACCTCAACTATTCTACTTGTTGAATATCCCCTCAGCTGAGTTGTCAATGTTGTCGGTTTGATAGACTCCGCTTTTACATTCCAATAGACAAAAAGCACAAGAAAAGTAGAAAGACCGCCAACAGTAGCAAATTTCAAATACTTGCCATATTGGGATTTTCGGGAAATGATAAAACAACCGACAGCAACAAGCCATACGACAATCATCAAGAAATCATATACACGGTTGGAGATAAGAAACCCTCTTGAAAGCCATAAAACTGCACCCATAAGCGCAATAATCGCCAATAAAAAATAGTCAATCGACCGTGAACGTATCGACTGATATATCCATTTGCCTATGCCATAAGCAATAGCGATTCCGACTATATAGCGCAGCATGATTTCCATACTCATTTTCCATATTTCTTTTTCAGATATTCACGCAGTTTGGGAGAATCCTTGCCTTCATATATTCGGTTGCGGTCGAACACCGTCCAACTGTCGCCGTCCGGGAATGTCATCTTCTCAAAACTTCCGGGGTCAGCACCTTGAATGATGGAGTCGTTCCAAAACACATGTTTGTCATCTTTCCCATAGTTGAAATCTCCCCCGAAACCTCCCGCGGGAACAGGCTGGAAAGTTTTGGGATTTGCCCCGGCAACTAATTTGGAACTCCACCAGACATGCGATTTATCCTTGTACCAGTTGTCGGAAATATGCTCGAAAGTCGCGACATCGGCTTTAGGAAGGATATTAAAATGGGAATCGTAGATATTCGTTCCGTCGGAATACATCAAACGGCCTACTTCGGTGAGTTTGGAATAATCTTTTATTTGGGTTGGAATCCCTTTATTGTAAGCCCTGTGCTTGTCTTG